>Ga0163217_1116223_pt1 | contig 11819 bp, 13 predicted proteins | sample SynspAceP_FD_185933 | JGI IMG/M metagenome (GOLD analysis project Ga0163217, IMG submission 185933) | Saline lake microbial communities from Ace Lake in Antarctica - Synechococcus sp. Ace-P (PacBio error correction) | ecosystem: Environmental > Aquatic > Non-marine Saline and Alkaline > Saline ... | reverse complement strand
CCAGCAGTTCAGGCTAACCGAAACCTGAGCCCGTCACGCCGGCCAATCAGCCGGCAACCCACGGATCCAACTTGAGGGACCCGGCCGCAGCACCGAGAGGCCGGATTGCTGCTCCCCTTGTCTATGGCGAGCGGTCGCCCGCGAGGATTTCCGAGGTTCTGGGCAGCGCCTGGGCCAGGGTGGTGACCACACAAGCCGCGGGCAGGCGTCGTCAACCGCAGCTACAGTTGATCGCACAGTCGCAGCGTGCGGACCGATCCAGCCGCCCTCCACAAAGCTTCGGGCTGCTTCCGGTCGATACAGCAGGGTTGGGGCGGAAGCGCTCTGCAGGAATCGAGGCCAGGCGCCAGGGAGCCGCAACGCTCCAGGCTGGCGTGGTGATGGCGTGGATTCGGGCAGGAATCGAAGAAGGCATGGGGCAGCACCACACCAGTTCGTTGACCCTTCTGGAAATCACGCTCGGCACTTCAGGCAGACTTGATCTAGGCTGGCGTCCTGCGGGGCGCGATCGTAAGCAGGCATACCTGGCGCCCACAGCCAGGCCGGAGAGCCGCCTGCCAGATCTGGGCCTGAGCTGAGCAAGGTCGGGGCTTTCGAGAATTGTCCGTTGGCGAACCCCACCGGCGTGAATCGCACCGGCGGGGGTGAGCGCCTCAAGCCTACAGGGGGCGCAGAAGATAGCGGCCGATGCCGAGCTCATTCACTTCCAGAGGCGCGGAGTTCTTGGCACTGGCACGCGGGAGGTGGTATATCCAGAGGGCCCAGCTCGCCGGTAACGCAGCCCCCGTCTGAACCCGAGAGGCACGGCAGGATTCCCCCAGGCATCCGATTTCACGGGTTAGCGCCAGAGCGCGCACCCGGCCAGAGCTGCGACGTGTCGCGTGAGACAGCTCCGCCGCCATTGTCTCCACATTTCCTTCTGCGGCCGACCGCCGTGAACCGGAACCATCCCAAGCCCAGCCTGGAGGCGAAACGTTCGCAGCAGACCGGAGCTGAAGACCGACTGAACCAGCCGTGAACTATCTTGCGTAGGTTCCCCCCCTCTTCCCTTTCTTTTCGGTTCGTTTCTCTCCACCCTCCTTTTCCTTTGTCTGCCACTGGCCGGCTAACCACTGATCAGTCGACACGCTTGATCCGCAGCAACCTGCAGCAGGCCGTGGAACTCCGGCACAACGCTTTCACGCTCCGCCGGCATCGCCCGGGCGCCAATGAACAACCACATGGCGAGCTGCCGCGCAGGTTGCTTGGTCGGAAAACCGCTGGCTAACCCCGCTAACCTGGAGACCTGTAACGGCAAGCAGGTGCCACATTGGCTCTCGGTACCTCAAGCTCCTCAGCAGTGCCTCAATCGGCTGCTGATCGCTGAATGACCTGGTGAGAAAAACACAACCTAGGCAATGATTCCAATGAATCGAAACTTCTCTTCGCAATCCCCGCTTGCATTTGCCGCACCATACTTTTTTGGGTGGGCCTTTTATTGTTTCTTTCTGCACGCACTTGATTTATTTCCCCACACAGCAGATTGATCATTGATTTTCAATGAGCTGATCCGGCCGGGAAACGATCGAGCCAAAAGAATGCGCGTAATCTCTTTAAAGAGGGGAACGAATTCTGCGATTTTTGTATTTTGGCGGGCAATGCAGAGTCCTTGGCGTTTACGGCATGGCAGTTTCAAGCCCAATTCCTTTACTCCATGTATTCTATGACATTACAGGGGCTATTGGGCGGAAAGCTCGGGGGTACCCAGACAGGAAGAATGGATTGTATGCTGATGCTTTGCAGCCCTCTATGACTCCTAGATCAATGCTTAACGACTCTTTTGTTGTTGGGCGCAGCTTGCAGTGTGGGTGAGAACCTATGTTGCATCCAGCGTTCCCGTCCGCAGATTAGTAGCTTAGTAACACCTTTCGATAGTGCTCCGAGAATGTCGCCCAAGAGGCAATTTCCTTTTTATCCTATTTGGATTTAGCTGAAGGACAAGGTTTGATTCTGCGTAGCGGGCAAAACCAATCGATTCAAAATATTGATCCTATCGGCGGATTTGGCGACAGGGTTAGTATCCAAAAAAACGTTACTGATAACTTAGCGCTCAGCCTGACGCCGCGTCTCAGTCACCCAAGTGGTGAATCAACAACTCTGGGCATAATTCTCTTTCGGAAAACAACAATTCTACAACGCCAATTCATCAGTTTCTTCAGTGATTGCCAGCCAAGATCAAACGGCACTGTTTGTAAGGCTATCCAAAGCCGTGAGGCAAAGTATTGAAACCGAAGGCGTAAAATGGGGCCGACTGATTGATTCAGTCGATTCTCGTTGATGGAGCGCTCATGCCGCTCTTCATGAGATGGCTTCCATAAAATGAGAATCTATCCAGCACGATCGGCATGCCCTTGAGGGTTGATCATTTCCGCTTGGCCGACCACAGTGTGAACGCGTTATAGCTCCGTTGGGTGGCCCGCTGCTGCCGATCCACAGCCTGCCATTGCCGGTTGTCGCTAAGTGGGGCCTTTCTATTCAGATCGGTCAGGCCCGAACGTCTACGGACGATCAGTCCGGCTTCTACGGGCCGCAACCAACTTTTCTTTACGGCACCGCAGTTTTACTAACCCAAGGGCTCAGGTGTATGCTTTAACGGATATGGCAGAGCCAGTTTTATTTGTTTCCGATCAGTGGGGGGGGGGCGGCTATCGACGGAATACATTCCCCGCGCTCCGCCGAGAGAGGCGCTGGAAACAGACACGGACAATCGTCGCACGAACAGCCAATTTCCGCTACGCGAACACAAAAGGGGCTGGATATTAGGGCCCTCCTCGAGCACAGCCTGCTCTTCATTCACAACTGTCAATGGCCAACCGAAAGCTTTTGATCAATGCAGCTAAAAAATTTGAAGCTCGAAAACCTCACCAAACCAGCTCTGGTAATTCACGAAACACTTGTCGAACCCGGCACTGCACTCGTCGTGAGTTGCCTGAAAAAGCGTGCCTTCAGCGAACGGCGCGGGGAGTGATCGCCAGGCTGTCGCTTGTAGACAATCAGGTCAATCGGATCCGCCGAACAAATTGCTGCGAATCGTCGAATTCAAATGAAACGAGCACGCAATTGGCCGTATTTCCCCAGCGTCGAATGTCGGGATGGATCACGCATCGATGATCGGCTTGCCCATACTTTCGCCTCACCCGTATGTAGATCAGGGTGTGTGGTATCGCTGGCTTCGATGAAAGTTGCCTTCTGCGTACATCCGAAACAGCCGCGGCGGCTCGCCCTTTGCAGCTGGCCGCCACCAGAAACGACGCCAGAATCACCGCCGCACCGATCCCTCCAGGTTAGGGCATCACGCTGCTCCGATCGCCCGCACCGCATCGACACCAAGCCCATCACACTCGAACATCGTCCGCGCCGTCCACACAGGTGGGCCTGGCCATCTCCTGCTTCGCCGCGCTGACGCAGGCAGACCAACTCCACCGCTGCGTACCAACCAGACTGCGCGAGCTGAGCAGCACCAACACCGTTCGCGCGGCCGTCTCAAACACCGTATCTTCGAGAAGTGGCGATACCAAGCCGCATGTCGTGCCGCGAAATCCCGAGGACGAACACCATGGCCCGCTGCCAGCAACGGGGGGGGGGGCCCAAAAGTCCCCCCCACCGGCAAATTTAAGGGGTCCCATTGCCCCGGGGCCGCCTTGGGCCGGGGACATCGAGTTCGGGTCAGGGCCTAGGAAGGCTTGGCGTCTGCGCCTTGTCAGGAGCCCGTCGCCAGGGATCTTCAAGCACGCTGGGCGAGGCGATCGGCCCACTCTGCTGCCTGACTCGTGGCCAGAGTCCTGGGGATCTCCAGTCCACATGGGGAATCCGGCGCGCTCCGTGTTCCACCACCGTGTAAATTCGGTGTTGTCGCTAAGCGATAGGGGCTGGTTCTCCCCACAGGAGCACGGCTCGCGCCGCAGTTCTGGCGCAAGACGCCGAGGCAGGCGGCCGTCGCGGCCGTGCAGCACGCACAGGCAGGGGCGCACCACGCCGGCGTACACCGGGCGTGAAAACTGTGCAGGGCACAAGCACGCGGCTTGCCCTCGCTGGAGACGGGGAATCGAGACTCAGCGGCGATTGCGGCCGGTGGTAGGGCTTCAACAGGTTCCTCGTCGTTGCGCCGCGCGGCAAGCGAAAGGCGTCTGGTTGGCGGGCAATGGGCTGTGTGTCCTGTGGTCAACGATCGGAGTCCGTCCGTGCCGTCAAGGGCGGCGGTTGGGGTCGATCACCAGCCGTGAGTAGTTGTGCAGGATCAACGGCATCGAGTTGGGCCGTAGGCCTTCGGCCAGCCGGCCACGCCCATGATCACAGGCACATGAGCTCAGACCTGACACTCAAGTGGAGGCGATTCAGGCTGAGGGAATGGCGGGCCGGGCATGGTCGGCAAGTAGAAAAAAGTGATTCGGCAGCGGGCGCGAACAAGGAACAGGCCGGATCGTTCGCCCCAGCAAGCGGTTTGGGTTTCATCTTGGCCGCTCTTTCACAGCCACTACTTGAGGCGACATTTGCACGGCAATCGGATTGCCGTTTCCGTGTACGAATCAACATCGAGATGAAGTCCAAATTCAGCCGATCGCAATCTCTGTTTGGGGAGACAACCGTTCGCCGGCACGGCCAACACGCTCTCCTACCAGATGCGCAGTCCTGCGCAGGCGAAGATAGGACCGTTGTTGTGCACCTTGCCAGGTTCAGCACCCCTGCATCTGCATCAGCGCCCACCGGCACCCCAACAGCGATCTCCGCACCGCCCCCCCGCCGGGCCGTCATTCGGGGAAGCACCAAATCAGGCGCCATGCCGGACCTGGGAACATGTCCACAAGCGGGACCTGAGAGACAGCGCTGTAGAAACGCTTGGCGCGCATCCATGTCGCAACGTTGCCAGCTCGAACCAGCTGACGGGATTTTGACAGGCATCACTGCAGTGGGTTGAGGCAAATCAAGCCTAGACCGTCATTCTTGCCTGATGGCAAGGCGACGCTGACGAGCGAGTGCTCAGGGCCCAAACCGCTTCAACGCATTGAAACGAGCGCTTGGTGGCGAGGGAGGTCGATGTGATTTTTGAGGAAGCTGTTCATAGAGCTTTGAGTTCTTCCAGACTCTTCAGGTGGTGCCCGGGCCCCCACCACATAGACGTTGCGGCCCACCTCAAATTGCCTCTTCGACGGCGTTCTCGATCGCCTAGGCTGCAGCGGTGAGTCCGATGCACCACCTCGGCTGAGATCAAATCACCCGGCTCACAGTCTGCAGATGGACATTGTGTTCCCGGGGGTTGATCGCTTTGGCCACCCCGAAGTCATGGCGCCGTTTTGAGCTGGAAAGAGCAGCACGCGGCCGCCGCCCTGGTGCAAGCAGGACACGTTCGGAATCGTGAGTCGCATCATTGTCACCGGCAGACTGATTTCACAGCCGCGCGTCTCGACATGCTGTTCATCTTGGTTCAATCGTGATGATATTGGGCCAGGAAACATGCCACGCCCACCCGCCACCATAAGGTCGACGAGCACGGTGAGCGCCACCACAGATAGGTGCATAGGGCGCCATTGGGCGAGAGCTGGCGGGCACCCGGCGCAGGAAGCCCCAGTCGACCGATGTCGATCCCCACTTTGAAGCACGATCCGCAGCCAATAGCCGGCCGTGGAATTTCCGCGAGGCCAGCGGCCTGAGCCGGGCAGGATCATCAGGGCAGGAATCAGCGCGACGCAGGATGACCCGGGACAGGGGCGGTTGCGGACGCACGGCACTGGATGATTGACCACCCCCCCCCGGGTGGCAGGTGGTCGCCCGACTCCAGGCAGGGCTCCGCAGAGACCGGGCCGACGAGTTGGCGAGCCTGACCACCAGCTCCTTGTTCGGACTATGTGTTCGCTTGCGCGGTAGAGAGCTGTCGAAACCAGACAGGTGAACGCAGGGCAGCTCGATCGAAACGAGATACCCCAAGTTCAGGGCGGAGCATTGATCAAGCACCAGCTGCAGCAAATCGGGAGTGGAGGGCCGGCAGGGGTGAGCTGGGGCCAGACGCTGGGGATCAACCGAGTCCGGCGCAGCTTCCACCCCCTGGAAGGCCCCAGGGAGATGGGCCGTCCAAGAAAGCATGGCGAACCAGCGGCCGGGTCAGCCGTTTTGTCGCATCGGTCCGAGTCCACCAGAGAACGGCAGAGGGTGATCAGGGCCACGCAGCGATTCCCAGCGGTTGGACGCCCGCAAAACAGCTGTCGGCCAGGCTCTGCCAAGGTGGCGATCACCCACCCGCCGTGGGCTGGGCCTGACCGAAGCTAGGGGACCCGATTTGAACAGCACGATCAGAGATCGTGCGCTTGCCGCTCATAAGCCCGAGATCAACCGCTAGTAAGGACATCTGGGCTGACTGTAAGCGGCACAGGCGGGAAAAGGACGCCGTAGAGGATCGTGAACACGCCGGAGAGCGATCGACCCACGGGTGAAGGCGATCGCCAGGGGGCCTGGGCCGGGGCTGTTCGGCCTTTGGGTGCAGAGGTGGGCGAGCACGCGTGAACACCACGTCATCAGCTCGGTGGGTCTCGGAAATCCGCCCGGGGATGTGCGCCCAAACAGCGCGGTGACAGACCCGATGATGCGCTGCCGCCAGATGGCCGGCCGCCGCCCAGCTCGGAGCCCACCCCAAAGGCAGGGCAATGGCAAGGCGATGACGGCGCAGGTTCTGGAGCGCCGAGAAATCAAACCCGCGCAGGTTGTTGCGCCATGTGTGTTGAGGATGTGGTGGCATAGGACTTGTCATTGAAAACAGGCATGGTCATCAGATGTTTGACGGACACGCGTGAAGAGAACGAAGGGGTCCGTTGGAATAGGGGGAAGATTCTTTTGGCCCATTCATGCCAGCATGGGGGTGTAATCACCCTTTGATACCGAAACTGATTAAGCACTACACCTTGACCGCGTTCAACCCGCCCTGCGCTGGCGGTTCATCTCCAACGGCCAGGCGAGGCAGCGGGCTGGCGGTTACTGGGGTGGTTCTGGGGTTGGGCTCCCGACGCGTCCTCGACAGATCGGGTGTGTGCCGCGTTGCCTGCTGCAACAATCTCACGGTGAAAACTGGCTGAGTTGGCGCAACCCCAGCAGCCTGTTTGCGAGGCCGCAAGCGATCTGGCCCAGCTGGATCAGGCCAGCAATGGGGCTGGTCGCAAAGCTACGTGGGAACTGGTGAACACCAGTTGCCATTGGAGGTGAGTGCCTTTCACGGACAACGGTCGTGGAATGCCGCTTTAACGAGGCCTTGGCGAATCGTTTGCGGCCATTTTCCAGTCAAGAATTCCCAGGAGCTCCGACGCAGCCAACTGGCGCCGTCTTCAACGAGGGCGGACGCAAGGCAAGACGTTCGGGCCCACCTGTGCGATCTGCTCAAGCATCCCGGGGCAGTCGCCAGCCTGGATCCGGCAGGCGCGATGTTGCTGTGGACCGGCTGATCGGCAGGAGGCGGAAGAGGTGACGGTGGCAAGGACGATTTCCGCGGCGGACATCCGATCCTGCACTTGAGTCAGCTGGGGGCCGGCGCGATGCGATTAGGCAACGCATCCCGTGTGGCTACCGCGCCGAGCGCTCTCGGTCTGTTGTCGTTTGGTGCGGAACAGGCGGCAACGGCGCTGGTGGTGATCTCCACGGCTCTGGGACGATCCGAGAGCTTTGAGGGCTGGGGGAAGCACTGGCGCAGCCCATGGCTACCACGGTGGGCCTGCCAATCCACCGCCACCCGGCAGCGACCATCAGCCAGCAAGCGGTCCATGCTGCCGGCGAAGCGCCGCCGCCCAACCGCGAACGACATGATCTGCGGCGTGGACACACTCTCGGCAGCCATCGTTTGCCCGCTGCCGCCTCGGGCAGCGCAGCAACCTTCCCGCCAGACCTGCGCACAGACGCGGTGGGTGGGCATGGGGCCAGTCGTGGGGGGGGCGACGGACATGCTGCACTCGCAGGCGCAGGGCCAGCAACCGCATCATCAAGAGCTGGCCGGCCTGCGCAGTCCGTCGCGCAATCTTCAGGCTGGGTGCTCCAGTGCAGCTTTTGCCTCGAATCGGCCACCGGGCCGGGCGCGTGGTGGCCGACGCGGTGCGAGCGCGTGGGGATGGCGTGAGCCGGTGAGTCCTGCTGTTCGACCGTGGGGCGCCGCCAGATGAACGCCGCGTGCTGCTGGGTGAGCAGGCACCGATGATTGGTGCGTTCCCTCCGGGCAGAAGCATCGTGCCGATTGGAGAGGAGGGCCACGCAACGTGGCGGCGGGCCACCAGTCGTGATCTGGCAAAAGGGACTACTTCAACCTGTCGCGCCACACTGTGCGCGCGAAGGGGTGGCGCGTCCTGGTGAGGAGCCTGGTTGCTGGCCTGGACGGAACGCGCCTTCGCGGCAGGGCCTGGCGAGCGGGCGCCGGCCAACGCTAGCGTTTGCTGTGCTCGGCCGAGTGGGGAGACAACACCTGTCCTTGATTGAACGTCTAAGAATCAGCTAAAAAAACGCTACCGGTTGCTGCCAATCTCCTAAGACACACTGAGCGATAGTGAAACGACGCCCAACAGCAGGAACGTTCGATCAATACCACAAGCTGATCAGGGCGACTGCCAAGATCAAGAGCGGGGCGGAATCGCTCGCTTCGGTCAGATCCGCAGGAAGTTCCAGGCAATACCCAGCTCCATACACCTGTTTTGATGAAGCGGGACGTGTGTGTGGCGGAATTCGCGTTCGAAGGCTTTGCGCAGGATGGCGAATGTGGCCCGCCCATCGTCTCACGTCGTCATCAGGCTCGTAGCCCAGACTTTCCTTGGAAGGAATCTGCGGCTCCGGTTGGCACGCATGGCCGTGGTGTTGGAGCAGGCAATGAAAGATTGAATCCAGCGGCGTGAGCGCGCACCGCTTTGTCGAACCAGGACGGCTCAAAGCGCTCACGCACAAGGTGAGGGGGACCAAAGCTGAGGATCTCGTTGGGCGTGTGGGGGTGGAAGCGTGGCGCGCTGGCTGCGGCGCCAGCAGGGCCTGTCAACCTGGCAAGCAACTCCTCAGATCAAAGGGTTGTTGAGGTAGTGATCGGGGCGCCTGTTGAAACCACTGACTTGTCGTGGGTTTCGCCCATGGCCGTTATCATCGAGGATCTGGACCCCGCGCTGCGTTCATTCCGGCGTAACCGTTGGCAAACGGTGAGGCCGTCACCCTTGGGGAGCATCAGATCGCAGATCAGGTCGGGTTCTCTGCATGGCAGGTGCCTGCCTTTGATGCCGTCCTCCGCACATTCAGCCGAAAACAGCTTGTTTCGAGAAGGCAACCACCAGTTCCTGATGTCTGGGTGTCTTCAATCAGCAGGGATGCAGGGCTTCGCCGAAATTGCCTTGGTCCATCAGCGGCAGCAGAAGGTGATTGACAAACCAGCGTTCGCAGATTGATCACGAATGCTCCATTTGCAGAACTGTCTACACTCGGCAGGTGCTGCTAGCAAGCCACCACAATCGGGTAAACGGCCTGATTACGCAGTAAAGCAAAAAGGCTCATGGCAACTCGATTAGGGTAGCAAACTCCGGCAACTCGGGGAGCGTTCGCCTGGCTTGACAGCTGCAGATGCATTGACACCACACGCTCGTCATTGCCGCCAGATTGACGCGTTGAGCGGTAGCGAAGGGCGGCAGTGAGGCGTCGCGTACTTTCGAAGCGAAGGGCATGGAAGCTGCGCTGAAAGCTGGTTTTTTCAAGTGCTGAGCCCGTTGTATCCAACGGAATTCTGGGTAATTCAATGGGATGACGACCCTTTAAGACCACAGTGATGATGGAACAAACCGACTTTGCAAAGGCGCGAAAGCAAAGCCAGGCCCACGGAGATCACTTCACAGCCTATCGCCAGGAATCTGGGCCAATCGCAAATAGCGGCAAAAGAGGAAACGTGGACGGTGGCAAGTTTTGATTATACCGGGGTGGCGCCGCCTCATCGACAGAGACGGCTGCCCCACGACCGGCACCTATGTTCTCGATCACGACAGACTTGCACCACAGCGTTCTCGCAAGGTAGGGATCATCCAACCTGCACCCTTCTCTGAGGGACATAGGCGCATTACGTTCTTTCATTGCCTGCATGATCTTGTAGAAGCAAATGCCGGTTACGGTTTATGCACACGAGAGAGGCGCTGGGCAGAGCTAGTGAGGAGATTTCTGTCTTGGCTTGGCGACGAAGGTAGAAGGGCAAGGAGCCAGGTGGTCAGAGGTAAACTTGTGTGTGCCTCACAGATAGCGGTACGGCCAGTGCAAGGTGGCTTGATGAGACAGCTCGGCAATGATAGCGGTTGTGGCGCTGCCAATGATGAGCCCGTTACTCCTTCGCCTCACAACGTGGGCAACAGGAAACATCAGGCCAGCGCGCCTAGTGTCACAGGGACAACTTCAATTTTTGCTCGGTTCCGTAGGAGCTCAAATAATGCGGGCAGCGACAGGCTGGCCTGGATGGATGTCGATTCTAGCCATTGGGCACCAGACGACTGGTATTATAGAGCCGGGGGGTGAGCGCGAGCGGTAGGGATCCGCAAGAGGGCTGCCTGCGGAGCTTCCTGCCTAATCAATGGAATGGGGCGGAAGGTGAGGCGCTGGAATGATGTGCCTGGACCATTCCACAGTTCTGATATTAAGGCACAAGACAGAGAACTGGACTGCCATGGCCGGGCCAGACTTAAACGAGCGTAGCAATAGAGAGCAAACGAGGCCTGAAGTGAAGGCAAGCTGAACGAAGCGCGGCAGAAACTCTCAGGAATCATCTAGTGCAAACACAAGGCAGGAAAGACAAGGGCACCGTCAACTAACGATAAGCCCTCAGCCAATTTCCCGTTAGAGTCGATGGGAATGTGCTGAGCTGTGCACTCCATTCCTGTATAGCTCCTAAACGCTGTAACTTTAGCATAGACGGTCTTATCATGAATCCGTCATTGGAAGTTTGTAAATGGAAACGAAGTTGCTGATAATGCTTAAAGATCTGGCCGGACGTAGGGATCAGCGCACTCTGCTTCCTCCCCGCTACAAGGGCAATGCGCGGTTACGACGTTGGCTACAGCGTTTTATGACCTTCTACGACTGGGCGAGTTTTGATCAAAAAGGAAGCATTTCGTACAAAAATACGGCAGCAAAGGACGACTAGTGGTGCGGTCAAACCGCCAAAGAGCAGGGCTTCGTGTCTATGCCGAGTGGTCTTAAACACAGATGGGCGTGACAACTTCGAAAGAGATTAGGTGACAGCCATAACGCCAGGAGCGGAGGCCAACCGACAGAGCGGATATGACGACACGCACGGTCAAGGTTGTGGAAGCCATTTTATTTTCCGTTCGCCATCTCGAGGCGTATGCTCTCAGATTCGAATTTCCGAAATGGAATATGCGCCATCGGTGCCACTTACGGACATAGATTATGACGGACAACAATTCAGATTACGAAGTGTTTACCTTTTTGAGGCAAAAACAGAGTTTGACGAGAATGTAAGACTTAGTAGAAAAGGGGTTGTGTTGACTACCTCATGTGGTTGCAACCTCGACATGAAGTCTGGGGAGTGCGCGAGGCTGTCAATGACTGGTGGTATGTCTGGTTACACCAAACGACTCGAGTGGATAGCTTTCGCTTTGATGCGGTCAGCACGTAGGGCCGGGGTTTGCATTTATCTACCAATGGCGTCTTTGCCGCAAAAACCTACCACGGGCGCAGGCTTGTATTGCCGTGGGATGGAGTTATTTGGGTTCCTATGAAATTATTTGAGGGCTGCATTCATCTTGAATTATCAGGAACGGGCGGAGCATGTTGCACCTTGTTTT
>Ga0163217_1084307_pt1 | contig 11819 bp, 14 predicted proteins | sample SynspAceP_FD_185933 | JGI IMG/M metagenome (GOLD analysis project Ga0163217, IMG submission 185933) | Saline lake microbial communities from Ace Lake in Antarctica - Synechococcus sp. Ace-P (PacBio error correction) | ecosystem: Environmental > Aquatic > Non-marine Saline and Alkaline > Saline ... | reverse complement strand
AATTTCCGTAATTCTATTTTTCAGAGAAATCTGTTTTCAAAAAAGAAATGGACATTTCAAAATTTTTTTTTACTACTTTTACTTTGAGCAAGTATCGCGTAATTCTTCAAGCTCGGAGTGCCTGAAAAGGTTTGAAAAAAAAATCCAGAATACAGCTTCGGTGGTTATTACTTCGCCAGTTACTGTAGCTGTTTCAGAACCGTGGATATGTTAGAATGGTTTTTCCATGCAGGTATAGCTTCAGCTAAGGTGGGCATCTGTTGACAGGGGGATTGTCACCGTCATTGCTGCCAGGTGGGTGCTCCTTAGTAAAATAAGAGTAAAATACAATTGCGCCCCCTCCTTTTACCGATACACCATTGGCTTCCCAGCCTATGTCAACTCCGGACAAAAAAAGAATCCTTTCAGAACCAAATAAGACAATCCATTTTGGTCCGTGTTCTGGGACACCACTCAACAGGAGGGACATTGCGAAAGGCAAGCTAGTACTGCTATCGACATTGACGAGCTCTGACGCTCACCACCGATTGCTACCGGCCGAAGGCATTCCTCTGGCGGAAATTGCACAGTGTCAAATCCTCACGCGACCCATTTCTCTCTACCAGAGCGCGCGGGCTGTCTGGCTGATTGGCCTGTGTGAAGCTGTTTCCTCTGGTTCTAGTGCAAGCCGCTGGGTAGTCATACTAGGCAAACTATTCATAGGTCAGCTCGTTCTTGGGCTGTGAGCGGCCGGTCTGGGCGATCACGGCAGGTCGTTCCCTCTTACTGGCCAGGGATGGGCTGCTTGACTGTGAGGACTCATGAGAGTGTGGTAACCGTGAGTTCCTCTACAAGAACTAGTTGGGTCAACAACCCAGCGTGCGCGACGTATTCGTGCAGGCAAATATCGGCTAAGACAAGGAGCTTACCTCGGGACGGCCGGTGAATGGATTAAGTGGCGGGGTAGTGTAAACACCAGTGGGGCGACCGTCGTGGTAAGGTCAAAATGGATTTCCGTGTTCGCGGGGAATGATGGCAGCTAGCGGGTGGGGCCGCGAGGCGGTCTAGTTTGGTGGGGAGGCGCCGTAAGGGCTCTGGAGTTATAGGTGAGGGGACAGTCCGCTGGATTCCGCCTACGCGCACTGCGGTCCGGGAATAAATTTTTGGTGGCTTAAACTGGAAGGGTTGCAGCGCTGAGTCTGAAGGGTAAACCCGTTGATGCGATCAACAACTCAGGCGATGCAACATGTATACAAATACTCGATTGCCGACCTTTTAAAAAAGGTTTGCCACGCCCCGTTTTGAAAAACACGTGCGTCAGTTCCGAGCAGGGACAAGCACTGCAAGGGTCAAGACCTGGGATCCAACGGGCTTGCGCTGATGTAACGCCCAGATCTCTGGGGGGGAGGGGGGGGGGCCCACCAGCCTCAGAGAGGTGGAAGCAGCTTTTAACAGTCAGAAGCTGCACCATTACCACCTTGGAAACCCGCACTATTCCGGCGTTCAACGCTGGCCGATGCCAATCACAAGCGTCCAGCTGGCCTGTTGGAGGCCGTGTGCCAGCAGCGCATGGGCCAAGGTGGGGCGCCGCTTCCGGCAGGAAGTAGGCGACCTTCTCTACTTGCTTGGATTCCACGCCCATTCCGTGAGGGGCTGGGTTTTACGACGACTCGCGTCCAAAGATAAACCACAGCCACCGGCACACAGGCTGAAGGTCCAGTGATGATGAACCTCGGACAGCTGGACGCGGTCAAAGCATCACACTTCCGGCCGAACGTCAATGACATCGAAATCGGGCGGCAGAGCCCATTGCAAGGGTCAGGGTTTATGTCTTTGACAAAAGGGCTACTTGCGACTACAACTGGTGTTAATCAGATCCACTGTTCAGAGGGCTTGCTCGTTCACACGGGACTCAAGAGTAACTGCCGGTATCAACCTCGAGGAGGACAGAACCCTGCCTCGATCCCCAGCAACCGCAGATTTCTGGGCGATCACCTCTGTCAGCTTTCAAACATGTCCCGCCGCTCCGGCGGCAACGCATCAACGAGGTACCTACGGCACCCCGTTTCGCAAAAGTAACGGTGGAGCGAAAAGGGACGCAGGCCCGCGTTGGTGCTAGTTACCCAACGATGGAAACGCCAGCCCACATCATTGCGAGCGCTACCAAAGCGCGCTGGGGCATTGACTGTTCTTCAAATGGCTGAAGCAAAAAAACCTGAAGATCCGGAGTTTTCGGCCGCAGCGAAAATGCCGTCAGGTTGCAGATATTTTACTTGCTTTGATTCACCTATCTTCTGGCAAATTGAACCAGACACTCAGTGCTACATCCAGGTTCCTTGCGCCACTGCTGACTGCACTAGAGGCAGGTCTGTTCAAGCGTAAAGAAAACAGGGACATGAACTTTGTGCCGATAGGCAACGGACAAGGACTGGAACTGCAGCGGATTCAGGGGGCGTTTGCCGCTATGAATTTATTCGCGACAGGCAGTGCGCTTACGCGGGGAATGACGGGGTTTTAGAGTAGTTTGAAATTGGGGCGGCCTAGGACTTACTCGAAAACGGCGGCCTCTCCTCCCCGCATTCCGCGCAGGCGGGATCATTCTGACTTTGCTCCTGCGCAGAGGGTTTAGCCCAGGACAGTCATATTGGTCTGGATACGCACCAGCTAAGGCAAGGGGCTGGCCAGCCAGGCCATAAAAAAGGGTATCCGAAGATACCCCTTGAAACCCAAACAATTACTAGAGCAGCACTATGACTTAACGAACACCCGGATGCGCGAGACGGCAGGAGTGACTTGGTTTGTAGGTCGGCTGAAGTCGAACTTGCGAGAGATATTCTTCGGTGTACATGGCCCAGGGCGATTTGTAACGGCCGGCAACATTCATACAGAGTTTCGATGGTGTAAACCAGGCAGCTTTCTGTACCATAGTTGAAAGAACATGGCCTCGCCTACACGCCAGAGAGTACGCGGCCGTCGTAATGGTCGCCAGGTGATCAGCGGATTCTTCTCCATTAAAGAAGTTACGCTGGGCGTGATATGGCGCTACCGGCTTTCACATTACCCTGTTACTTCCACACGCGGTTGCAGCTCGAAGCGAGTGTGTTCGGAGGTTGATGTGACCAGCCTTGAGTACGTTCATCGTACTTTGAGTCTGTTTGCAGCCATTTTGTAACTGTTATAGGAATGTGATTTCCTTCTTGCCAACCAGATTCCAGTCATTAACGGTCAGGGTTTGGCACCGTTGTCAATTGGCGTAGTTTGTCAGAGTGCGCATACCCGTCCGAAGGCAGTACCTGGGCCGATCATACGCATACATTGAGGGAGCACGAACGTGATGCGACGTCTTGGCCCGGGTTGTAACCGCATGCGTGGCTCTTTCAACTTGATTCCAGAGTGTTCGTCTTTTGTACAGCAGTAACGTTACCCGCAGACGCGAAGGTTGCGTTTACTACAGCTGACTTTGTAATTAAGTGAACTAGCAGTTGGTGTTTAGGAATAGTGGGACTCGTCCCGTTACATCATGAATCATTAGCGAGGTAAGCTCCAGTGTCGTCTCTCCAGCTTTATAGAGGACTGTAGGAACGTTGGTTTGCGGCATTTGGTATTTTGTCAACTTTGCATGTATACTCAACGTTTGGTGTTTACACGGTAGCGAGTGTTGTGGTTCCAGACACTTCCACGCCCGATTTAGGAAACCGGGAAGCGAAGGTGCCGTGGGAGAAACCATCAATTACCGTCGCCGCCGTTAAACCAGTGTGGCTTGGCAGCAGTCGCTTTGACCTGGGTCATTACCGACTGCGGATAGCGGACAGAACGTGTGAGTCTTGTAGTGATTCGGCATCTGTGGAAAGTTTCCGGATAACGTTTCGACAAGGCTACCCTGGCCAGGCGTCGGTGATCGCGGTAGTCTGGTAGTTCTGGCAGTGATACGAACTCGGGCTGCTCATTGGCGAAGGGGGTTCGCTGGAAGCCGTTTATTCAGCGTCTGACCTGCGGTGCTCCAAGTACCGATACCGCCAGTCCACTCAGGAATCGGTACCTGCAGCATTACCTGCTTTTTCTGCGCCGAATCGGGCCGTCAGAGGTTACCAGGCTTATCGATCTTCTGACAGGCGAAGATAGTAAATCGGTTTTGCATGGGACATAGTAGATTAGCCAAAGGCCATATAAGAGCACAGGCACCACCAGCCCGCAACAGAGGTTTTATGCTTTTACGTATATATATTGTATTTATTACTTCCAGTGTGCTAGGTCTTAGAAGCTGAACCACTTAGGCTAGACAGACACAAAGTCACGATCCGACAGCTCGTGTCTGTGTGAACATATCCATCAAATGATCAGTGTAGCTCAGGCCTTTAAGCCGGTAGTATTTTGTTGGCGTAGTCGGCGGTTTCAAATCCTCGATGCGAAGTATTGCTCTGGCGTTTATCAATAGAAGGATTTCGGTACCAGTGACCATTCGAAGTCGTTGGAACGCAGGTCAAAGGATTAGGGTCAGTGTTGGCATTGGCCTTGCTCGACACGCGTTGCTGTAATCAAGCGAAGCACGCATACGGTAGCCCACGAGCTGCTAAAAGAGAAGAAAACCATCATTTTCACAGAGGCTAGCGGCCTTTGGTTGGGGGTGTTCGAAGCAGTAAACTGGGTCAAGTATCGTAGTGCCAGTGGGCTTTGAACCAAAACACGGAATCACGACCATTATAGAAGGTGTAGCCGTTGCGTCACTCTCAAGCTTCGATATAAGTTGTTAACCGGCTTCACGCCACAAGCGAAAAGACGGCTGGCGCCGAGACTCGTTCGATAAAGTGGATTGGGCTGGTAACCTGCTGTCTGGTAATAACCGCCTTTTGCGGTCGTAACCCTGAATGTTAATCCTCTCTGCACCATAGCCACCCGGGTTGCCGGCGATAAATGGAGCCTTGATCCTTCAGGACCGCGGATACTTCACGCTATCCGGTAGTGATCTGTCATTAGGATTGGTTTAGGGCTATTCTGGTTATAAACTAACTTCGCGTCCACAGCTGTGCCAGACAAAGTTAGTTTTTGCTAAAACTTACACTCGTAAAGTACGGGATATCTTTCAGGATACTCAAGAAGTAACCTCAGCACCTCCAGCAAGCCCGTCCAAACCAATCTGCGCACCTTGGAGTGTTACTGCTATTACAGGCGCACGGCTTATGGTTAGTATAATGTCGCTCATAGAAGCCGAACTCTCAGTGTTCTATTCAGAGCTGCGGTCATAGTAGCGCGAAATGCAACACCGAATCTACGTCATCACTTATTATATTATATATTTTGGCGTTCGTCCGGATTCTTTCTCTGCGCGCACTCGTGATGCGTCCATTCAGACCCGGATCACCCTGCGAGGCATCAGCACCGCCTACAACAGACTCGGTACAACCGGTGGCTAGTTGTTCGTCTGCGCCAAATGAAGGATACCGCAGTGTTGTGCAATGGCGAAGGTGCACACTTGAGCTGATAAAAAAGCTCATGGGACAGGTTGTCAGTCAGGCCTTGGGAAGAAATAGTGAGCAATCTCCATCCGGCAGCAAGTACCCTTCTTTATTCAGCGCTCAGTACGACGGTAATGTGTCCTTTCGCCAACTGCTCGAACCCGGTGTTGATTGAGTGATTGGACCGTTGCAATAAAGGTACCTCCTTCACCCAGTCCTGGTACTGAACCTGTTTGCGACCCAGGACGGACGTTACCCGGGTTTGAGTACCGATGTGTTGTTGAGTTTGCTGGTAATAACGAATTGGCATCCGCAGGATGCTGGCTGCTCGAGCCCTTTAACCACGGCTGGACGGACCGGGTTTCATCGATATCGTAAAAGCGCTGGCTACCGTCTTGGTCTCAAAGTCGTATCCAGTATTTGCCTTCGGAGGAAAGCGCGCTCTGCAATCGCCATAATTAGTTTCAAGATATCTGTGGACAGCACGGAAGATCTTGGAGAAAACATCCGCTTTGTAGTTCAACCGGCTGGTCATCGGTCGTACGCGCTGGTAGCACCACCCCGCCCTGATTGGACACGTCAATTGCAGTAGCGGGGTGGATGAAACGCTTCAAGGCGTTCGGAGTGGACATACTCGTCACTTCCAATGGACAGCTGCGAGTCAAACTGGGCTTTGTACATCCCGATTGTGTTGAAGCTAACTCGTTGAGCTTGATCCAGCAAAGCTGGCTAGTACGATGGCCAGCGGCAATTGCCGTGAGGGACCATAAGCATATTTTTTTTTTGTCATTGTTGTTCTGCTCCGTTAGATTGATCATGTACCCAGCAGGCCGGAGGCGTCTCGGCATTCGGGGGATGTCTTGTCACGGAGAATGGATTTTTGATTTGTCTTGAAACGGACGATAATTACTTTGTTCCGCCAAGACATTCACTGGTTGAATGGGCCCACTATCTACAAGGCGCAATTTATCTCTGTTGCATAGGTTTGCATAATGACAGCTTTTAAATTAATCTTGTTTCATACGCGTAGGACAGTTTCTTAGGCGACCATAAACAATAAATACAAGCGGGCTCTGCCACTATTGACCAGATACTTTCATTCCGTTGCCTGTGCGCGGGGCTGGTCAGGAGCGGGCTTTTTGGGCTCAAGGATTGGCAGATCATTGTGTTTGAATACGGCAAATCGGTCTCGGATTTACTCTGCTGATTACAGGCATTTCTGCTCACCGAATATGATCTGGAGTATGGCTCGCAGATTAGCAGACGGATATGAACCGCCTGTGGCACGCAGGCGGCGAAGCTTCCTCAAGATGATTGTCTTCGGCATGGAAAATGGGGCGAGGCTACATGCTCCTAAATACCCTCAAAGTGCTTGGTTAGCCGCTGTTTCCAGTTTAAAAACTATTGGCCAGGCGGTGCAGCTGGTATCATCCCCTCGCTTTTTCCGTGTTTTCATGCGCACTCAGGTTCAGCTTTATCTCGGTCTGAGGACTGAAAACAGCCCTTCTGGTCTACTTCCATGGGCCCAAGGGGCGGCCGCATCCATGTGCAGTATGGAGGCGCTGCTGTGATGATCCATTGCCCAGAATATCTGGTAAGTTATTGGTGGAACCGCTTCAAACCCTCCTTGATTCTGGAAACACGCTGATCGGCTCGATCACCTCGAAAAATCACGCTGCTGCGCTGTGAGCAAGTTATGTGGCAGCGTGTGCGTGCTGGCGCCAAACGTATTCGCAGTGAGGGACTAAACCGCCAGGTTATGAGTGTACGCCTTTTGGGGCCAGCGTGATGCATTCTTGCGCAAACGCCTTGGATGACATCATGGTAGATATGCTCTCTGGCGATATGTCCCAATCGTGGACTTTGCCGAGCAGGTCAAGCATGGGCATTCGGGTTGCTGGTGGCTAGCGGAGGTGTCGGAAGATCTGGGTGGCTTACTCCTTCAATATTGTAGCCCGCGGGGCATTTGCGCCGCTAGTCAGTGGAACCTCAAAATCTTACCTATGAAAAGCTGTTTGGATGAAGTGCGCATGGAGGCTGCTCGCAGTTTCAGGCTGATCCAGGACGGTGCAAGCGGAGTCTTGAGGGCAGGATGATGTTGAGCTGGGCTTTTCCTGGTACCAGCAGTTTTCGTGCCTTCGCCGCTGGACAAGTCGATGAGCCGACGCCGTTTCGTGAGCCAGTTTCGGCAGATGATAGCACGGCGTTGTGCATCGCGGGCATTGCCCGGCTGATAGCCAGTGAATCAATAGTCAAAATGGGAGCTTACCACAGCGTTTCGCGGGAGTACTCTGAAGGATACGGGCTTTTGGAGGTGAGGTGGTTGAAAGCTAAGGGGCTACGAATGGATTCATGCCTGCGCATGGGAATGAATGACGATTGGATTGATTTGCAGTCGGTGAAGGTTTTGGCTCCGCCTTGGATTCCGCCTCACACGCACGCAATTGATCGGACGGGATTGGGACTGGGACTTGGGGATATCTTGCTCATGCATCTGACTCTTGGTCTGGTTCAAGGGAACGCCTGGGCTAATTGACCAAGCGCTATGCATTCGTCTCCCCTTCGATCACCCTCGCAAAGCGGGGGTCCAATATTGTCGGGTAATAGAATCGGGCAATGTCGGCGCTGTCTCGCAGCGGCGACACATAATAGAAACATCGAGAGGGTTGAGGCGTTTTGGCCGCCCCATCCTCTCACGAACCGTACGTATCGGGGCTCGCTATTACGGCTTCATGTTAACATTATATCCCTAAATTACAGGGACACAGAGTCCTACTCTCTGAGTGCTTAGGATCGAATTTCAGCCCCAGGTTTCGTCGTTTGCCAATACCAGCGATTGGGCATGGCGTAGCTTGCCATGTGTGACTGCGCGCATTGCGACCAACTTTGCATTCGGATAAAACTGAAGACCGGCGGGGCGCCAGGCCAGGTATGATTTTCGTCGCCGGTGCAAGGCGCGATGGCGTCTTCCACTGTTCTCGCTGTACGCAGCGTAACGCTCTGCGTAGCCACCCCATCAACTGCGTTCAATTACCCGGCGTACGTTGGTGACCACTGATAGTTTTAGTGTTGTGATGATGCTCACGCTTTTTTGTTTTTGCACTCGTTTGGTTGATGCTCGGTCCGATTTGATGTCGCCCTGATTCCTGCTCCGTAGTCTGCGGTGCGGTGTTATTCCACTTCAGCTCTGGCTTTTCAGTCCCTTTTCAGACTTCTTCATTGGATTCTGCTGCTTATAGCCTACGATGAATGTACATTTACCCCGGGAAGTGGATACCTTCCGGCTTGTTTTTAATGTGCCAGAAATGGTCTGCGTGACGGGGTTTCGAGACTGATCTGTCTCTCAGGTTCACTTTTAGGTACCACAGTGGTCTTACGTTCAGCGCATTTTTCCGATGCCCGCCCGTGAAGCCCAACAGGATCAGGATATCATCCGCGTAGCGGACGATCCGGTGACCCCGGCTTTTCATGAACTGCTCGATCAGCGATACCAGATAGGACGTTCGCAATCAGTGGGACTGGGCATGACGCCGGCCTTGGGCTGCCACGCTCCGTGGCCTCGTACTGGTGTCAAACCATCACGCCCGCTGTTCAGGAAACCGACTGTTCCAGCAGGTCCAAACCGCTGCCATCGGTCACCTTTACGACACCGGAAAACTTGCGCGCTAGGTAGTGCAGTCATGTTCCAGACGTGCGTATTCGCGATAGCATTCTATAGGTGATCATGTGTCCATATCACTACCCAGTGACGCTGGTTAGCGGCGATATGAACAGTTGCGGCTTTGCTGATCGCCTGATAGGGCGCTGGGCGGCCCGGGGCGGTTAGCCATAGCCTCGACGCGATGGAAATCACGCGTCGAAGATCGGTTCCAGCAGGGTACGCAGTGGCTTGTGCCATAACAAATACGCGCGGCCCGTACGGTCGGGAAGAGAGAGCAGAGCACCGTCGCCTCCGGTCCGTTTCGGGCAGAGTCACTCGGGCGGTACCGGTGAGCGCGGGTAGCGCTTCTCACTTCAGTTCGGACAACAGGCACCGACCAGCGTCAGCTCCAGGGTTCGCGTCGATAACGCATATCAGGCTCTGCCCATCATTCCGGCGCCACCCTGTTGTTGCGCCTCACCGTAGTCTGAAAGCTTCATACAGGCACTCGCTGGCGATAGCAGGCGCCCGTTACAGACTGTTAGTAATTTCCCTCATGCCATTGCTCTGTGTCGGTCCCTTGCCTGTGCCGATGGATCAAAGCCGCTGAGGAAAAATCTTTCCAGTTACATCTGTGGGCTCACTCAGAGGTGCTATGTCTCGCATGACGCACTCTAGCACGAACCACACAGCAATTGAGCTGTATAACTCAACATAAGATACAGAAGCAGGTCGTTTCGCGCACCGTTCCGGCTGGCTCACGACCTGTGATATCACCCGCCGTCCGTCGGCGGCTTGTGCGTGCATCACTCTGCTCCTTCTTTTACCCAGAAAGGATTAAAGTTTGTACCTGTTCAAATTATTTATCTTCCGCCTCTCGCATCTGCCCGCTCGGGCTTACTGCTCGGGCAGCACCCCCTTATGCACCTCTCGGACTCGGGTCGTTCCGGTTTTGCCCTCCACACCGTTACCGGGTCATTTCACAGCAGACCACGAAACTTCATCACTACTTACGTGCGGTCATCTCCCACCTCGCCCCCATCCTGCCTTTGCTTGCGCCTTGAGCACTGAGCCGCTCTTTCTGAGGTACCGGGGGTCAGGCTTTCCCCGGTTACTGCACCGGCTATGCATGAGATAGAGATACTATGGCAAGTCATACAGTAGAACCGAGTTATCGGGCTTTGCCTCAGAACTTCTATTTATGCACGGCTTACCCTGTATGCCAGGCCGAATCAGGTTTTCGCTTGCTGCTTACGTCCATCGGCCTTCTTATTGGCTTCCTTTCAGACTCCCACCGTTGGCCAGTGACGCCCCTTGCCATTCAGATTCTTCCCTCGGTCCGGGGGTTGACTCACCTTCTTTCAGGTGGCGGGGTTTGCCGGCTTCGGCCGGGGAAAAAAAAGGCAGCCGAAGGCTCCTTTTTTTCTCTTGATACCCGAAGGTGGTCAGCATCAACGCACGCCAGAGGCCCGCAGGGCTGTCCGGACGTTGGAACTGATGTAGCTCGGGTTGTAGTCGAACTGCGGAGCAGGACTGCTTCTTCAGGTGACATACCCAGAGCGAACTGTAACAGAAACATGCAAGCAAGGTCATACAGGGTATATTCGAATGGAGTGTAACCAGGCAGCTTCGCCCTCGTAGTTGAATGCCCAAAGGGGACCTTCACCTACGCGCCACAGAGTGCCACGGGACGTTAACAGTAGTGGATCAGCCAGAATGTTTGAACTCATCCAGTGTCTTCATCCACAGACAGAAAATCTACGTGACGTGGGGCGTAAATTGTGGCGGTCGACTCCGTCCTATGACGTTTACTCCTGCACTTCCCACACTGCGATGCCAAGCTCGAAAACGGTTTGTGCTCAGGGATTGATGTTGACCTTGCCTGGAGCACGTTCAATTACATATTTGAGCTTTCACGTCAGCCGATTATTTGTTAGCTGTTGTACGGGATGTAAACTTCTTCTTGCCAACCTTAGATCCCAGCTCTGTAACGAATTCAGGTGCGCCGTCATATTACGATGTAGATAGTTGTCGAAGTACGCATACCGTCCGAAGCAGTTACTTGCTGGACGGTCATACGGCTACCTGAGCGTGCGCGGACGTACGCGACGCTGCCAAGCGTTGGTAACCCACGCCATGCGTGGCTCTTTCCAACTGTCCAGGAGTCGTGTTTACCGAGTCAGCACGTTACCGCCAGAACCGCGAAGGGCGCGAATTCACACGGCTGCTTGACAGTACAGCAGCGAGTGTTCGGGAGCGGTGGACTCGTCCACACAATCAGACGGACATCTGAGGCCGGATAACCTACTTCCTCTTACCACATTCTTTTTGTATTGAGGTTGTAAAGACCGTTAGCCTGCGGGCAATGGCTCTGCATTGTACAGCGTGCTTTCCGTTCAGGCGGTGGCGGATGTTGTTGGTGGTCTTCCACACACTTTCATGCGCCGCAGATTGGCGAATCACGGTGGGAAAGGCTGAAGGTGCCGTGGCGAGAATCCTCACGACTTACCGTTCCACGCCCGTGCTTTGAAACCCAGCTTGGCCTTGGGCCAGACTTTTTGTATTCTCGCTATTTTGCCTGGTCGTTCCGATCACCGACTGTGGGTAAACCGCGCAGTACGATGGCTTCTTGTAAAGAAATCGGGCATACTTGGATAAGGTTTCTGGTATGCGCTCGAACAGTAGCAACCGGCACAGGAGTTTCAAGGTGATCCACCCCCAGGTGTTCGTGTGCTAAGATATCTGGG
>Ga0163217_1011611_pt1 | contig 11819 bp, 6 predicted proteins | sample SynspAceP_FD_185933 | JGI IMG/M metagenome (GOLD analysis project Ga0163217, IMG submission 185933) | Saline lake microbial communities from Ace Lake in Antarctica - Synechococcus sp. Ace-P (PacBio error correction) | ecosystem: Environmental > Aquatic > Non-marine Saline and Alkaline > Saline ... | reverse complement strand
AAAGAATACTCAATTGCACAGTGGAAAAAGGTGAAATGTTGTTTAAGTTCAATGGGCTTGGGCAAAAATCAGCATTACCAAAAATATTACCGTTACTGCCAACACTAGCACAAAGGAACGGAAAACTCTTACAATTTTAAAGCATTTGTAAACTCCTAAAGGAGCATGGTCCTGTTAAGGTCCTGTAAAATAATTAGATTAAATTATGTTAGAACAATATCCATATCTTTCCGCTTATATTGATGTTTGTACGTTGGTTTATTTTTTATGATAGCCCCGCAAAGAAAACGTCAAAAAGCAAGAGAAGAAATTTACAGAGAGTTAAAAAAGAGGAGATAAAGTGGTTACCAAAAGTTGGTATGCACGGAAAATATTCGAATTACAGTGACAATGATTTTTCCTTGCATAATCGAAACTATGGCCGGAAAAATAAATATTTTTGATCGTTCCCGTATTTCCAGAATGAGTTAAAAAATTTGAACGAACCCGAAAAAGGAAATAAATTTCTTCTTTGAATAGTATTAGGAGCACCAACCAAACAGTTGGTGCTTTTTTGTTATATATTTTGTTACATTAAGGGTTTTTATATTACTTCATTATTACCATGATACAGAATAGACGCAAAATTCATTAAAAAAGAGTTTCCCTATTTGGCAATGGCACTGGAAGCAGCATTTTTATTCCAATGGACTTATTGGCCGCTATTAGAAGGAATATAAGTCCAAACGACAAAATTTAGGGTGGGGATTTGATCGGTTGCAAATGGGATGGGCTTTCACGATTTAAGTTCCATGCTTTAAGATGAGTGAAATCAGGTTGTAGCTCTATGCGACTTGGATGAGGAGTGTTAAGAAGAGAACTTGGCCGATTTAGAAAAAGCCGGAATAAAAAAGGCCGAAGTTATATAAGGGGATATAGGGAATTATTGGGAGATAAAGATGTTGATGTGTAATTATAGGTTACAACCCAGATCATTGGATTGTCTACAGCTTTCAGATGCGGTAAAGGCGGATAAAGACTGTATTGTTTGAAAACCCTTGGCCAATTCCATGAGGAATGTAACCTTATGCTTAAATTCCCGTGCAGGCAAGTGATCGAATGGTGCAAATGGGCAGTGGCCAAAAGGAGTCAGCCCCCATTTTGTAGATGCCAAGATTTTTGTCCATTCCGAAAAAAATTTTTTTTTTGGGGGGGGGGGGAAAAATTCGGGCCCTAGCAAAGCATGGCCTATCAGGTTTGGATGGGAGCTATTTTGTTTGCCAGATACCGGCTACACCTGCTGGTGTGGGATCTATGATATGTGGTTGGGACTTTGCTCCCAAGGAAACCTTTTAATGCCAATAGGTTCCATTTTAATTTCAGGTTGGTATTGGATTATTGCAGGGGGAATTAATGACGGAATTGGGGGAGTGCATTCTTATGGATTATGCCCTATATGGAATTGAAGGCCAATTACGCCAAAATCGGTAATTGGCGTTGGGCGGTAAGTTCGCTTATCCCATGATGCTTTTCAGAAACACCGGATACATTTGCAGACCGTCTTATGAGTATTTGATTGGTTTTTCATCTTATGGGAACATGCTACAGGGATAGATAATGTTAATTACGGCCGAGATCATGTATTTCCTTTTATCGGTAATAATTGGCACCCTGGGTTTTGGACCGTAAGGGATGGGAAGTAATTCGCCGAAAAAGGATAAAATGCAAAGTATACCTTTTGCAACAAAACCAGGGGAAACGGTCTGGACAATCACACATTAAATTTTATTGAGGCAGTAAAATCCGTGACGCTTTCCAAACTAAAAGCGCCTTTAAAAAAGTGGGGTATGATTGCTGCTTTTGTTGCCAATGGAAAACATTAGCTTTTTAAAACGGGCAACAGAATTTATTGCGGACAATTCTTTGGGCCAATTTTCTGATGATAGTTCCAATGCATTCATAAATGCGCATTACCATAATGGTTGGAGTTGCCAAGAAGGTTAGTAAAAACATTCAAAAATTTATCATTTTCAGTAGCTTAGGTGATGTGAGAGTTGGGTTTTGGAATTGCTTAAGTAGTTTATGTTTTGCAACATTTTGTTATATCGAGGCAAATAGCCCATTTCAATTTGGTTTTTGTCCCATCAATTTTTCTAGTTTCACTTTTAAGTTGGAGTTCTAATAGGGTTTCTCATTATAAAAGAAAGGGCGTCCGCAAGGTTAGAGAATAAGTAAAATAATGTATATTTTGCGGACGATAATATATTGAGTTCTTTAATTTAAAATTTCCACATAACCAAAACCTTTGTTTTAAAAAACTTATAAAATAAATTACTTAGGAAATATTTTGATTGTGATTTTATGCTTCTTTAGTTTGAATATAGCTAAATCACAGGAGTTGTTGCTGGAACGGAAAGTTTTGATGATAAAGGGGGGTTGGGGTCGTTGGATCCCCAATTTATTGAAACAAATGGGGTCTTTCCTATCTTCAAGCTCACGGTATGGGCGTAGCTGTTAGAAAATGCACGAACCCAAGGTTTAATTTTTCAAAAAAAAAGGTGACTATAAAGTTTGGGTTACGAACCAAAAAATTTGCGTTACCGGGAGATTGGGAAAAGCACCGAGGAAAATTCAGATAAAGTAAATGATTTGCGTGTTGGGAAATACCCTTGGCCTCCGTTCTGGCTGGGGTTGGGAATTATTGGCTGAGAGCTGTTCAGATAAAGAATGTAAAGAATACTTTTGGAACTTGTAGATCTTACAGGTTTTAAATGGCCGTGTGATGCCATTATTTTACTACTTCTGCACGTTGAACCGCCTTCACTATGAAAAAGTTGGCTACTTGGAGGGAAAAACTTTGTAGTTATTGGAGCCCTTGGACCCAAATACCAAGAAGTATGACCTAGTTGTTGTAGGAGGAGAGGAATTGCTGGTATGCGCAAGCGGGCTATTAGCGGCCGAGAACAAGGGCTTCAGGTTGCGTTAATTCATGACCACCTGTTTGGGAGGTATGCCAGTAAGCGGAAATTAGGGTACATACCTTGGGGTATATACGGAAATTTTGGAAAGGATTCTTAAAAAGTTGGATACCGAACATTTGCCCAATGGGATCTCCCGAAGCACATTAAAAGGACCAAATAAAAAGGGATAACATATTGTAAAAAGTTGCATGAGGAAATTTTTCCCTCGTGTTTTTTAATACTATAGGTAGTGGGCGTTGATGCGAAAAAAGTGTTGTAAATAAGATTCAAGCTTTATGTAGTAAATGCGCGAACAAAAACTGCAACCCCGCTCGGCGCAATTTCGTCTGTAGTTACAAGCGCCACTTGTTTTTCACATGTTGAGATTCAACCATGTGGATGGGTGCTTGGATAGGTTTTTTGGGCCGCGTTTTTGCGCATGAATTTCTTATGTACGGGAAAAGTGTGTAGATCAATATGTGGGAAGAATGGAAAGGAGCATGGGGAATTAGTGGAGTCAAAAGCAACCGGACGCTAGATTGCTGTAATCGGGATCCTCTCAGGTGCTGGGAGCGGTCCTTTGAACGGGACCATAAGAGAAGACTTTTCCTGAAGTGCCTGGCAATGCCAGTGGCTAGAGATTATGCCAAAAGTCAGGGAGAATGTCGAGTGGGTGTTATTAGCCGAATAATGATCGGTAATCACAATAGACGATCTGCCCTGCAAGTTAAATTCAGCGATCATATCTAAGGGGCTATTTATGTTCATTCGCGTGTATTTGCTCTAAAGAGGTACCGGAACAATGCCAATCGAAAAATATGGAACGGATGCTGTGTCGTTTAGATACTAATATCGGGTAACGTGATTTGGGTAGAACCGGGCTTAGAATATCTCCTCTAGATGTAGATCAAGAATGGTTCGGCGTTGATTTATATATTTACTTTGAATGATGGGCTAAAAATCTGCCGCCCGCACTGTTTTCCCTATGGTGCGTAGTTTGAGGGAAATTACAGGGTGGAAAGATGTTGGATATGAGTTATTAATCAGGCGGTGATATAGCCGCACGAGAAAATCGCAGACACACAATACGCGTGATCTTTAAAATCTGTTTGAGTATTACTTTTGTGTGTTTACGAAGACGCCCCTAAACTTATTGTATATCCCATTAGCACTCTAGTTAAAGTTTTGCTAAAGTTCCAACTTATATTGTAGTGTTATGCAGACAGTTATTATGGGCGTTCCACGGGGCGCTCTTCGCGGTAGGGAAATCTTCAATGACATGAAGAAGCAGAGATTACCTCACATGTTGTCTGGGGCGGGTAGCACAAAGCCGAGATTATACCAAGGCCATAGTAACATAACGCGCCATGGTTATAGATTGAGAGACTACCGCGTGGTGGAGTCTTATACTCGGAGCGCGCGGCGCATGCACTAGGCTTTGCGGGTGACACATCTCTACTTTAGTGCTTTCACAGAGAGATACGATGTTGACGCGCATAGGGATTAGTAATCCTCGTTCTGTGCATAGGGATATATTGAGCGAAATATATGGAATTTGTAGGTCGTCAAAAAAGAAAAGAAGTATTACATCTATTGCCAGATTACCGACGAAATAGTATTGCTCTCGTGATGGGGGGAAATACTCTCCTCATCATAGAGAAGTCTCTAATCTAGTATATAGATATAATGAAAAGAGAAGTAAAGTAAAATCTAATAAATAAGAAAAAAAATAAATATGCAAGAAGATAACATAATTTATTGAAATGGATTGATAGGAAAATTTTAAGGTGGAGATCATGAGAAAATAATATTGAGTATTGATCAATCTAGTGAGTTTCCCAAAATAAAAACTGGTAGAGCGAAAAACCGGAGTTTTCTTTGCATTGGAATGGCAAGAAGGATTGGTATTAAAAAAATAATAAACTGAACACCATTTTTTATTAAGGTTAGAGACTATAGGCAATCAAAAAATGTTGATCTCCTTGTTAACGAGCTCAATGAATTAGACCTTTACTTTATACAGTTTTGATTATCTTTTGAGTGGACTCGTGCCCGCCTGGGTTCTGGATATCGCACTGGTTTATGGCGAATATTATACGGCTATGTGACCTTAGACACTCTAACATGCTTAAGGTGCGGGAACGGCCTATTTAAGATATGCGTTGTGCAATTAGTGGCTTTGTTTAATGGATATAGGTTGAGAATGTAGACGGTGCAGGCGGATTTTCGTCGTATGCCGAAAAACACTATTATTGGCATCATGAGGAATTCTGGGCCCAGGATTATGAGGAAAGTTTTGGTACCGAACCCTATCTTTCTGATCTAATAGAGTGGGTGATAAGTGTCTATCCTGAAAGAAAATTAGAAAGATACTCCGTCGCAATGTTGAATATTGGCTGCGAAACCAGAGGAGTCTGAGCTGATGGTTTGCAGACGCCAAAGCGGGAGCCACATAAAGCGAGGTTAAGAGTGCAGAGTCGCTGTGGATGATTAGACGGAGGCCGCTCATGTGTGTGCTTTTCAGATGAGATAGTCTTTGCATATTCTCCCCACCGTAAAGAGAGTCCCACTTTTAATGGGGTCGAACTGCACGAGCAGCAGGAGTATGTGTGATTGATCTTCTCCAACTGTTCCATGGTTATCATCGCGAAATTAATAGTTTAAGAAGACCGGTTGCGGTTTTTAAGTTAAATGAGTAACCTCTGTGGACAATTGATTAGTATCGAAATTGTTATAGTCGCTGAAAGACCTTAACGGATGAGGGTAGTATATATCGACTACAAAGGACCGGATAGCATCAAAGGAATTTATTTCCTATTCAGACGGATTTCATCTCTTGAGAGTATCCGTACCTATTATTATTCGCTCACAGATGAATCTTACCTTAAGCTTGTTCTGCGTGAGAAATCGCTCGCGATAGCTATCAAATCGCCTAGTCTCTCGGACTTTAAGATTTTGACGTATTTTGTGTGAACTGATACGAACAACCAGTAAATGCGCTTTTTCAAGTGTCGCCTAAAATCATAGTTCAGAAGCAGGCGCCGGTTGACTTGTTGAATCACGGAACGCATTTTTTTCCACGTCATATAGGGTCTCCATAATTAGCAAGAGCGCGTAGTGAAATCTGGGGACGAGATTTCATTGAACTAAAAAATTTCGACACGTCAGACCATTTAATTTCCTAAAGTGCGCTACAAGTATCTGATAGAAATAAGGGTGGAAGACCCCGAACCATACTCTGCTTTGTTAATTAATGTCAATTTTTATGTGATTTTCTGTACTGTGTTGTTTGGGTGGGTTTAACTGGTCGTTGGGTAGAGCTTTCATACGCTTATATGTAGCCGAATTTTTTTTGGGAACCTTGTGATAGTAAAATAGAAGCGATAAGATGAATCGTTATGTGGTTAGAGTTTATACGGAAAGAAACTAAAAAACTATCTATTAACATTATTGTTTGAAAACATTGCACTAGCATTCCATTTTTTATCTTACTTCAATTGCCTATCGGATTGGAGTCGTGTGTGATTACTAGGCTATTTTACTTACGGAAATTTGTGGAACGGGATTTTTGGTGTGGATAAGGATAGGAAACCCGGCAGTACTCGCCTTTAGGATAATGTAGATTTTATTTGACATGGCCATCCGGAAGGTATTTTTTTGATTCAATTTTTAAACATAGCGGGATTGGGACCAATTTTGGTGCATGCAATAGCTTGGAAGGCGATGTTTTGGTCCGGGCTCGGCATCCTTTTTGTAGTGGATTGTATTGGGTGCGATTCGGAACAGTGTTATATAGAAAGGGATAGAGGTGTTCCTAGTTGACTCGCACAGGACTTATTTTTCGGAATTGTGTTATTCTGATAATGGCATGATGGGTTGGGGCAAGCATCAGTTGTAAGAAGGTGGTGTGGGAATTATATCACTCTAGGATCAGCAACTCGTCCTATATAAAGCCAATGTTTGTAATGACTCCCGCCACTTTTTTTCTCGTTCGTCTGGTCATGGATCCTTTTGCGCTTGGAGTTTTGTTTGTGAATCTTGTTTATTTGTTTTTTTTGTGTAAATACGAGGCCGCTCTGGCCTCTTGAAAGTTGTATACTATGTTGTTGTAAATAGGAGTGGTGGTGCCGGGGAGGACCCACAGTGTACGTTATGACCTCGCGAGGTGTGTGTTGGGATTTTGGGGCGTAGTTGCACTCTCTATTTTGGTTGTGTGCATACACTCAGTGTTCGCTATACCACTCGTGATTATCTAGATGTCCGTTAGTAATGAAATTAATAAGTTAGAGGGCAGTGCGTGACAGCCTCCTTTTTATGTTATGGGATGGTGTTGGTGTGTTCAATATTTTATAGGCCACTTGGGTGCGCTATTGCTCTCTTTTTTGGAGATTATAAATATCCGAATTGGGGTATACCGGAGTAATTTGAAGAAATATGACCAATGACCCCGCGAGGGCTATCACAGACCATTGTTTCCGGTATATGTATACTATCATGAAACTATATATGTGCGCATGTTGGGTTCTCACATTCTCGAAGTAGTGTTCTCTCATCGTGGTTGCCCTACCTCCTGTTACGATAGGTAATGGCTACGCCTGTAGAAAACGAAAAAACTGCTCTCGACCATTTTGGGAAAGAAAGATATTGTTTTCTGACCGGACTACCATATGGCTCACGGAGGGGAAATCGTGGGCTTTCAATGTTGTGGGGCTAGCTGCCTGCATGACCGTTTTTTGGAAATGTGGAAAAATTTATGTGAGCAATGTTAAAGGCTAAATAACTTATCTGATATATTCAACCGCGTCTGGGCAGAGATCGCCATAATGACCAAAACGTTCATTCGAATTCTTAATAGTGTTTGCGCGTGTAAGTTCGTAGGCTTCAGGACTAATTACTTGCCTTTATTTGGTGGCAATAGTGCTGTGCTGCGCTCCGACCAAAAACGTGCTACATTACGCAGATGTGCGTTCATACCGTGCCCCAAGTGCTGTTTTAGTAGAGGGGGTTTTCCCAATTGCGGGGGCGAGACGGACCACGAGTCGAGTGGTTTGGCGTTTTGATCCATCTCTATATACTCGGATATCTTTTAAAGGTCGAACCCGCTCAAATACAACAAAATATCATGAGTTTTTTTATTATGGCCTTGTACCCTTTGTCATCATCGCGCATTCGCTCTAGATGTATACACACTAGTAGACTTAATGGGGAATCATAGGTGATGGCCTGCGTTGAATTTCTCGACTCATATTGTCATGGTAAACACCTCATTTGCGAAAGCAAATTAGAATCGTTGTCTTTGGACCATAACGCAGGTATTAAGTAGCCTGTTAATCTTATGATAATCAAAGGTCAAGGCGGGCTTTACTGTGAGCCTAGGAATACCCTATTGGTCAAGCACCATTTGTTTATGTGCCATGGTATGTATACCTATATTTAATAAGCCCCGGAAGGATCCAACTATCCAATGAGAATCTCGTATATATAGGTGGACGTCTGAATAACATTGACCATCTATCTTTTAGTACTCGCATTTTCGCGATGGTTATACCTCCCAAAAGAAAAAAAGTCTTTGTAGGGAGAGTATATAGAATTATTTCTCACTATACTTTGTAAGACGTGGTGTGCCATAAATGTATCATCGTACTCAAAATAACTCAGGCCACCATTTTATCGCAAGATTTTTTTTACAGCTTATAGGATCCAATGTTTACTTTTGATAAAAAGGGATATAGTTGCAAAGTTATTAATCCGATCCTATGTAAATAAACAATCCAAAAAGGGCATATCCACATCTGTGTGGGGTCAATAAAAATGACATAACCATCAATTAAAATAGTCCCTTAACATGGTCTAGGGCCATAATAACCATGACCAAACTCTTTAATATATCAATGGATTTCTATTCGGTTGGTTTTTGGTGCATATTTAATATAATGTTGTTTTGCGTGTGATTATTAGAGCAATTATAATGGGTTATAATTGCAGATGTAGTTTTAACTTGCTTTAAAATATACCAACTTACCTCCGGAATTCTGCTCATAGAGTTGGGCCATATACGCCCTGAATATTTATTAGGATTACACAAACAATCAACGTTTTGGTCAGCTTCAAAACCATGTTTTGACAAGGGCTGGAATTACCCTTTTCCAAAACTATTTCTCTTTATTTTTAATGTTGGAGTGGAAAACCATTTGGCAACGTTCCATCCTCTTCCATAACCTACAACTTGGATATTTTTCAATGTTTTTTGGGCAGACTTAGGATTAATGTTCTAAAAATTGGTTTGATTGTAAACTTTTACTAGATCATCTTTGGATTTGACTTTCTCTAAAAGATGAGACGGTAACTTAGCGCAATAGGCTGAGGTTATACCTGTTGCCAACGACCAGATCTGTTCCAATATTCGGTCTTATTCTTTGAAATTTTGAAGTTCTTATAGGAGCTGGGATATGTATTTGTCCTTTATCGGTTTTAAATTGATCTTTCACTCTTCCTGTGATTGTTAAATAACCTTCATGATCGTATTCGCCGTATCCCCTGGTTTTAATAAATATCATACACATCAAAAAATGTGGCTGTTATTTCCGGCGTGCTTTGTTTAATAATAAGTAAGAGCTTTGCCACACAGCAAAACCCTTAAAAAAGACAATTGTTTAAAATTTAAAATTCACCTTCGCTCAAGAATTTAATTTCAACCCCTTCCAGTGCTTTTGCCTACAGTACCTATTTTACTTTGACGAATAAAATTGGTATGTGAAATACAACAATCATCCGTCATAACCATAGGCTTGTTGAATTGATTGCCAATAGATAGTCTATACCATTTAATCCAAGACTAATAGGCACTGGTGCAGTCCGGCCGAGGCTCACTCGAAATGATTGCGTTAGGACTCAATCCTCAATCTCGTGGAGTCTGGTATTTTATTCTTATTGATTTGTGTGTACGAATGGGAAAATAGGATAATAGTTACAGAAATAATTCCTTTGTGGAAGACTTTCCAAAATTTTTTCTTGAAAATTTGGTCCAAATTCTAGGTCACGCAAAGAAGAATATCCGGGTTGTATTTTTTCTAAATTCTCGGCGAATGTTTCCAAAGAATAAGGAAAGGTTTTCTTGGCCGCCATAAAAAAAGTATTCCATTGCAAAAAAAAGCACGTTCGCAACATGTGCCAAAGCAAATAAGAAAAAAAAATTTGGGATTCTTTGGGAGGGTTTATGAACCTGGTAAAACTGTACTTGATAACTATTGGTAAAATTCCCTGAAGTATGCATTACTCCTTTTGGTTGTCCCGTAGTTCCAGAGGTATATATAATTGTCCGATAGATCATCGCTTTTTCGGTATTTACACAAAATCCATCAACTCCAATTCCTAGGTTTCAAAATGTCTTCCCAAATATATCCGGTCATTAGCTCCCAAATGCTTTTACACTAATATATGGCGGATTATTGGGAAGCCTGTTTTGGGATGCAAATTCTGTCCAGTTTCCAATAATAATGGCTTTGGATTCACTTATGTGTTTAATATTTGATTATCCCTTTCGGAGGTCAATGTTTGGGAGTTGGGAATGGAAATTAAATCCTGCCATGGATTATGGCCCAAATCCGCATATCCAGTGGGCGGCAATTTTTTGGGAAAAGCAAGGCGCTAATATGACTTTTGTTTAGGGTAGTTCCTAGTTTCAATAAATACGAAGCCAATTTTCTTCATTTCAAAAAAAAAAAAAAAAAAAAAAAAAAAAAATTTCCCAGCATCCGGGAATATGAAATGCTCTTTTTGATGGGCTCTTCAAAATTCTGAATCAAGAACGGCTTTACTTTGGTGTTTCCTTTCCAATAAGAAAAGCCCTCTATTGAAGAACTGAAAATTATTCATGACGGTATTTTTTTTTAGTTTAAAATTATTGTCGATCAAACGTTCTTTAATTAATTTGATCAATCCAGTGAAATAGGTCTTTTTGGTCTTCGTATTGCGATAATAAATGGCTGCCATTTGGGTTAGGACAAACCATTAATAAAAATTTCTGCCCGTTCTGGATTTCAGTGTTCTTGGGGACATCCATTCCATGTATTTCGGATCCATGGTATCTATGTGTCGGCACCTGATTAAACCAGGTGGAGGATACTGTTAATGGGTTTTTAATCTCTCGGAGGACATTCCAGCCCCTTTTACAGTAGGCATTGCGTCGGGTTAACGCCCAAATTCACTATATACCTTGCATAAAAACATACAATATTAGGGTCTCTCGAATGGTGGGCCATTGCTTGGCTCGATTAATGGATTTCTGGCCATTCTATTTCATAGGCATCTTAAAAAAGTGTTCGGTTTATCAGTAATGTTTCGTGGCAATTACGAGTATTATGTGCCGGGATTATTTTGTGGTGTTCATTTATAATTACAAATCATCCATTGCCTCTCTCCTCTCGTAATGACTTTCGCTTATTAGGACCTACAGGATTTGCATTGCGGTAATTGTGGCCCCCGTAGGCACCTTCAGGTGACAGCATAATTCTTCAAGCATCTACTATGGTTGGCTGGCCATCATATTGGAAAATAATAAGTCCCTTTAATTAATCTTTGATATTTCAAGGGCGTTTAGCATGCACTTCGAGACCAGAATAACCCGCCCCCCAGTCCCAATGAAAGAAATACAATTTTGATTTGACCACCAAGAAGGTGATAGAAGTTTGGTGTCTTTATTAAGGGTTTTAGTGCTTTTCGAACCTTGCTCCACTTCCTTCAAAACAAAATGATCTGTGTCAAAGAGTGGGAATCATTTTGGTTTGTCCCACTGTAATGAGCGAGTTCCAATTGATCGTTAATTTTAGAATATAACTTCAATTTCTTCTTTAGAATAACATAACAATCGCAAAAAGCATC
>Ga0163217_1038142_pt1 | contig 11821 bp, 9 predicted proteins | sample SynspAceP_FD_185933 | JGI IMG/M metagenome (GOLD analysis project Ga0163217, IMG submission 185933) | Saline lake microbial communities from Ace Lake in Antarctica - Synechococcus sp. Ace-P (PacBio error correction) | ecosystem: Environmental > Aquatic > Non-marine Saline and Alkaline > Saline ... | reverse complement strand
CTTCTTTTGCTTAATCCATTTAAACTTTTTCCTGCCAAGCAGGCAAGAAAAAAAGGGCTGAAGAAATTTCCACAAAGCAAGATCAGAAACACTTCTCAAAAGATTACGTAAATGCGGCCTAGCCCAGAGATTCTTTCTTATGAAAATTCGTGCACTCCGTCCCCGGTGAGGAATATGAACTTTTCATGTCCTCCGCACATGGTTCCAAAACGGCTGACTTCAGAACTGCGTGCACCAAAACCGAGTGGTGGCAATTGGTATCGATAACGTGGTGCCAAAGGACTCTCCACTTCACTACAATAAAAAAAAAATGGAAAAAAAAAAAAAAAAAAAAAAAAAAAAAAAAAAAAAAAAACAAAAAAAAATGTTTGATGTGGATCCGGCGGAGAAGCACCGGTACCAAAAATGCCTCTGGAACCAGATGACTTAATTTAGCCGCTTGCGATGCAAACCAAACTCCATCGTAGCGCCGACAAATTCATTAATATTCCCTTCAACCTTGACATTGCAAATGATTTCCTTTTAGCGGAAAGCGGATGAAGATGCAATATCCGCCTACCGGCTGGCGGCAAATTTCTGAAGGGGAGCCAAACATGAAGATGCAATTTGTGCTGGCGAGATTCCCGATGACATTAAAGCCGTAAAGCTGGGAATGGATGCCGTAACTCGAGAGTGGTTGAGAAAAATTACCAGAAAAAGCTTGATGGCTTTTGTGGTCGCGTGGAGCGTCCAAACGAGGCTGGACCACTTGCGACAACTGCGGCGACAGATGATCGAGTGGATAGCAATTATCCCATAGTGATAGATATTTGCTGAATTTATCTGCCTCCTCTTGATCATTCACTGGAAAAATGTATTGGTTTCTGGGCTCCTGCGGTAACGTGAATATGTGACGAAGGAGTAATGGATGGGATTTGGAACCCCGGGAGTTTGATCGGACTATTGGGAAAATTAACCGACCCTACTCATTCACGTACCGATATTGATATGCCAAAACTTCCTAATCAATGCAGCAGGAGATCAATTTTTCCACCTGATAGCTGGGAGTTTTACTGGAATGGAAAACTGATTGGCGAAAAGCACACTGCAATCTACGCCCCCTGGCCGAATTCGGACATTGGATCTCTGAATCTGCATTGCATACCCCAATATGATCTCTTGATTTATGCTTCGATTTGAATTCAAACTCCAAGACCAAATATGCATGGAAAGTTGGAAGAAAGCAAGATCCAATTTGATCCTAGATCCAGCAGATAGAGCCGATTCACTGTCCAAAGCGGTTGGGGACCGCCCTCCAATCCAAAGGCACGCTGATTCCGGCGTAGTATGAATTTGGTCCAAATTGGAAATTCCAACGAAATGAAAAATCAAGATTCCGGACTTAGAATTGACCTGTGGAAAATCACTGAACAAGGATTTAGGTTATTTCATCTGAGGTAACCTATTGCCGGGAAAAACTCTTTGAAAAATACTAGCGGTGTGGAAGTCCATGCAAGGGAATTATCCTTTCCAAGCGCTACGAACCAAAAGCTTACAATGGAACTACGGAAACTTAATGGCCTCATTGAAACTCTTGTTCAATTACTTCATCCCTCCTTTTCTTTATCCAAACCCAGATGACGCATCCAAGTCAAAAGTCAGGCGAATTAGACGAACCAAAGTACAGCTTTAGTCTTCCTGTCCTTTTGTAAGTGAAAAGGGAATGTTGATACTAATTTTGGCAGAAGTGGCGAAAAAATCAGGAAAACCGGAGATTTTTTATCTTTTTGAACTGAGGTTTATGCGAATTTTACCGAAAGATTTTGATGGGGATATCCTTCCGAAAAAAGTACGCATGAAAAAGAAAATCCTTATTGCTAGTCTCGCTGAAACTAGAAGAAGTGAATATCACCATCCTAGAAACGGCAAAGTCCCACACGATGCGGTCAACCTTTTCATCCCAAATTCCAAAAAGGGCCTTTCCAATCGTTTTGCTTAATTCAATTATATGGCCCGCTTATTCGGATGGCAGATTTGCGTAGACGAGCCGGTTGGTTGGCCAGTTCAGGAATTGCTTAAAGAAGGATTTGCCACAGCTCCTTTCATGCTGAAAACAGTGTGCGCCGACCTGGAATGAGAGTATAAAAATTGAATTTTAGACACCCTTTTATCCGAAGCAAATCGGGAATGACCAAAATGGTATGAAGCCTATGGAGCTTGGGTGGGGAGCATGCGAGCGCATGGATTATTTTGAACAGCATCCTTCAAATGCGCCTCAAAAAAATCAAATTCTTGTGGGGCATTCTCGAAACAGGAAAACTGCGCTTTGGGCTTCAGCCAAATCTGGACCACTCGATGGGCCAATCACCTATTGCCAATGAATTCTGGCTGCGAGGAGCAGCGATTTTCGTTGAAGAAAGTATGGGGGAAACGTCGAAGCCATCAATTACTAGGGTTTCCCTACTGGTTTGCTGAAATTTTAGGAATACAATTGGGAAAGAGAAACACCCAATTGATCAGCAACCTATTACCAGCCTGATTGCTCATAGAGCGATCTATTTTATTCAAGTGCCAAAGGCGGACCAATGGGCGATCCAAAAGGTGAATATTACGGCATCAAACTCGGGAAGTCGAGTTATATCTTGAGATTTATGGAAAGAAAAATCAATTTCCTGAAAACGTTTGAACCATCAGCTCCACCAAGTCATCAGAATCAGTAGGCTACCCAGTATTCGTGAGGGAAGCACAACCTAACTTGCGGAAGATTGGTCTCATTGTTTAGAACTTTATCCAAAAAAATTCTGAAAGTGAAAACAGGTTGAGTACAGACTGGGTTTACCAAAATATCAAGTTAAAACTAAACCAAAAATAATAGCTCAATTGAAGCATCATTCTACTTCTTTTCCTCTTTTCATCGTGGCACTTTCCAATCAGAAAAACCTATGCGGTCAAAATCCTCCGATCAGAGTTTATCTACGAATCGGCTCCTTCCCCGAATGGCCACGCCATCGACTTGGTAGAAACCAAAGATGAATATTGCCGCTTGGTTTGGAGGTACTACGGGAAAAGAATCCGATTGTGTAGAGCATCTAACTGCTGCGACTTGTCAGTGGGAAATGGGCTAACCAATACTAGTAGGTGATGAGTAGTGATGAAAATCTTCGATATCCCACTGAATTCCAGTTCTATTTCAGAAATAAACCGGAGCAACTCACACTTTTTTTACAAAGTAGCCCAAGTCCTCGAGAATGGTGGGGGGCCTATAAAACCTCGCAGCATGATGGGAAATCATGGTCGGAGGAAGTGAAGCTACAAGAAGTTTTTTTAGGCCAATCAAAAACAAGTCTGTCTCCTTCGCTAACGGTCACAATTACTCTATCCATCAAGTTTGGAAAACGGATAAAGCGTGGACCATTCACGTAGAAAAAAAGCGATGCAAATCTCAAAATTGGTGGAAAAAATAGAGATCTCAAATGGGAAACTATTAATAATGCCATACAGCCTTACATACTTTTTCAATCCGGATGGAAAAATCAATTCTCTCCCGACTCAAGAAGGAAAGTTGGAGTCAACTCGGTCTCAAGATCAGGGGGAACTTGGTCTCGGGATTGCAGGGAAGTGCACTGATTAATAATTAATTCTGGGGAATTGATGGAATCACCCTGAAATTCGGCTACCAACTTTTGCTTTTGTAACCACTCCAAAAAAGGAAGAAACAAACTCTCTTTGATGGGGTTCTTTGAAGTGGCGTAAACTGGAAGGAGCTGATGATTACGGGAAGATCAGCTTCGGGAGAATTTAGCTACCCCAGCGATTATTCAGCCAAGATGGGACTGTTCCACTTGACTTACACCTAACAGAAAGAAAATCAAGTACGTCTCCTTACCACATCTCAGATAAATGACGATCACTTCATCCTTCTCAAAGGAATTCATTCCCCACTTCATCACTCCTCTGAATTCGGATTTTACTTTGAGATAAAGAAAGTCTTAAAAAGCTGTTAAATCACGTGATATCAGTCGGCGTTTCCACGGGGGGGTTTTGTTATCCTAGGGACCACAGAGGAAATTTGCCAGTTTAACGCGAGGAAACCAAAAGTGGCATTAATTGAAGAGACGACGAAACTCGTGGCAGGTAAGATTTCCAGTTTTAGTAGAATTTCAGACTGTGCTTTTGAGAAAGTCTGGACTCTTTCAAGGTGGCAAAAAAAACAGATGCTTCGCGTGTAGTTGCCACCACTCCATTTTTACATGAATTATTTGGGCAGGAAGAATGCCTGAATTATTATGAAACAGCTTGCGCTGATTTTGATTGATTTTACCCTATTTTATATAATATGCCGGCAATACGCACAAGCATATTGACCTGCAACCGGCTGCTAAGTTGGCCAAGCATCCCAATATCGTAGGCCTCAAAGACAGCTCGGAAACCTTTGAACGTTCCCAGCCTATCGGAAATTGCCTTAAAAGGAATTTCCAAACTTCTCCCTGCTCGTCGGTCCGAAGAAAATCCTAGCTGACACCTGGGAATCGGAGGAAATGGTGGGTCACTGGCGGTGCTTAATTCTTTCCCAAAATTGTATGTGGTCGAGCTATTTGAAGCATTTGAAAAGTGTGTTGAAAAAATGAGAGTCGCCCGAACTTCCAAAAGGCATTTATTTTCTCAGTTCAACGGCTCTACCAAAATGAAAATTATTCTCAAGCTATCTGGAAAGGGACTGAAAGCAGCCCTGAGTTCTTGAAAGGGAACTTTGTGAGGAAAAGTTGGCTTTGCCGCTTTATGAGTATTCGAAAGTGAGAAGAGAACGCTCAATTGAAAAGTATAAAATGCGTGAAAAGGGAATTGGAGAATTTTAGGGATTAAGATTGAGAGATTGAGAGATGAGAGATTGAGAGATTTGGAGATTGAGAGATTTGAGATTTGGGTTACTTCATTATTCAACATTCATCATTCGATATTTTTAATTAGAAAATTGAAAAATTGGAAGATTACTCAAAAAAAGGCATTCCTTACTAAAACCCACTTTTGAGGTTCCTAGAGATCTCGTAAATCCAACTTCTGAAATCTTAAATCACCCAATGTTCCTTAAAAAAACCTTGATCTTTCTTGTCTTCGGAATTTACCTAAGCTGCTGGTAATCGGCTTCGGGGTTTTCGTTTCATCTTAGAAACCTGACCGCAAAAACTTCACCACTGGTGTGTGGTTTCGTCTTCCTTCTTGGAATCGGGATGTCGGATCTTTGCGACTTGCGTCGCAGCATCAGCTTTTTTGGCTTTGCCGGGAAATGCTTTTGAGGCAATTGGTTAAATTAGTTTTGTCTTCAGCCTTTCCATCCGATAGCAGCTTGGATTGCGGTAAAATTTTTCGTGTCCCACTTTATCGGGAGGGACTCAACTCTGAATCGGCCTACTTTTATCCTTGAGGAAACGATTTGGGACGTTGGCGAGAATCTATTGCCTCAGTTTATCTACCTGCTTTCACCGCAATTAGCCCGATTGGGCGCCATTCTATATTTATTGGCCGCTGCCGAATGCCAGATCCTTTTTTGGTTGGATATCCAGTAATCATCGTTGTACAGGCTTACAGTGTGATCGTTTATTTCCCATGTTTGGCGGATCGAAGCGGTGGTTTGGGACGGGGGGGAGGATTTTTTTTGGGGGGCCGAAAAATTTCCCCCCCAGGGGGAAAAAAAAAAATTTTTGTTTTTTTTGCTGGATTTTCAAAAACCGGGGGCTTTGGCTTGTCTGGGAAGTAATATTTTGGACGATTCCTTGGAGGTCCTTCGGGAAGTGTTTAACTTGGCTTTGGAGGCAGACAAATTCAGTCTAGTAGTTTTAAATAGACTTCACCCACTCCACCTTTTGGATGATTTAGTCTATGGCTTGTTTATCAATCTGCAGAATTTTGGAGTAGATCAAAGCTAGTGTTGCAACGTTACATTTTTGCCAAAACAAAGAGCGAGATGCGGTAAAAATCCACTTGGCTTGGAAAGCATGCTTATATCCAGTTTCTTTTTCTTTTTTCTTGATCGGCACTGCGCTTTGGGCTTTTTATCAGCAGCAACCCGAACTTATCCCTGCCGAAATTGCCCGGCAAAATCGATCAAGTGTTTCCTTTTGTCATCGTGAACAATTGCCCGCTGGATTTGACCGGTTTACTGATTGCGGGGGATCTTTGCTGCAGGGAATGAGTAACTGTTTCGACAGGAGTATTCAACAGTTCAGCGACGGTATTCTCGCAGATTCATTTCAAAAAATTACATTCATCCCAATCCTTCAGGAAATTCTTGTCCCTACGTGTTTTGAGGGTGGTTATCTCTCTTGGTGATGGAGCTTAAGCATCTTGGTTGGTTTTGCTTTCAATGAGTTGAATCGCACTGGAAAACTGGTGGGCTGTTGGCTTCGATATTTAGCGGTGGAGTTCTTGGATTATTTTTGTTGGGATTTATCCTGCGGAAAACGACAAGTCGCCAGCGGATTTGCCGTGCTTGGAGGGGTTTTGGTGATGTTGGATGGAGTTTATCGGCTGTTCAGTAGCCAATGGATTTCCGTGAAAACCTTTCCAACCACTTCATGCCAATAAGACGATTGGATGGGTACGCTGACGCATTTTTATAATGGATTTGTGTTTAAGTGCGATTGGGGATGGGAAAAAAAACTGCCTGCAAATGTTTCCTGATTAACATATTTGGTTATCAGCAAAAAAAACCCTCGCTCAGATATCTTCGATTTATCTTTCGAATGTCCTGAAATTCCAAGGACCCTTTAGCCTTACGCTTGAAAATGGCTAGAAAATCCAAGATTTTAAAAAAACTTACAAACTGGATTTGAGCTAGCCACGAGTCACTTCAATTGCCAAAAGGGAGATTTCATCTGATCAAGGGTTGAAAATGGAAGTGGAAAGTCACTCTACATTAAAAGCCAGTGGTAGCAGGAATCCATCCTTTGAAGGTGAAATATTGCTTTTGGCATCGTGGAAAGCCGAACCGTTTGAATTTATAAAGGACTAGTAAATTATTCAGATGCTGAAACCAATGTTCCCGGATTTTCTGAAATCTCGTGAATTGATTTTCGCATTTGCCTCAGAAACCAAAAACTGCTGAAATCTCAAATCTGCTTACTGTGAACTAAGCTGGATAGGCATTGTTCTAAAAATCCGCTTTCCTCCTACTCTTCTGGAATGCTAAAGTAAAGCAGATTGATCTTGGCATATTTTGGGTAATCCTTGGAATGGATATTTTTGGATGAACCCTTTACCACGATAGATGAGCTAACTCAAGAATGCTTAGAGAAAATTGATCCCTTCCGCTGTGGAGGATGGGGAAAAAAGCTTTTGATCACATACGCATCTGGCAGATTTTGAAAACTATTCAATACGATGCCATACTTGAAATCTCCGATTGGGAAATTGAGTTGGACCATTGGATGATTTCTTTACAAAGGTCCTTCGTTCATCCTTTTTACAAGGCCTTCTAGGGTTTTTTGTTTCTGCAGTACTCTTGATTTCAGGAGTCTTTATGGGTATAAGCGCACTGTGTTAGTAGCCGAGCGAAGTGCTGGAAAATGACTTGGCCTTTCTTGCTGATGGTTGGTTTGTTTTTGATCTTGGGATTTTCAGATTCGGTTTTCAAATCAAATTTTGGATAATGAACGCGCTTACCGTGGTTTTTCATTCCCTTGCATTTTACTTACCTAGACTACTGAGGATATTTCTGGGAACATGGTTAAAACACATACCCTGCTTTCTCATTCTATAGTTTTTTTCTGACTTACGTTGCCGATTAGGCTCGGGTGGATAATCAACAATCCTTCTCTGGGCCTCATTTACTTGGGATTTTTAGCCTTGATTTCGCAATCATTTATTCGAAAATTTCCAGCGACCATTCCAGATCGTTGTCATTTCAAAAGCTCTTTTATTCCCGAGGATTCCATTCAGTTTCCTGGTTTCTGAAGCAACTCGAATCAAAGCGACAAATGCTCATTTTATTGGGTAAAGCTTGTATCACTCCACTGCTCAATGGGTTTATATTTTCCTATCAATCAGGAGGATACGACCTACGATGGATTTGCTTTTGCGTTTGCTGAGTTGCCCGCCTTTTTGCGATATCCGATTTGGCTTGAAAAAGTCCGATTTGAAAGTAGGAATTGACTTGGTTTTGAATTTGCCTCGCTCTCATCCTTCCTTAAAAATTGGCCAGCAGCTACGTCAGTTTTGGGATTCTGCTTACCCGAATTTATCTTGTTTGTTACTAAAATTTTCAGTTTTTCCATTCCTTTGCAACTGATCCTTTTGCTTCTTAGGAGTTGAATTTAGGTTTGTATGGATTAGTGCATATCTTCAATTACCAAAGACATCGATTGACAAAGCGTTGATCATTAGCTCATTTTTTCTGGCTTTTATACTCATTATTTCCAGTGTTTCCGCTTGGCTCCTGTTTATTTAAAAGCCTATCCGTTTTGTGACTTGGGATTAAAAAGGTCCCTATCGAGTTTAAGGAGGATTGGTTACTCAAGTTCTATTCAGATTCCTGTCGATAAAATTCAGAAAAAAAAGGTCAAGTTCCAAAGACCTGAACCTTTCATAAATTGGAAATAAGAAAAGATATCACCTTAAATCAAATTATCTTAACTTCAATTTCCCTCAAAGGCGCGATTGTGTTTTTTGTATTTGAATTAGGAATTTGGGGAGTATGATTAGCCCGAATGCAAAGTGTGTCGTATTCTTCCTTTGGCTTTATTTAAGATATCTTAAGAATGGTATTTCGCCATCTAATCTCCTTCAATATCCAATTATACTAATGAATATAAATTCCCCGCAAGCTTCAAAGTTCTATTTCTTCTTCATACGTCGAACTTCAAATCAAATTGAGCACTTCATGCTGGCATTCTTCTCTGGGAAGAGCATCCTATGAATGAAAGCAAGTGCACAAAATTAGAAGTAGAACTTTTCTCATTATTGAAATTTTAAATTTGGGCCTGAATTCTTAAAATAGAAAAAAGGTCCAAGTATGAAAGATTGGAAACTTTTAAAGTTAAAAAAACAATAAGTAGATCACCATGAATAACGCCGGTTAATCTGAAAACTTCAATTTTCCATTCAAACGGCCCTATTGGTTTGTAGTTGAAATTAAAATTTATTGGAATAATGGATCTTCCTTGGAATTAGTGTATCGATCTTCCTTGGGTTTAAATTTGTATGATATTATTGATAATTTATTTCTCATCAATTCTCCTTCAAATCCAAATTCATAATAAAGAAAATTATCCCCACAATCCGTAAAGTCCAAATTCTTCTCTAAGGAGTATTGTAAATCAAATTGAGCTACTTCATACTGCATTCTTCTAACCAAGAACACCCATACGCACAAAAGGGCCAATTAAAACATATTATTTTTTTCATGTCAATAAACCAAAGTGGTCAGAACTTAAGCATGTCTTAAAAACCAGGTTTGATCAAAATGAGAAAATTAAAAAAAAGGTCCAAGGCCCGAAGACCTGAAGCAATGATCGAAATTCAAGATCTCGTAAATTCCGTCCATTCTTAATCATAAATCCCCTCAATTCTCCTTCAGCTCACCTCACCACCTTCGTGATCGTCTGCTTGCATCGCCGAAAGCATTTCAGGCAGTTTGGATAGCCGAAAGCTCGTTTTCTATTCCCGCATTGCCTTTCGCCATGCTTCGGCTTGCTGACGATGACGGTTTCTTGGCTTTATTCTGCATTCAGGATTGCGCCTCCCGTAAATTTGGGGCTTTGAGATTTGTACGTTGCAGCTGATTCCACATCATTTGCGCCAACGACAAAGGACCAGATTCAGTATTTGGGGGAAACTCATCGCTGATAATTCCAGGTTCGATCCAATTTATCATAGGAAATTTGCCATCGGCCAACAGACATTCATGCTGGCCCCGGCATTTCGCCCTCCACCGGATGGATGCAAAAACTTGAAGTCAATTATTTCGCTTTTCGCACTGCTCCTTCAGATTTCCCGATCACGTTGCTGGGCTTGCCGCCACAGCCATTCCACTAACCCGGAACCGATTTCCAACACCGAGGAACTGCATCGAATAACATCGCTGTTTCCTTCGACTCCAATTTCTTTGACTGATGATCTGTGGGGACCATCAGCGGCCGGGACGACTACAGCCTGTCCGGAAACCTTCCAGAAGCACGGTTAGTCAGGAGGCGATTTCATCGCCTTTGCACATGATTTGGGTAAGATAAAGTTCCTGAAGCTCCAACGAGTGAACTGCAACGATGAGCACATTATTATTCAAAATAAAAACCAGTAGCACAGAGCTTGCCATTCCAGAATATGAATTGAGCAGTGGAAATCACCACCGGCATATCTGCTTCCGCGATAGGAATCACACCAGTACGGCCCAAAAGCAAAGAAATCACAATCAGCCCAATCAATATAAATCGGGAGGTCTTCCTGGGTTTAAAATACGCAAGCACTCGGAGGCTATAAAGTATAAGTAGATCAAGTTGAGTGGATGCTGTCCCTTTGAAAGTAATCGGCGAGCCAGAGATTTCCCATCTAACTTCATATAAGCAAACCATCGATCCTTTGTGAACGTAATACCACCAATTCCAGCACAGGAACGATAATACTATATCGCATTTTACTGAGTCAGGGATAAGTATCTACCGACTGGGTCTTCAAGAAATAATCTGAAAGGAGCTACAAGCAAAAGAGCCATCCCCCAAAACCATTGAAAAAGGCTACCATTTTCTGGAAATTTTGGTCATTTCTTACTTCTGAGAAATGTTACAGGGCAATAGGCTCCTCTACAATCAGGGATACACACAAAAATCTCTTTACAAAGGAGCGTATTCAGCGTTAACCAAGGGTCCGCTGCAATCGCATTCAAACATCCGGACAGCAAATAAAATAATTAACCCTCCACGGGCGGTCTTGGTTTTTCCAAGTTTTTGATCCCGAGGATTAATAGAATTCGAGGAGACCAGGTTAGGCAATTTGGATCAGTATGCTTCATTTTTTCTAAACATTTTAAAGCATCGATCTGTCACCCACGTTAGCCACCCACCACGTTGATGGTAGCCCAAAAAAATCAAGAAGCAAGCATTCCGAGCCATTTGCTCAGAACTACTGTATCCCTAAGTTCCATTGCATGCTATCAGCGCCGAACCAACTATGGGTGGTGATTTCCTGAGAATCGCATTCGAACCCGACATCAGCGGGCGTATTGCACCGTTTAGGGGCACGTTTGGTGATCAGGTTCGAAGCGAGGTAACTCGCAAGGGGACTAGGATGTTGTATATAAAGAATAAGCTAATGAATTCGCGTTCACTGGGTTGCGGTTTAAAAGATCAAGATTATTTTTTTGGTTGAAAACTTCAATGGATTCAAATTAAACCATCATGACGTGATCACTGATCCTCTGGTTGATTTTCTTTCATCAAAGTCAAGATTCAAAATCCATCCTTGCTACTCAAAGTGAAGAAGCAGTGTTACCTGAATATTAGTGGAAATACAATTAAACTATGCATTCACGGAAAGCAAAAAAAAAGCTGGGCAAATTGCGATTCCCCCAAACAAAGGGGGTTTACTCCCGTATTTGACCAACCGCTTTTGTTTAATTTTCTGAATATTTTTTCACAAATTTCCCCCGCCCGGATTTTCCACCGCCATTTATCGACGAATTACCGGAAAAACCGTTTTCATACTTTTTTTCACCAATTTCCTTCGGTGACTAAGTATTGTGGGGGGGGGGGACTTCTTTTTTTTTCCAAATTTCAACCCCAAAAGCAGTTGGTTTAATTCACCAGGTTCCAGCATCTTTGATTTTATCTTGCGAATATTTTTTTCTTCCTTCCTT
>Ga0163217_1011499_pt1 | contig 11821 bp, 8 predicted proteins | sample SynspAceP_FD_185933 | JGI IMG/M metagenome (GOLD analysis project Ga0163217, IMG submission 185933) | Saline lake microbial communities from Ace Lake in Antarctica - Synechococcus sp. Ace-P (PacBio error correction) | ecosystem: Environmental > Aquatic > Non-marine Saline and Alkaline > Saline ... | reverse complement strand
GCAATCCCAAACATAAGCGACAATTAATTGTTTTGGCCGAACCCTTCTTTTCTCCAACTTACATCTTTCCGCCAAAAACCGGAAACAATGAATCTTCGTAAAACCCGAGCTGGAAGTCGGGGCTAGCAAAAAAAATACCCGTCCCTAGGGGACTTCCCTACTTTCGTGTCAAATAGAATTAATCCTGCTGTTTCGAGATTTGTATCTCGAAGACCTCGCTCTAGCGGATTTGCAATTCAAAAGAAGCGACAATTTAATTGTCTTAGAGATAGAACGTTCTTTTCCATCTTTTATTTGTTACTGATTTTTGTAATGTAACCAATGGCCCATGAAAAAAAAGTTTTAACGAGCTTATCACTGCTGTGATCGAAATCAATCCTGCTTCTTCAACGCCCCCGAGAGCGGAGTTCAACCGATGGGCTTATCAGGTTTGACCCTGCCTACCCGGACAGGCAAAGGCACTTCGTGGGTTATACGCGTTAACCAAGTTGTCACTGATATGAATCAACTGTTATAAAAAAAGACTCACCCTGGAAACAATTGCCCTGAGCTCGCGCGAGCCTCTGTTCTGACGCTGATACAAAACCATAATAAATAACCCTGTTGTGCCGTGGCGTAAAGCCTAATGAGTGACGGCACAAACACCACCCAAGAAAAGGCGTGTGTGGGGAGTTTGGGTGGATGGAGAAAGCAGTTTTCATTGCCGGAAAGAAAAGGGGGAGAAGGAGAGAAAGGGCGGGGGGGGGGGGGCGTCAAGAAGGCTTTTCCTATCAAAAGGTGGGAGCATGGATCAAGCTGTTTACACCGTTAATGGATAGGGTCGGTAATTGGAAATCAATCCCTTTGGAGAATTGAGCTTAGCTGACATTTCCGACGTATGGGAACTGCTACTCGCAGGGCAGTGGTGAACCCATTGCAGATGAAATTCAAGTCACGTATGGGATATGGAAAGGAAGGAGGGATAAATGAAACCACGCCTCCGACCGAAAGAATCGTCTTAGACGAAAACGGCTAAAGAGGGTCATGGAATTGAACAGGTGGAGATTCTGGGAAACTGGCACGGTTCAAATCGGGTGACCGGCTGCGCATGCCCCAATGAAGCTGGGTGAATTCGGGAATCAAGCTCTGAGAACCTCTGGAGTGACTCTTACAGTGAATTTTTCAAAAACCCATTGGAGATGGGGCAAATATGAACGTCAAAATCTGCGACCGCAAGGGGTTTGAATTATTTGGTTCCTGACGTTTCCTAAAGGAAAAATTCCGCAGGTTGACTAGTCACTATTTCCGTACTGTTGTAAGAGTAAAAAACAAACTTTATTAACTTAAACAGGGTTTGCAGCGAATCACAAAAAAACTTTAATTAAAAGCCAAAGATGCGCCCAGAATTTTCATTTCAACCAGTAAAAACCATCCAATGAAACAACCTCAGAATCAATCATCAATTCCATCAAGGAAACTCTGGAATCTCAGCTGGCCAAGAATTACTCGAAACCCATCATTTTCGTCTTTGATTGTACTGCAGGCACCATCCAACACTGACCCACGACTACATCTATTGATGCTCAATCCAAAAAAGGCATACCTGAACTTCCTTTGCCAAAAATGTTCTTCCAGTTCCCATGGAAAGGGACATGGCTGGAATCGCAGCTGAGCGGAAAGACTCTGGTAGAAATTGTAATCTGCAAGTACCGACGATTCGGGTGCTTCGTCCAGGCCGCCAAAGGAAACCAAAGGGAAGGGTCCATCGCCGTCCCGTGTATTGAAGGGAAACTATATGGAACCCTGGCATCGCCAACCGGTACCGTATGATTTCACCAAGCAGAAAGTGATGCGTTGCTGTAAAGATTGGGATGGCGATAGCTAAAAGTTTTGGGCACAGTGACTTCATCAAAGTACTAGTTTGCCATTCTACGCTCGAGCCTGTTTTGAACGATATTAGTTATAGAAGTGGTCTTTGTGACACAGGCCTCGTGAAGATATATCAAGTGCCTGCTTCTAAGGAAGCAGGCACAACAGTAGCAGCACTGTAGAATAATTTTTAAACCTATCATTATCTATCATTTTCTTGGCACGTCCTCCGCAAATCCTTTGTGCTTCGCTGCCAAAAAATAGACCACGGTTTAAGTTAATGAAAGTGATTCTGCTGTCCAATTAGAATGCACAGCTTTTATTAAAAGTGTTTCTGTGGCAAGATTAGCTTCCGATTCCTGGCTTCTGGTACTAGAAAGCCCTCAGATTCGCTATATCTAAGGATTAGGAATTTTACTTAAATAAATTTTAGAAGAAGGATACAGTAGGACACATGGCCAAATTTATAAAACTTTATATTATGTTTGTTATTAACAAAAATCCGCTTCCTTGGACTTAAGTTTATTTAGATAATTTATTTCATGTACAACCGATATATCTGCTGGAGTATCCTGTTTTTGCTTTATTCTTCTTCCTTCTCGAAAAAGAAACAGGATCTGCGCTGACACCCTTAAAATCCAGAGCAGGTCAGCTTATAATTTCATATTCGTCCTTTTTCGACAACTGGCTATGCCTGTCATGGTCCGATGCAAAACCCAAAAGGAAGCAGACCTCAGGCTTTGACCACCGAAGAAGTGCTTTTGCAGCATTAAAAGAGACAAAGGAAGTTTGCATTAGTCGCAGGCAATGTCGAAGAATCGGTATCTACCATCGAATTACTTTACCGATGATCCCAACTAGTATTGATGCCGCCTCCTGAATCCAACTTAAAAACCTACGGTCGGGGAATCAAAAACTTGATTGAAAAATGGATTAGTTCAGGTTGCTGTAGATGAGCCACATTGGCCTTTGTACTCCCAAATCATCCGAAATTCCTGAATATCCCAAAAATCCTGGCTCGGATAAACGAAGTGATTATTTCATTTTGGCCAAAAACTGGAATGGAGTCGGAAATGAAAAGCCTAATGAGGAATCCGAGTTAAAGAAGCGCTCTTAAAAGGCGTTTTAGACCTTATGGTCTGCCTCCTACACTAGAAATGAGGATGAATGTCTGGTTGATAATTCTGCAAGATGCTATGAAAACTAGTGATCGATTCTTGCTAGTCCGGCTTAGGAGAAAAAATTGGCGGTCTATTGCGGAGGATATCGCTCGTTTTTGCAGATTCCTCATGGTTTTCAGGATGACAGCTACCGGAGCAATGCCTTGGCGAGACTGGGTTGATCCATGCCTTCAATAAAATATGCTTATGACCAGTTATAACTTGGCAGTGGCTGGAGATCTAATTCCACAAGCGACAAAGGAACAAATCTTGGCAACCGATTTAAATCGAAATTCAATAAAATCACCGAGAAGGGAGGTGTAGTAGATGAGAATACGGGTAATGTTACGTAACGGACCGAACCAAATACCGTCAAGCAAATCCCTCTTGGATCACAATGGAGTGTCAAGTGCCATGACCACAAGTACGATCCTATTTCTCAAAAGAATACTATCATTTTATTCTTCTTTAATAACATCAAAGAAAAAGGGATTGAGTCTTCTGTAGGAGGTCCTTGAACGTAGGCAAAACGTCCGCTAATGCAAATAACAATGCTGAAGGTGGATTCCATTCTGACTTATTAATAAAAAGATACCCTTGACTTGATTGGTTTTCCGTGATGGAGATTTGGATTCCCTTCGGCCAACCTTATGTGCTTGAACGTGGAGTTATGACCAGCCAAAGATGCGTGACTGTCAAAACTCCTGAATCAATCCTTTCCATCTGCGTCCAAATTATAAGAAAAAAACCGACTCGGATTGCGGATTGGATGTTAGAGGACAATCCTCTCACTTCCAGAGTTTTTGTTTAATCAGATTTGGCAGGAAAATCTCGGAGCGGAATTTCCCACTTACCTCCTGGAGATTTGGATTGCAAGGAGCTTTGCCCACTCATCCGGAACTTTTGGAATTGGTTGTCTGTGGACTTGATGGAAAAAACTGGGATATCAAGCGACTGATCAAAAGCATGGTTTTAATTCGGGCAACGTATGCGTCAATCTGCTGTCAGACCAAAAACAGTTGAAATGGATCCGTGACAACGTATTGCTTGGCCGCCGCTCCCCGTCATCGCATCAAAAGCAAGGAATTTGTCCGTGACATAATGTCCTAGCGAGCCATTGGCTTGCTCAACCGGGAAATCGGTGGGCCAAGTGTAAAACCTTATCAGCCAGACGGACTCTTGGGAAGTGCAACCTCGGGTAGGGGAAATCTTATTCTACATATAAACAGGATCACCATGAAAATTCTGTACCGTCGTGTGATGTATAAATTTCATCAAACGGACTGTTCCTCCACCGCTATGACCATTTTCGAGGGTAGTAATCGATCAGTGTGAAGTGCAAAACGAGTACGAATAACTCTCTACAGGCTTTGTTGGATGCTCAATGATCCTACATTTGGAAGCGAGTAGGGTTTTGGCAGGAAAATTACTTCAGGAATCCAGCAATTCTGAAGCAAACATTCCGAAGGCCTTCCGGCTTTCATGTCGGTCGGAAAACCCACCCGACCAGGAAGTCGCTATTCTCAAAAAATTACTATGAGGAAGACTAAAGAGCCTGAAGAGACAAGATGCGATAGACCTACTTTCGTGGGAGAATATCCAAGTCTAAAGGGCCTGAAACGCTTAATAGCGGTTGCCTCCCTGATGAGGTGATTACTATATAATATAATCTAGAAGAAAACCATTTCTAAACTGATATGGAAAAAGAAATTTTAGAGCACCGGTTAAACGTGAATAGAAGAAGGTTTTTGTCCATCTAGGGATTGGAGTGGGGAGTGTCGCAGCGGTTTCTTTATTGATGCCAGATTTATTTAAGGTACAGGGAGTATGGATGGCCGATTGATTCCCGGATTGCGGATTTTTGCTCCCAAAGCCAAAAACGGTATTTATCTCTTCCAAAATGGGGCTCCTTCCAGATTGAGACCTTGATTTACAAACCCAAGCTGAAGGAAATGTTCGGCAGGAGCTCCTGATTCTGTTCGGGGAGGTCAGCCGATGACCGGGTGACGTCCAATCAGTCCTCAATTTCCCTTTGGTTGGTTCCTTTTGCTGATTTTAAGGCATATGTCATCTGGAGCTGGATTAAGTGATCTTTTACCTTACCCGCCAAAAATTGCCGATGATCTATGCATGTCGATTCTATGCATAAGAGGCTATTAACCATGACCCGTTCGCTACCTTTTTCCAACGGTGCATCAGCAGGGCAATAGACCTAGCATGGATCATGGCTTGAGTTATGGAATTTGGGCAGTGAAAACCAAAATTGCCGCGTTTACCGTACGCTTTCCGAGGAATAGGTAATGGTCAGGGAGTATATTTCTAAGCTAATGGAAACAATGGCTTTTTGGATTCTGTCCATCAGGGCGTACCATTCAGTACGGTGAGATCCAGTACTTTATCTTGAAAGACCCCAAGGGATTGAGTAGAGAGGAAAGAAGGGCCATGTTGGATTAATATTATCTGAGCTTGAAATCATATTTCCAATGAAAATAGGTGAATCCAAGATTCAACGCCAAAAATCCAAACAATATGAAATGGCTTACCGGATGGCAGACCACCGTTCCGAAATCATGGGATCTTATAAAGAACCTGACTCCTGTTTTGGAAATCCCCCCCCCCAAAAATTGTACGGACCTGACTGTCTGTCCCTGGGGACTTATGCAGCAAATTGTCTTTTGGCCAGTGAAAACTCTCTGAAAAGCGGGGTTCGCTTCTGTACAAACTTTACCACCAAGGATGGGATCAGCATTGGGAAACTTACCTTTTGAAAATTATCCATCAGGCCAAAGATACCGATCAGGCATTCGGCGCAATTGGTTGACAAGGACTTGAAACAGCGCGACTTCTGGATGAGACTTTGTTATCTGGGGGTGGAGAATTTGATCACAGAAGTGCAGGTTTCTTTATTAAGATCCTAGTGATTTCCGGAACGGTGTGTTCTGACATCGGTAAGCCATTCTTCATATTGTTGATTTTGGCGTTGATCTCGGGGTATCACCTAATTTCATTGGTGTGGAAATATGGATTCAGTCAGAAAATATTATCCAACATGGCCCTTTCTTTCCTCTCTACTCAATCCCTTTGGGGTCTTTTCAGATATGTGAGAGAAAGTACTGGATTTCACCGCTACTGAATTTGACGCCCTGGATATGGAACAGGAATCCCAAAAAAGCCATATGTTCCATAGCTAATATAATCCCTGACTATTCCTTATTCCTCGAGAAAGCAGTACGGTTTAAAAGCAGGCAAATTTTGGTTTTCACTGCCCAATCCATAACTCTAGCCATTGATCCATGCTTAGGTCTATTGCCCTTGCTGTGGCACCCGTCTGGAAAAAGGTTAAAGCACTCGGGTCATGGTTAATAAGCCTCTGTAGCATTAAGATCGTACCGATTGCAAATAGAAATCATCGGCCAATTTTCTCGCATCAAAACGAATGCAACCGAGAGTGGCTGACTTGTGCATGTCTGATCTGAATGGTGACGGGAAAAATTGATCTAATTGCTGTCTTGAACCGAGGTAAAAGAAGTCACCACCAATATATCCTTGAAATGATTCTCCGATAATGTGTATTAAGATCCCATTTATTGAGGCTTTAAAAGTATCAGCAAAGGACCCAACCAAGGGGAAATGAGGACTGATTGGACGTCATCCCGGTCAAGCCGCTGACACCTCCCCGAACAGAATCAGGAGCTTCCTGCCCGAACATTTTCCTTCACTTGGGTTGTGTAATCAAAGTTCTCATCTGGGAAGGAGCCCCATTTTGGAAAGATGGGATAAAATGGGCAACCCGGTTTTGGCATTTGCGTGTGAGCTATAAAATCTCGCAGCAAGTCGGGGAAGTGGCATATACGGCATCCATACTCCCCTGACCCTTAAATAAATCTGGCCAAAAAAGAACCGAGTGCGACACTCCCCACTCCAATCCCTTAGGATGGGAAACAAAAACCTTCTTCCTATTTCACGTTTAACCGGTGCCTACTAAAATTTCTTTTTCCATATCAGGTTTTAAAGACAAGGATTGGTTCTTCTGATATTAAATGAATCTGAAAAGTGTAGATACTTATTTAAAGAGTACTTCGACTCGCACATCAGAGAGTGTATCATTCACAGCACGCATTCTTCTAACGTTCTGATCATGTGCTGCATATTATATGAGAGAACAATATGACATAGAGTATTCTTGCTTTCGAGTCGTACCATTCCCATCTCCGAACAAAAAGCGTTAAGGAGCGTCGATCTATCCGCAATCTGTCCCTACTTCCAGTCAATCTTCTAGTCCTTTCCATCCTTAAACATATATTAACACTTATGTATCGCGAAGGATCATAAGAAATTATGTCGTAGACTTCCAACTCGCTCTTCGGGAGTTTCGATCACATGTTTTTGAGCCTATGCTAGCCGGTGTAAGGCTTGTGCATTTCCCTCCGTCAGAAAAATGAGACTTTTGCTCAAAAATTGCTGTAAGATTCCTGGAAAAGAGTGTCATTAATATTGTCATATAAATCACCATTTCCTAATATAATCTACCCAACTCACGAGTATTTACCCAAAAATAAAGCTTATGGCAATCTTCATCAGAAAAATTCTCACTTATCTTATGCTTCCCATACAATCACAGAAGCCTGTAGAGGAGGCACGAATATTTTCGTTCAAATATCGGTCTTTGCAAGCTTCAACACTTCTTAATTCACTCACACACGAATATTTACCATTCTTAGTCTCCCAAATACTATCACTAGCACAAGAATAGAACTGCTTTTTTCTATTCCGGATAATTGTGAAAGAGATTATGCTGACCGAATGAGTAATAGGTTATCCGTTTATGATCGTGTTATCGCTTTATACAATAACTCCAACGTAACTGTTAACAGATTTCATCAATATAGCTTCCAATATAGAGTGTTTTGGTTTTCTACTAATGTAGATAAGATTTCCTCCTTCAACATTCAGAATGCTTGCTATCACCTTCTGAATATTCCACAAGAAAGTATACTGTAGAGGCATGATTTATGAGATGCCAAATTTATCAATCTACACCTTTGGTCCCATACCTCGATTTCTTCCCCGGTGTCAGACGCAGATGCCCACTGCTCGACTAGGATTAATGTTGTCACTAGCGTGGATGAGAGAGTTATATAATTTCGCCTATCTGTATTTGCTCTATGTACGTGCGAACGTGGTTACGTGATGCCAGGCCGGCCTTCGGAATCCGGCTAAAAGCCTAAAAATCTACTTTGTTCACATGCGTTGAATCCGCACTTTCTCTCCGCAAACTGTTTTATTGAACGTTTCTTGTATTGACCAGGCAGACTTGACCCAGATTACGAGTTTGACCTCCAGACTATTACGCTAATCCATTAATTGCTCCTTTTGATCTCTCTAAGTCGCTTTAGTTCCTGAAGCGCTTTTTCCCCAGGCGTAATTGGTCACGTTATCTTAATCGATTCACCGAGCGGTATAACCTACTCACACCCAAATCACACGTTCCTCGAATGCCAAACCTTTCAGTTCTCCAGCATGCAGACAATTTCGTGTTATCCTGTGAGCCATTAAGAGTCTTGTGTAGTTTGCATTCCCGGAAAAACAAATCTGCGCAAAAAGCCTTATGAAAAGGTGAGTTAGTGGACCAATTCCGCTACCAAAGATTTTGCAGAACCACAAATCCTGTGCTATGCTAAGACAAAAACTCCTATGATCTGATAAAGATCTTCTTCCAGTAATATTGTCCCCTGGGTCTAACCAATGCTCTAAATCCGCCTATCTCCCGAGTGTTCCTGAGAAATTCTATATTACCCAATTTTTTACCTGACATGAAAGGATTAGATCTAAAGAGTTTTTGACACGTCACTGCATTCTCTTGGCTGGATATAAGCTCCACTTCCGTTTCATAGTGCACATAGGTGGGTCTTCCTCTCGCAAAATAAGATACATGCATATTCCTGGCCACTTGAAAAAACCCACTCACGTGGAAAACCAACTCAAGTCAAGTGTTTTATCGTCTTATGTTTCTTCTTTATATCAAATTAAGGTCAAGAAATTGCATCCACCTCGGCAGTTGTACTCTTTATTTTTCTAGTTATATTAGAGAGTGGGCCACACGTATCTATTGCTTCGTATTTCAATGCCACTCTTCCCTCCACGCATAAGACTCAATCCTTCTCTCTACTTTCCGCTATCTTCTAATATACAAGCCTAGAAAGCGTAATAAAAATGTAAATAGCTATTCTTCCCTTGGTATGATCCATAACCTCGCTCTGTCGTGATCTTTTGTGGTTGAGAATGAGCAACCTGGCATAAGACTTCACGCATTTGATATTGATCCACCGTGAAAGGGTGAAAGTGAATGATTAGGACTGAGTAAAGGACTATAGGATGGTAAAGTGGTGGAGTGCTTAAACATCAGAGAGTCTTACAGTGTAAAAAAAGCTTGAAAAGTTATGTTTTTCCAAGTCGAGCAGATTATTGAAAAGATTACTGCAAAATCGGTGATTTGACCGAGTTGTTAATGAAAACAACTTAATCTAAATCGCTCCCTATATGGAGAGAAGATATAAATCATCAAGATTGCAGCGTCACAAGCCGGCGGTTCTTTTCACACTCTCTCAAGTAATGCTTTCAAGAGATTTATTTTTGTTTACCCTCATAGTCGAGTCAAATATCTAAGCTTATCGCGATAAGAATATGGGCTCCACCGAGACGTAGAAGTTTGTAGTCTCAGCGTATTTGATCACTAGCACGTATGAACTCGGCGAATGTAATAGATCCTCTCTACAAGCACCTTATATAATGCAAAAGTATATTAAAGAGCATGTACGCATTATAAGGATCAATGTGGTGTCCTATATGCAAAGAGAGCTTATTGCAGGAAACACCGCAGTCTCACGAATGAAAGTTCATATGGACCCGATTCCGAAGGCTGGAGTAGTTGCAAAAAAAAGTAGGGAAAAAACTTCTCATTAACCTATGACCCGTCGAAACTGCTGAGGAAATTAAAAGAGTTTGATTTTGGATCAATTCTTCAGCTTTTCTCTAATCTCCAAGTGGAAGCTGAACTTGAAAGATCTGGAAACCAAACCTTTTGGGAATCTATGAAAAAATACTCGGATTAGGCGAAACGGTTTTATCAACCATTTCGGTCAGTTTTTTTCAAATATCCGGAAATGAAAAAAAGCAGTTTTCTATTTGATCGAGAGCAAAAGGTAATTTTTATGAGGGCTCTATATTGACATTGCCGTATTGGAGAAAAAGCTGAATTTTGAGAAGTTGCAGCTATTTCAATTGATTTAGATAAGATTGATTTATTTGCAAATAATTGACTTAGTTCATTTTGAAAAAATCAAGGAAGTAGAGCTCAAAAAAACATATCGAGCGAGTTGGATCAAAATCTATTGATCTGAAACTTGGTTTAAAATAAGTTGAGTCAGTTATCGCCGTTCGTTGCGAAGGGAGGTACGACTGAAGCAATCTCATTTGTTTTTTACTTAATTCAGGAAAGCTAAAGTGAGAACTGGAAATGAAAATTTGTCAAGCTTAAATCCGACTTTCAGGACTTCCTGGCCTTTCCAACTTGCCAGTCACGATCCCACTATCGCATCACATCACCCAACTACATGCCACTCGATGCCAATACAAGACTGCTCAGATATCTCGCCATAATGTGCTGCGAGATCGGCCATACGAAAGCACCGCTCAGAATCATAGGTGGCGTCTCCTCTCCACCTACCATATAAGATTCAAAGCTGCCAGGTCAACGTCAATAGCTCCAGGTATGACACATTCCCGTTGATCATATATCAATGGGTTAAGTTGTAATTTCACCTGATAAGAAGCTACTATTCCCAGGAGCCTCTCGATTAGAGACTTGATTATATGCCGCATGTGCAACTTCAGCTTCATTCCGCATACAATGTCGCCTATCACGGGAGTGTTAGAGAGCGCGAGGAAAGGTGGATCCACACAGACTCTTCAACTCGTGCCTAATATTACGCAAGAACCAGTCCATCTGTTTATCTAATTACTCATGACCCTCTTTGAGGTTCTGCTCTAAGTAGGCCATTCTATTCTCCTCAGAGGAGTCGGTCAATTCATTACTCCTTGTTTCCAAATAATAGATAAACAAGATGACCATCTGATTCCAGTGGTCATGAAGTCTCACACCCTGCGGGCAGTACCAAGTTGCCCATATTCGTTAGAGGATGGATACAGCAAGTGTCTTCCAATTCTCCAAGAGAAGGAATTTCTGATTTCCAATAATATTCCGAACCCTCCTTTGGAGACGAAGTACGTAGGCTGCACCCAAATATGTGGCGTGCCATTTTGATAGGAAAAAAGCTTTTGACGCCTTCTTTTCCCTGGCGAGCAAATGCAAAATGACTCTTCTCCCCATCGCGAACAACTCACTCATTAATGTGCCTTCACACTCGTAGCTATTATTTATATGAGTTCCAACAGTGCATGCGCGAGTCATGATGCAGGTATTCGAGTTTTTTACAAGTGAGTACTGTTCAAGGTCTTATGCAAGGTATTTTCATGAGCCAATCACCTTCACTCCAGCACTTCACCGCTTTATTCCTCGACCATGAAGGCTATGTTGGAGGTGACAAACCAGTGTTGACTCACACTCTCTTTTGCCTAGTTTTCACCCAATACATACGATGCACAAGTAGGCTCGTGCGGAAGTTGCACAGCCTGTCTCAAAAGTGAGTTTGCGGTAGGAATCGTCTTAGTGAGTGGTAATGCAAGCTCGATAATACCGTGACTCGTAATCGGTGAGTATGTTCATCGTCTGTTCTCCGCGAATTCTCAATTGA
>Ga0163217_1093130_pt1 | contig 11822 bp, 16 predicted proteins | sample SynspAceP_FD_185933 | JGI IMG/M metagenome (GOLD analysis project Ga0163217, IMG submission 185933) | Saline lake microbial communities from Ace Lake in Antarctica - Synechococcus sp. Ace-P (PacBio error correction) | ecosystem: Environmental > Aquatic > Non-marine Saline and Alkaline > Saline ... | reverse complement strand
GGGCTGCGGATTGGCCGGTTACCTGTGGAGTCTGCTTCACGGCAGTTTGCCACCAACGGTCGGCTACAGTGATCTGCGCCCGCTGCGGCCGTGGCCCGGGGCGAACGGTGGGCCAGCGGAATCAAGGCTTTTGTGGTGCCTGGCTCTGAGCAGGCTGGCCGCGCCGCTGAAGCGAAGGGCATCGATCAGGTCTTTCCGGCGCCCGCCGGGTTTGAGTGGCGCGAACCCGCGGCTGCTCGATGTGTCTATGGCATGAATCGGACCGCCTCGAAGGCCGCCAGATTCAGCGCCAGCTCCAGGCAACCCGCAACTTCAAGGGTTCGGCCAGGGCTCGGCCGTTTGCCGCCACCTGTGATGAGCCCGGCGATGTGGCGCCGCGGGCCGTTCGTGGTCACGTTCACCGATGTGCGCGAGCTGCTGCTGGCGCCGCCAACAACCCCGAGCCAGCCCAACCGGAGCCAGCGCTTTCCTGAGTCAGTTTGTTGCCCGCACCTGCCATCAAATGACCACTTCCACTTATCTCCCCACCAGCTCGCGCCCAGGCCTCACCCCCGCGTCGCACGCCGGCCTCCCCTCCGGTCCGATCCGCTCGGTTCAGGGGCAGGCGGCGGTGAATCCAGTGGAAAACGATGACATCGACACCGACCCGCATCATTTCGGCCTTCGTTTCCTTCAAGTGCATCAGCTTCGAGGGCCCTGGGGGAACAGGCCTTTGGCGACGACCGTCTTGAAGCTGGCCGGGGCCAATTCCCTGTGATCGGCCTGGAGGCGCCGGGATGCCCGGGATCCTGTTGTGAACCGAAATTTCGGCTGCGCTCCGAGCCGGGAACATTGCCCCCCAATCGCTGATGCGCTGGGGGGATCCGGGCGGTGGTGGGCGAGAGCTTTTGCTGAGATCTTCCTTTTGGCAACTGCCTGGCCGCTGGGGATTCCCTGCCTGCAGGTCAGCCATGTCAGCCTCGCGACCCTTTCAAGGAACCTCTCCACCGCCGACCCCGCCCTCGACTTCCAGTCGACCTGGTCACAGCTGTCTTGAAGGCTGCCGTCGGCACTGGCCGCTGGAGATGGCGCCCGGGCCGCGCCATCTGTTGCTCAGCGGCAATGGATGCCACCAGCCAGCTTGTGGCCCCACGATCAGGAGCTGGCGCGCTACGGCGGCGCGCTGCCTTATTGGGTCAAATGGTCGCCCCTAGCTGACGCGTGCTCAGAACCAGCGGCCGCGGGGCTGACCGGAACAAACCGGGCGGCAGGGCACAAAGGGTACGCCGGGTTGCCGTGTTGAAGCGAAATCGTTCAAAGCCCTTGACCGCCACGGCCGATTCCCTCAAAAGGGCTTATAGAACACGCTTAAAGGTCATAGGCGCGCCGTTGCCAGCGCAGCTCCACGAACGAGCCGGTCACGCTCGCATAGTTTGGGAGACGATGGATTCCACATTCAGGCCGGATCCCCCCGTTGAACAGCAACGGTCCGGCCAGTTGCTGGGTCAGGCCGACCCCCACGGTGCCCAGGCAACGGCCTGATCGAAGGCCAAATGGGGCTTGAGCCCATCACGCACGGCGATGCCGCCGGTGAGCGTGATCTGGGTGGAAGGTCGAAATAGGGTTTGCTGAAGTTCCAGGGTGAGGGTGGGCCGCCGGAGAACGACAGGACGTTCTGAATTGGTGCCGTCGGCGAAGTAGGCCAGATCGGCAGAGAAGTTTGGGTTAAGGTCAGGGCCCGGCACGATCGGCACGGGCGAATAGCAGCAGGGCGCCATCCGGGGTCAGGGGTAAGGTTTGCTCGCCAGATGTTTGAGGGAGCTGTTGATTGGGCGCCGAAAGCATTGGGCGCCAGAGCTGGGCGAAATTATCCGATTCATTGCCGTTGATGGAATTCGTTGCTCTGGGTAGTTGCCGACGCCGAGCCGCCAGAAAATAGCTGTTCCTCAGCCGTCCCAGATTCGGGCAAGACCCCCTGCTGTTCAGGAGCCTCCAAAGGCGAATAGACATTCCTGTTCACGAGGGAAGCCTTCCAGATCCGAAAAGCGATAGCGCAACAGGCGTGCCACCGTGTCACCAGGCAGCGGTAGCTTCAACGGCCGGCTCTTTTCTCCCCAGGCATGCGGGTTTGCCGTTGGGCGAGTTTCTTCCGGGTTGAAGCTGGAGAGATCGAGTTGAACTCGGCGTCGAAGCCCAGTAGGGGCAGGTGAGCTGGGGCCTCCAGGCCGGAACAGATCCCCCAATTGCGCGTTCCTTGCTCGACAGACGAGGACCCCGCGAAGTTCCTGGCACGGGTAAGCTGTTTTGTTGTGCCCTGGACGGCACGCTCCAAGCAGGAACTGGGGTTCCAGTTGCAGAGTTCCGGTCGATCCCGATCCCGATTTGGTCTGAGGCGGCGGGCCCGACGAAAAGCCGTCGCGGTCCTCCTTCGTCGAAACGAACACCCAGCGGTTTTCCACCTCCTGTTTCCTGCCTGGATGCGGGTGCTGCTTCGCCACGGGGACCGACAGACCGATCCTCAAAAATCAGGCGGGTTGCGGTTGCGCGGATCACCGTGTCGCCGTTGCTCCTCATTGGACGGCCACCCACGTCTCGGCGTCCATTCCACACCTTGGGCTGGGGTGAAGGATCGTTCTAAAAGCTGACCGGTTTGGGGCGCGCCAGTCGGTTTGTTGGTCATCTGTATGCGCGGCGGGACTGAAGCGCAGCCGCGTCAGGGTTGCCCTGGAACCAGACCCTTGCTGGCCTGTTGCTGCGCAGACGGCGAACCTGGGGGGGAGTGGCAGGACCGAAAATTGCTGTTCTGCTCGCCCCTCGGTCAGGTCGGTTCGCCGGGTACGGAAAACTGACGGTTCAGCACCAGTCCCTCCCGGGCCTGAACGTTGCTTGATGCGCTTGCTCCGATCGTGGCGATCGCCTTCGTCCCGCTACGTTTCTTGCTGACGCAGGTTTGAGGAAAGGAGGGCTTCTTTTCGGAGCTGGTAGCGGCCCCTGGGGTTGTTTCAGGGGTTGGGACCTGGGTTCAAGCCCCAGCTTCTGGAAAAGCTTGGCCTCCTCGCCCATCGCCGCTTGCTCTAGGCCTCGGGCCAGCGAGCGCGGCCGCTCCGGGGCTCCTTCCGGGCGATTCGGCAGCCTTTGGGCGGGCGGCATTGACGCTGCCGCCTGCAGGGGCGGGCTTTTCGGGGTGGCATCTTTCGCAAAGCGGTTAGCGCAGCCAGCAAGATAGCATTTGCTGCCTTCCTTTGACGCCGTTGGAAGTTTGAAGGTTCCGAAGGCACCGAGCGATGGTGGATGGCGCCCACACCGACCATTGCGGGAGAAGGATCCCTCCACCTCGAAAAAAACCCAGGTAATTGATAATCCGGGGACGATCGTTACGCGGAAGGTGTCCATCAAAGTGCTGAGGCTGGTTGGTTGACGCTCACGCCCTGGACAACGCCCCCATTCAGCCAGGGCTGCAGCCAGGCCGCAGGCCGATGCCTGCTTGTGAAACTCGCCGAAGCTCTGGGCGGGCGCGGTCCGCTGCCCTGAGGCGTCGTTTGTTGAAGCGGCTGGTGAAGCCGCTGCCTCTCTGGGCGGCGGCCAGTGGCCGAGGGCCGTGAAATCCAGTCAGGGAACGGTCCTGCCTGATCAGCCGCCGCTGCAGGCTGCGCCGAGCGCAGCTCCTCCTGAGCTGGCCCTTGAACTTGAAGGTGTAACGAAAAATTGGCGTTCGAACAATTGCCCTCCCCAGAGGGTGCCGCCAGGGATGGGGTGCCAATCCGGGACCGGCGGCCAAAAAATGGTCGGGCAGGCGATCGGCTCAGGGTCGGGCAGGGGTGTGAGACCGGCAGCTCTGGATTGAGATCCCCACCTCGCTGGTGCTGAGACCAGCGGGACCCCATTAGACGTCTCCATCTCGCCGGTCGCCTCGATCAGGCTGAAGCGCAGGCGGCTAGGCCTGAAAGTACTGGTTGCGCGCCGGAAGCGCCACACGCGCTGCATAAAAACCGTGCGGTTTCGTTGGTGTTTCGCTACTCGAGGCGTCCGCCATCAGCCGGCCCACCGGCCAACAAACAGCTTTGACATTCCCCGTCGCGACAAAGCGCTGGTCAGCTTTGTCAAAGCCCTTGCTGATCGGCTGTGATCTCAAGCACCTTGGCCAGGCGACTCCGGCGTGTCCACTGGTTCTGCCAGGCTCGGGGCCATTTGGCCGCAGGATTCGGCGAGTGGGCTGCCTGGCTGGTTAGCCAGCGGGCTGCTTAGGAGTGGTTCGGCGGCTTCTGGCTGGAAGTGCTTGCCAGGATCCACTGGGTCGCGCTGGTGGCAGGTCGCCTGTTTTTTTGGAATTCCCTGAGTTCCGGATCGGGCTCTTTTTGAGATCCGCCGGACCTCTCGATCGCCAACTTCTGCCTGAGCAGCTGGCGTTCCAGCGAGCAGCTTGGCTGGCTGCGGGTTGCGTATACTTCCAGGGCAGAGGTCTGCATCCAGAGCAGAGCCCGCCTCCTTAATTGCCAGGCAGAGGGTCAACCTGCGCGTAGAGCTGTGGACCCCAAACAAGCCAGCCGCACCGACCAACCCGATTCGTCCAGTGGATGGGAGTTGACCAGAGTTCACCGCAGATTCTGAACAACGGCTGATTCTTGCCCACGTCAAGGGAAAGGGCTGAGCCGATCAATGGACCAGCTGGAGAGTGGCTAGCTAAAGAGTGGCTAGTGAGGGGGTGGCTTAGCTAGTTTGAGTGACCAGCTGGAGTGGCTCAATCCTCAAGATCCTTGCGGCTTGGGGTGCGGGTCGGATCGCTGGCCAGAAGCCGAACACAAAAATGCCGATGAATAAAGAAAACGACCGAAATAAAAACGGAAATCTTGAGAAGCGAGCATGGTCCGTCTGGCGGGTGACAGGTAAGCAGTGGACAGCCCCAGGTGGGCCCTGAAACGACCTTTCGGCAGGCGGCATCATCCTATGGGTCACCCATGGCCACCTCCGATGGCCCAAGGCCCTGGGAAACGGACACTTTCCCACCTGGATTGAAAACGTTTCAGTCACGTTCAAAGGCTGGATCTGCTGCCGCAATGGGAGCGCCGCACGGCTTCCGGGTGCTGGCAGGAACGCCGCCGCCTGACCCTGGGGAGCGGCTGGCACCGGCCCGACTGGCGGGCCCCGCGGCCTGTTGATCTGGCCGCGGGGCGGCCTCAGCCTGAGGCTCAGGTTGCAGCTCCACTGTCCGAGGCCTGGCGGTTCCATCAACTGCGGCGCCCGCCTGGCGCTGCGTTGGTGGGCCATTGAAGGCGCAGTTGCGCGTCGATGGGCTCGCGATGGCACCGGGGCGACTCTACGACTCCGCCTAGCCGCTGGCTGCTCCCCCCCCGCTGGTGGCAGGGCGAAAAACCGCTGGAGCTCGAACTCGAGCTTTGCCAGCCCCTCTCACGATGACGGCGCCCTGATTCCTCAGCGCCATGGAGCTGGAGCCCCTGCAGCCACGACCCGGAGGGTCTGTTGCTGGCTACGGGCCTGGAGCTCGAGCAGCTGCGTCAGGCCCACCGCCTTGGCGAGCCGCCGGACGCCTGGGGGTGGGGCGACCTGGGCTACGAAGCTGACCGCTGAGGCGCTGCCCGCTCCACGACCCCGTCGCCGGGGACCGTTCAGGTGCTGGGCCATGCCACCTCGATCTGGCCCTGGTTGTGGCCGGTGGCCGGACACCTGGCAGTTCCGCCGAGCGCACCTTCGCTCTGCCCTGGCGCTGATGCGCCGGCCATCCCCAGCTCCATTTTCGGCCATTCCACCCCGCGCTCTTAGCCTGCTTGGAGCAACACGCCCGACCCTGTTCGGAAGAGATTCGTGGGGCGATGGCGGGCCGGGACGCTGGGAACCCTCAACGGCCCCTGGGTGGAGAGGACTGCGTGCTGATCAGCACGGCTTCGCTGGCTTGCGCCAGTTTCAGGCAAGGACAGGCCTACAGCCGGCGCGCCTTCCGGAAATGGACCCATGAGGCTGGCCTGGGTTGCCCGACAGCTTCGCTTTCTGCCCGGCTTGCCCCGGTGCGGCGGGCCACCGGCACGTGCGCTTGGTTCTGCACCAACCAAGCTGGCCTGGAATTGCCACCATCCCCTTTTCCCATCGACTGTTTTTCGCTGGCGGGGCCGCTGCGGAGCGGAGCTGCTGACCCTGGTCACCGCGCCGATCGGCAGCGATGGCGATCCGTGGCCGATCGAAGCGCTTACCGGCTGGAGTTGCAACAGGCCACCGGCTGGCGGATGGCCCTCTGGGCTGCCAGGGTGGGGGTAGACCACGGCGGCGGCCCGACGGGCCGAAGATGCTGGAGCATTGGCGTTGTGGCAAAAATACCAGCCGGGGGCGCGCTGTCCAACCGCCACGCACCGTGCGGGCCTACCTGGCCGACCTGGAGCAGCACCGCGAGCAACTGCCGGTCTGCGCGACGAGCTCTACCGGATTGCACCGCGGCTGTGCCACCAGTCGCCGGATTCAGAAGCGTCACAACCGCAGCCTGGAGCGTCTTGCGGCCGGGAGGCGGATCGGTGGGGCCCTTGCTCTGGGCATTCCGGTTGCAACCGCTGGCCAACCCCCTGAGTCTGCCCCGCCACGGACACGGTCGGACTGGCACCGAGCGCGCGTTTCAGCAGTTTCCACGACATTTTTGCGGGCCACCGCCATCCCGACGTGTTCGAGCAGGCCGAAACCCCAGTGGCACCCGCCCGCCGTCAGGGCGCGGGTGCCAGCGCGATCAGGCGCTTACCTGGCCTGCTGGTTGGCGCCGGACCGGCAAGCGCCGCAGGCCGGCCAGCCTGGTGGCTCGCGTTGCCTGCAAGCCCTGCCCGGCGCCTTCCGCACGGTTGCGTTTGCCGAAGGGGGTTTCGCGTGCGGGTTTGATCAGCGCTCCCAGCAGCCGACGGCGGCCGGGGGGGAGTGCGGTTGCAGCTCGCCCAGCGCTGTGGTGGCGGCGCTGGCCCTGCGTCGTCTGGTCTCTGCCGGCGCGATGACTGAGGCGTCAGCCGGAGGTCACGCGCTGGCCATTGAACGGGATGGACGAGATTGTTGCCGCGCCATCGAAGGACCCGTCCCCCTGCAGCGCGCAGGACGGATTCACAGCTGGTGCCGTTGGCGGCTGGGGCAATGGGCTGGTCCGCGCGAACTCGGGCCCCGCCGGGGTGGAGCAGCTTTTGGGGTGCCGGGACGCCCTTCCCCAGCTTGCCAGCCCGCTCGAATGGCGCGCTGGCGGATTCGCGGCGAATTTCTGGGATGCCTGGGGATCTGGCCGGGACTACCGGCGATCACCCCCTGCCCCTGAGGCTGGCAGGCGAGCTCCTAGGTGGCTGAACAGGGGCCGCTCTGCTGCCACTGGTTTCTGGCGCGGCCAGTGCGGCACAGTTGCCCTGCCGGCTGGATTCTGCAGTTGCTGGCCGGCAAGGCCCCTGGCTTGAGCTGACCTGCGGGTCGGGGACTTGGCGCCAGGCGCCATGGAAGCTGTTGCGGCATCGAGCTGCCCCTGCCAGCGCCAGGCCTTGCGCCTGGGCGGCGGACACTCTGGGTGCGTTGCTGGAGCGGCCCGCCCGGGTTCTGCACGCCGCGGGAGGCCAGCCGGCGGGAGGTCCCTGCCATCAGCTGGGTGGCCAGCCAGAGCCGCTGGCGGTGGACTGGCGGTGCTGCTCGATGGCCCCCAGGGTGTGTCGGCCGGCCCGCAGGCGGCTGGGGGTGTCGTTGCTGCGCAGCCCCAGCTGGCCTGATCCTGGTGCGATCAGGGCGTCAAACGGCTGCGGCTTGCCTCTGCCCTGCCCGGGTGGCTGGCGCCAGGCGGGCGGTGCCGGGGCCGCGGCGGTGCAGTTCCCGGGAGCCTCCTGGCTGCGGCAGCCCCGCCGGGAATGGCGGCCGGGCCGGCGGGCTTGGCGGCGGATTCTTGACCTGGGCAAGCCGAGCGCGGCAGCTTGGTGGCCCTGCGCCCGGATCCGGAGGAGGCGTGTTGCAACTCACAGCCAGAAACCTCTCGCCCTGCGCCAGACCTTGGCGCTCGGCGGGAGGTGGCAGGCTACTGGGGCCGCCTTGAATTGCCGGTCAACGAAAGCACTTGCTGGCCGCTGGGCGTCAGGGGGCCGGAGCGGCTCCGGCCCCTGGGAGTTGGTGACTGGCGGGAAATTCGGGCTCAGTCTCGGATCGTCGAAACGGGTTCGGCTGAGGCTTGGAGGCGGACCGTAAGGCAGGTACACGCCAAAAACCTGTCGCGCCAGAAAGGCCAGCAGCACGGGTGATCGCGATCGAAGGGCGGGGGAGGTTTCTGTCACAGTGGGGGTGGGAGACGGGCAGGGGGAAGGGCCGGTTGTCCATCACAAACTTCTCGACCCTGGCGGGCTCGGATGCAAGCGGCGGAGGCTTTACTAGTAACGACCCAGACACCTGGTCAGGAGAGGTTTCAGCCGCCATGGCAACGCCCCTTTGGGGAACCTGCTCGCCCGCTCAATTCCGAGTACGGCAGGTCGTGCGGGATTGGGGGGACGACCCGGTGATGGGCTCTTCATGGTTCTGTTCCTGGTCTTCTGCTGGTGATCCTGCAAAGCGTACAACAAGTCGTTGTTGCTCGATTGGGATCACGGTGGAACTGGAACGGGCCTCGGCTGAGCGATCTGCGCTCCTGCCTCCATCGCCCTCTGGCCAGAATTTTCGGCGGGGATCGGTTTCCGGAGATGGCAGTTGATCGCTGCTGTCGGCTTGTTGGGTGTTTGGTCCCAAACGCCTGCCGGAGCTTGGGCGCAACCCTGGGGCACTCTTAAAGGTTTCAGTCGGCTTCCCGGGAGTTCGCAGCAGGAATTCCGCCAAGGGCGATCGATACCAAACGGTTCACGGCCCAACCCACAGCCACCTGGCTCAGTCCGGCTGAGGCCGCTCGTCTCCGAGGGCTCGCGGCCTCAGAAGCGGCTTCGCTGCAAGCTGCTTCCTCTGAAGCCACGTCCGCCGAAGCCGCTGTCGCCCCCGGCCCAGACGGCTTTCGTCCAGTGGCCGGCCCGTTTTGAGCTGCCTGTTGACGCCTGAAGCGAGACCATCAGCGGGTTTCTGTCCCTGCTTCAGAACGGCCTGCTTCAGAAACAGTCCACTTTAGAACGGTCGTGCATTCAGCGGCAGCTGCTCAGAGTCTGCTTCGCAGAATTGCCCCTGAATCCTTGCGGTCTCGCCAGTCCTGATCGTGGGCCGGCGGCTTCCTCAAGCGGGCCTTGCCGAAAGTTGGGCAATGGCGTTTGAGTATTCCGGTCGCCTTCGGCTTCGCCACCACAGCGCCGCAGCGACTGACTTCACCCGCATGGCCGATGAACTGCCGCTCCTGCCCCGCTGGGGATCTCCGTTGTTGGTGGGGTTGGGAAAATTCGGCAGCAACTATGCCAAAACTCGCCACAACGTCGGCTTCATGGCCCTGCGCGCCTGGCCAGGCGAGGCGTTCAGTTTTCGGGCCAACACCAAACTGAAGGTTGAGATGGTCGCCGACCTGCGTTCAGGGCGCTCGGCGCCTGCGCTTTGCTGATTAGCCCACCACATTCATGAACGAAAGCGGTTGGTCAGATTCGTGCCACTCTCGACTGGTTTGATCTTGAAAGCCCCACAGTTGCTGGGGTACTCGTTGACGGAAATGGACCTGCCTCTGGGCCGCCTGCGCTGCGCCGCAGGAGGGGTTGGCGCCGGCGGCCATTACGGCCTGCGCAGCACCATCGAAGCACTCGGCAGCAGCAGTTGCCCGGACTGCGCCATCGCATCGGTGCCCATCGTCGATCCTGCCGTGCGCAGGGAGCCACCGTCTTCCCATGTGCTGGCCGTTTCTCCGCCTGCCGAAGGTCTGTGTCGGATTGCCTGCTCGAGGAGGTAACTGGCTGCATCGGCCTGATGCAGCGGTCCTCGGCTACGAGCGGGCGGCAACCGCCTCAACAGCTTTCAACCCACCCCGCTGACGGGGCGCTCCCCCATCCTGTTCGCCGCCCCGTGCGTGAGTCGCCTGCCTGCCACCACCGCCCAGCTGCGGGTGCTGGCATCAGAGCTTCAGCAGAAGGCTGGGAGAGGCGAGGTTGGTGGCGGGCGGATTTCAGTGGTGTTCGCTGGGCCTTCGACCGCGGCGAGCTGAGTGTGGAGCCCTCGCTCGGCCGTGCCCTGATCCAGGACGCGCTGCTTGCGGTTCTGCTCAAGGCCGACTACCAGCTCGAACCAGGCAGCGATTACCGCCTTTACGGGTCCGGCGAAGATCTAAGTCCAGTTTTAGGTTCAGGTTCTAGTCCGTGGCCCATGCCCCCAGCCTGTCGCCTTCCAGTCTCTGCGCTCATAGGCGGTGGCCAGGGCCTGCTCCACCAACAACTTGGGGCGACGACGTCGTCCCAGGGCCGTGGTGGCTTGGCGCAGGCCCATCGGCAGCAACCGCCTCAGCCCCGTGCCGGGAACAGCTGCCACGTAGCGCGAAACGGCCGCCAGGGTTGCTGCCCGTTCCTTCGATTCAGCAGCACCGGAGCGCAGGGGCGCCAGCTGCTCCAGCCAGGCCTGCTGCCGGGTCCAGATTGGCCCAGCAGGATCGCGCCAAGCAGGCGCTCTTGCAGCCAGGTGTCGAGCTCCCTTTTTGGTGTCCTCCGGGCTGAGGATCAAGGCACCTCGATTCGCTGCGGTAGGGTCGCTGCGGACCAGACCACTTGGCTCCGCCGGGTCGATGCCGGCAAAGCGCTCCGTTTGCGCGGGCAGCGGCTCATGGTCGCCGGGGCTGGGGCTGAAACAGGCGTCCCCACTGGCGTTCTCCCCCACACACGCAGCTCCAGGAAGATCGGATCGGCGGTGTCGGCATTCCGCAGTGCACCGCTTCGAGCTTGACTCTCTGACCGGCCGTTCGCTCGCTGAGCTCACGGCCGAGCTGGTTGAACAGATTCACTCGAAACTTGAACCCCATCGACAACGGATTCCCTGGCGCTGTGGCTGGGCGAAGGAGGCCGCCAGCAGCCAGCGTTTGAGCCGGTTTGCCACCTGATTCGGCGCAGAGTCCTCCCCCTCGAGATTGGTGGGTGGCCATCACCTCCCGGGCGCGCATTCACCTGACCGGTTCGGGCGCAGATCGGGAAAGGCCGCACCTGGCGTCGCCCCGCAGCACGTTGGCGGCGGAGCGGATGCTCACCACCCAGGCACCCCCTGGCTGATCAGGCCTTTGCCAGTCTTTCGATATCGCCACGGGGATCGAGCAGCATCTGGCGATCGGGCGCTTGTTCCCGCGCAGAGACCGATCGAAGGCGGCCCACGTTGGCTTTGGCCGCAGCAGCTCTTCGACACGGGCTTGCCTTCCGCTCGGCCCGGCTTGGATGGCGGACCTTGGGACGGGTGGCGGGCGTCTGGCCGCTGACTGATCACCCAGTCCGGCGCCTTGGAAGGCGATCAGGTTCTCCTCCAGCGACTTGAGTTTTCGGCTTACGCCGCGCTGATTCTGGCTGCCTGACCCTGGGGAGAGTTCTTTGCTCGTTGCGGCGGATGTCCCTTGATCCCGGCTGGGCGATGTTCGCCGTTGAAAAGGGGCCGGTCGCGCTCGCTGATCAAGTTGGGCTTGCGCTGATTTCCTGCCAGGGGTTTTTTTCAGGTTCGGCTGCCGGCAGGGCGCTGCGGCTGGAACTTTCGACGGAAGGCCAGTTGCTGCCGTGCCTTTTGCTTGGGACGGCCCTGTTTCGCCCGGGGGACCACCCCCCGCTGGGGGCCCTGGGCCGGGGGGGGGGGGGGGGGCCCCCTTTTGGGGGGCCGTGGTGGCTGTGCGTTCCAGGGGCGCTTTGGGCTGCCATTTAAGGGGCCTCGGGCGCTGCGATTCAAGGGCGCTGCGGCTGTCACGCAGTCTGCTCCAGGGATCCTCTCTC
>Ga0163217_1047135_pt1 | contig 11822 bp, 10 predicted proteins | sample SynspAceP_FD_185933 | JGI IMG/M metagenome (GOLD analysis project Ga0163217, IMG submission 185933) | Saline lake microbial communities from Ace Lake in Antarctica - Synechococcus sp. Ace-P (PacBio error correction) | ecosystem: Environmental > Aquatic > Non-marine Saline and Alkaline > Saline ... | reverse complement strand
CCCAGAGCGGGAACCGGGGGCCACACGGTGGGGCGGGAGTCTTAATCATCAGCCTGGTGGTGATTTTTCTCCGTCACGATCGCGGCATCATCCTTCGTCCAGAGGGCAGCCGCCGCATCCCGATCAGGAGTGCCAAGCGCCAGGTGGCCAGGGTCAGCCTGGCTCGCCCGGCACACGCCAGAGCTATCTGCCGTTAAACTCAACGCCGGGGGGTGGCGGAGTGATGCCGATCATTTTCGCTTCAGCGGTGGTGTCCTTGCCACTCACGGTCGCCAACCTGACCAATCGCCCCCTGGTTATTGATCCGTCTGGCCGGCTATCTTTTCAACCCGCGAACAGGCCAGCACACGCCTTGGCTCTATGCGCTGTGTTTTCGGCTTGAATCATCGGCTTCTCACTCTTTTACGCCTCGCTCACTGTTCAACCCTGTCGAACATCGCTTACCCGAATTGGAAAGCGCCACCGCGAGTGTGGCGATCCCGGGGGTCCCGGCCCGGGCTTCCGCCACCGGCCACCTACCTGAGGGTGTCAGAACCGTCTCACCCTGCCCGGCGGTTTCTTCCTTGGCCGTTGGCCAGTCATTCCCTCAGCCTCGAGGGGTGCCTACCCAGGCTAAGTGCGCACCTTCAGGCTTGGGGGCCACATCCCTGCTGATCCTGGTGGCGTCGCCATCGACTACGGCCAAGCAGGTATGCAAACCTATGTGACTCATTTCTCAACGTTACGAAGGATGGGCGTCAATGACCAAACCCGTATTTTGTTCCTTGGGTTCCTCCCGCTTGGAGGGGCCGGCCCAAGGGGCACCCGCCGAGAGGCTGGCAGCCGATCGCAGGAGCTGGCTTCACCTCTCCACCCGGCGAGTGACTGCGGCCGAAAGTCAAGGCCTGGCAGGCACGCTTGGCCAGGAAGCGAGGCGGTGATGGCCCGGGGCGAGCTGCGTCAAGCGATGCCCTGGTGCTGGCGATCATTTCGCCACCGACTGGAGGCCCACACCGGAGGTGGCGCTGGATGGCTTTCCCCGCAACGTCGCCCAGGCCGAAGCCCTCACTTCTGTTGCTCGAAGAACTCCAGCAACCGATCGAATCGGTTCGCTGCTCGAGCTCGATGATGACGAGCTGATCAACGACTCTCAACCGCGGCCGCGACGACGACAACGAGCCGGTGATTCCGCAATCGGCCTTTGTCTTAACCGAGCAAACGGAGCCCCTGATCGCCTACTACCGCTCACGCAACCTGCTGGTGGCCGGTCGATGCCACGGTTCGATCGACCGCCATCGCCCAGCGGGTGGCTGCTGTGTCGGTAACCCGTGAAGCTTAGCTGTTTGAAAAATTGGAGAGCCGACCGCCCATGGAAAGGTGCGTCGTGCCTCAGTCAAGAAAATGTTGTGACCAAGTGCCGGGTTGATTCGTCGCCACGGGCCGGGTGTATGGTGATCTGCCTCCCAATCCCAAGCACAAGCAACGCCAGGGCTGAGCCGAAAACGGCATCTTCTCCTAACTTTGCCGTCCCGCTTCGGGCGCAACCGCCCAGACCCCAAAGGGGCGGGCGACCAACCTTCCGCAAACTGATTGTTTTCATTCTTGGCTCGATGCCGGTGTTGATATCCCTCGGACAAGAGGGTCGAGATTCAGTCTCCACCCTTACGGTGTACGGGTGTGTTACCAGTCCACAAGATCTGGCAACAGGCTGGTGTCAGCCCCGACATCCGCGTTCAAGGACTCGAAAACGGCGACATTCAGAAGCTGGCGTGCCCGCCGCCGAAATCCTTTCACCCTCGAGGGCGATTCTGCGCCGGCAGTGAGGGCATGCCCTCAGCGTCTGCAAGAACATCGGCTGTTGCGCGTCGTCGCCATCGCATGGGCTTGCCTGTTCGCGGCCAGCGCACCCGCACCAACGCCCGCACCCCCGGGGTGCCGGCAAAACCGTGGCCGCAGAAGAAAATAAGCCGTTCCCCCTGCATGCCAGCTGCGGCGCTCAGGTCTCCATTCCCCTACCCCAGGCACGATCCATGGCAAAAGCCAGCAAGAAAACCGCGCCAAAAAAACCAAGGCGCAACGCCCCAATGGCGTTGCTCACATCCAGAGCACCTCAACAACACATCGTGTCGATCACCGACTCGGCAGGTGAAGTTGATCTCCTGGTCGTCGCTGGTGCCAGCGGTTTCAAGTCGCTCGCAAAGACCCCTTTCGCTGCGCAGGACGCCGCAGAGCCGCTGGACGCCGCGCCTCGATCAGGGCATGCGCCAGATCGAAGTGCTGGTCAGGGGCCCAGGGCTCAGGCGGGAAAACCGCGATCGTTGCCCTGACCAGTGGCCGGTCTGCGAGATCCACCCCTGATCCGCGATGTCACCCCCTGCCGCACAACGGCTGCCGCCGTTCCAAGCCGGCGCCGAGGTCTGAGTCGTCGTTTCCATTAAGCCTCGGCTTCACCAAGGCCCCTCGGCGTTCCATTCCCCCCTCCATTCCGCGTGCATCAGTAATCAGATCGATCGCGTCGAGCATGAGATTGCCGACGACCGCCCCCAGACCGGGGTGTTCTGTGATCGGCCCTCGAACCGTGGTCCAAGCCTCACCCTGGGTACGCCTGCCGGCGTTGTCCTGATGGTTGGCCATGAAGCGTAGTGGCATCACCCCGGCGCATCGCCGGTCGTGAACCACGAAATACGCCACGCATCCCTGGTGCGTGAAGACGTCCTTCACATCCTGCTGAAACTGCCAAGAAGTGTTGTCAGCAGGCCGCACCCCGCGAAGTGGAGATCGCCGGCGGTTGGTTACGCGGCCCCGCCCACGTCACTGCCGCCATCCCAATTCTTCCTCGCAGTTACAGGTTCATCGACCTGGGATCGCCGATCGCCACAGTGCGAATGCCACAGCCCTTGAGCTGGAGGTACGTCGGCGAGGTGTGGCTATCCGCCCCGGTGATCGTCATCAGGAGACACCAGTTCGATCGGATCTGCTCCACGGATCGATGCCTTGCCGTGTTTCATTGCCGGTGCGGCCGGGTCAACTACACGATCGATGGAAACGGCCGTGGGCGAAGGCGGCTTCGGCCGTGAGCGCCTTCGCCTCGACATCCAACACCAAAGCGCGCCATCACCCCAGACGACGCCATGGCCCAGCAGCCAATCAACTGATCGCCCTGTTCCAGCCTGGCCAGCCTCACCATGGTGAGGAGCCGTGCCTGGAGCCAGTAAACCCCTCCGCCGAAAGCCAGATGCCCCCTGGAGGAGCTGAACCCTTCCCTACAACTGCCTCAAGCGCGCCCAGGCAATTCGGTCTCCGATTCTGGATGGCTTCAGCTATGCAGGATCTCCTCGAAGATCAAGAACTCGGCTCCCAAGTCGGCCGGACGATGAGTGAGTCGAAGCCCTCGAGCGCATCGGCATTTCCCTGCCCAGAGCCGCACCACAGCCTGAACGGCCCGGGCCCCTCGGCCAGCCTCCCCTTTCTTCACCGCCCCGAACCATGCGACACCCAGTTGCCGAGTCCCCTGCTGCGACTTCCCCCGGACCAAACGCAAAGCCCAGCATGCTCCTGCCTGAGAACCACCCAGCTGATCCGCGAGGTCTCGTGACCACCACCAAAAGCGCGCGCCAAGCGCTGCGCAAATGAAGCCGAGCCGCAATGATCACCAAACTGCGCCAAGGAAAGGCAGCCTGGCCCGCCCGCCGCCGCGGCCATGGGCTACATCTTCGACAAAAGCAGCTGGTTCCACTCCCTGCTTTGACAAGGCGCAGGAGCGTTACGGAGAGCTCCAGGGTGGCTACACCCGGATCATTCGCACGGTGCCCCGTCGCGGCGACAATTGCCGAGATGGCCATCATCGAGCTGGTCTGAGCGCCCTGCGCCAGGATTTGCCCTCGCCTCCAATACGAGGGTTCAGCATTCTGCGGTTGGCAGCGCCAACCGCCCAGGTCATTGTCCAGCCACCCTTGAAGCTGGCCCTTAGCCCGCTCGATCCCTTGCGCCATGGGGCCTGCGTGGCCGCCGTCGCACCGATAAGCGGCGTGCATGGCGCCGGCCAGGTGTTCATTTCGGGGACGCCAGCGGCCGCATCCCCGCCCGCGCTGGCGAAGCACTCAATGGTCCGCTTGCGGCCCAACGCGTTCGGGCCGCGCCGCCGCCGAGGTGCCTCCATTGGCATGCTTGTTACTCGCGCCACCTACCGGCGCTACGCATACACCCTCTATAAACGGCCGCACGCCCAATCTTTTCCTGGCGCCCTACAAGCGTGGCACCGCTACCGCTTCCGCCTCAACCGACGGGCGATGCCGAAAGCGCTGGAGGGTCTGCTGGGCCACCACTTAACTTCTCCACGTTCGCAAAGCCGCGCAGCCGCGGCTGCATTCCCGCACCACGCGTCCAGGAGGTGGCTCTGGAGCGGCGCCGGTTGATCTGGATCGTCTGCGAATCCAGGGCCAGCGGCTCCTTTACGGCATGGTTGCGCCTGCTCATGGGCCAACTCGTCCTGGTCGGCGAAGGGCGGGTGTCGCTAGCCCAGTTCGGCGGCGCTGGCGCCATAGCAGGCTCGGAGGACGTCAAGGAGCGGCCCCCCCCAGGGCCTCTGCGTGCCTGCGCTGGGTCGGTACCCGAGAGCTTGTTTGCGCCAGCTCTCTGGTTCGATGCCAGCCGCACTTCGTCCTTCCAGGGCAACGAGTCCACACCCGGCTCTCTCTATTTTGCGCAATGGGGGCAGGCCAAGTTTAAGGCTCAAGAAGCTGTTGAATGCGCAACCAAGCCCGTTTGCGGATTCCGCCCGCCATTCCTTCCCTGTCCAGCCCTCCGCCGAGATGGGCGTTATGTGATCCGGCCCTGGCCGGTGCGATGAACTATATATCTCTCTCTGGTTCCCTCCCTGGATTCCCTCGAACGCCAGTGGTTCCTTGGTAGACGCCGAAGAATCAGACCTTTGCCGCCTGGCCACTGGAAGTGGCCAGCGTGCTGCGACGGCAAGAACAAACCCGCCTTCCACGCCACCCCACCTCGACACGGGTGGGATTCTGATCATTGTCAACGCCACAAGATCCGCATCAGTGCAACAAGGCCGATTCAGAAGATCTACCGCCGCCACTCCGGCAGGCCAGGGCGCATGAAGACCGGAACCTTTGCCGCCCTTCAGGCCCGGTGCCGAGCGGATTCGTCGAGGAAGGCGATCAAGGGCCATGCTGCCCCACCAACGCCCTGGCCGGCAGTTGTTCCGCAAAACTCAGGTCTTACCAAGGGAAACTGACCATCCCCACACGGCCCCAAAACAGCCCAGATCATGACCCTCGATCCTCCGCCTCCGCCCACCATGAAGCACCCCTTCCAACCGCGTCGGTGTACTGGCACGTGCCGCCGCAAAACTGCTGTGCACGGTGCGGGGTCCCGGCCACCGGTTCGATCACCATCAACGGCCGCCCGGTGACCAACTACCTCAACTATCAACCCCAGTACCTGGCAAAGCGGTGAGGCCCCCCTTCGACATCCGCTCGGCCTTTGCCAGCCGCCTACCGACCTGCGTGTGACGTCAAGGGCGCGGCAGCTCAACCGGCCAAGCCCGATTGCGATCAAGCAAGGTTGCGGCCCGTGCGCTCTTTGCGATCTCTCGCCTGACAAACGCCAAAGCCGCTCAAGATCGAAGCCACCTCAGCGGATTCCCCGCCCAAAAGAGCCGCCGCAAGTACGGCCTGAAGGGAAAAGCCGTAAAGCTTCCCCATTCTCCAAGACGCTATTTCCCTCCATGCCCCAGGCCAAACATCATTCCACCTTGGTACCCGGACGCCAAGGTGGATCTGCAACGAGAAAGTGGTGATGACCACAGGCTCCACCCAGAGCGAGCTTCCCATGTCGACGTCTGGAGTGGCAAAACCACCCCTTCTATACCGGGTCACCCAGAAGATCCTCGACATCCGAAGGGCGCCCTTGAAATCTTTCATGCGCAAAGTACGGCATGGCAGCATCACAGTCCGCCAGCCAGGCTAGCAGACCGCGCCGCACCGACGACGTCCGCGTCCTTGATTTCGAGGGTCCCCATGCCCTGCGCCAAGGGGTCTGCCCCCAGCCGTTGCCGGAAAGTCCTCTGGCTTCCGGCCTTTTGTGTGTCCGCTGAGCTGGGCCCCATGGACGTCTCGTTTTGCAGCGAGCGGCTGGAGGTGGCCTGCCGCACCTTCGCCACCCTGGAGCGACAACTGCCGATCGGCCGTGGCTTCCAATCCCACCCAAGCTGAATCACTCGCCCGCGGAAGCGTCGCGCCTGAACCCTTGCGTGCTGGCCGATGGCCAACTTCAGCAGTCCAAGGCAGCTCGGCGAGACGCGGGCAACGCTAAAGGGCGAGAACCGCGGCGACCCTGAGATGTAAGCGCTGCAGAGATGAGCTGCAGAGCCGAATGCCAGATCGAGCTCTGGCGCGATCGCCTCATTCTCGCCCTGCTGCCCGCGACCCGGCGCGATCGGCCGCACAGCGTTGATGCGTGGAGATCAGAGCAGGAGCCGGCTGGATGAAGCTTCCGCTGTGCGGCCGGTGATCTGGCCCGGATGTACAGCGCCATGCCCAGACCCTGGGCTGAGTCCGTGAAACCTTGAGTGCCTCAGAAGCCGATCTGGCTATAAGGAACTGATCCTCTCGATCCGGTGGCGAAGGGGTCTACAAGCCAGCTCAAGTACAGGCCGGCGTTCATCGGTGCAGCGGGTTCCCGGCCACCGAATCACGAGGGACGGCGTGCACACCTCCACCGCCAACCGCTGGCGGTGATGCCGGAAGCCGATCCGGTTTGAAGTTCTGCTCGACCCCCGGCGACCTGGAGATCAAAGCACGCCCGCCTCGGTGGCGCCGGTGGCCAGAACGTCAACAAGGTTGAACGGCGGTCGAACCTGCTGCACCAAGCCACGGGCATCCGGGTGTTCTGCACCCGGGAGCGCTCCCAGCTCAGAACAAGGAAACGGGCGTTGGAGATCCTGCGGCCAAGCTGCTGGAGCGGAGCTGGCCGAAGGCAGCAGGGCGGAGAGTTACCGCCCGGGCCCAGGTGGGGCGGGTGCATCGCAGCGAGAAAGATTCGCACTGTACAACGTCAAAGACACGCATCCCGACCACCGTCTGCACCGCCAATTTTCAGCCTGGAGCGTCCTGCGGGCAACTCGATGAGCTGATCGGCGCCTGCATCGCCGACGACCAGCCCAGCAGGATGGAGAAGCTGGCCACTGAGGCCAGTGGAGCGGTGATCAGAGGGTCTGGCCAATTTCAGGCCCCGATCACATATTTGGCCCATTCCCCTCGGGCCGGAGCGGATGTGCGGGTGCTTCAAAATACAAGTTGCTCACCGGGCGCGGGCACTTTCGCCAGGGCATCGCCGGCTTTCCCGTGTGCGTGCGACTGCCCTTGCGCACATTGCCAACGCAAACGATGGCTTGGTGAGGTATCTCCCAGCTATCGATTGCCGCGCGCTGGCGGGGGATCACATGTCGATCGAAGCTGATCCCCCTGGTAGCCGCATATGACCAGAAATGGGCGTGTCGCGCTGGAAATACGTTGCGACGGGTGAGCGGAAGTTGCTTGAAGGAACCCGCACGAATTGCCGCAGACGGATTCACCGTGGCAGCATCAAATCACTGCGGATGAAGTTGACTTGAATCGTGCTCAGTCCTTCGGCTTTTTCCTTTGAGGAACCATCACAGGTGGCGCCGGCGCCAAGCTCGGTATTGTGAGCGGCTCGTAGGAGGCGTTTGAGAACGAGGACCTGGCTGCACGGTCTTCCGACCCATGAAAGGGTGCCAGTTCCGGCCGATGGCCGCCATTGCAAACGGTTCAATCACGTCTTTGATCAACGGGTCCGCCCTTACGGGTTCGATTGGGGTACCTTTCCACTGTCCGATTTGGCGCTTTGAGCCAGGCTTCTGCCTCCCCACCTTTGTTGGACGGCTCCATCCCCGCCAACGGCCGGGGTGGAGGTAGACGGGCCGCCATCGCCCCGCAAGTGCGCGCCGTCGTCAAGGCCCTGCTGCGCCCCAAGGCTTTGCGAGCTGGAGGCGGGTGCAAGGCCGATGGGCGACGGCCACGCGGGGGCCCTGCCTGGTGGCCCAGCGGCCCTCGCCGGGGGCCAACAGCCTGCGGGGGGCCAACCCTCCAGGAGGAGGGAACGTGCGCCAGGCGGGATGCGAGGGTCCCCTGTGCTTGGGGATGGGCCAACCTTCAGCGAAACCCGAGGAAATGAGGACTGCCTGCAACTGGCAGCTGGAGCCCCACGAATGCAGCAGCCAACGCCAAGCCCGGCGCTGCCAGAGCCTGGCCAGGCAGGTGGGCGCCGCATGGCCCTGCATCCAAGCGCGATACGGGCAGGACCCGGCTGGGCAGGGACGGCAGACGGGCCCAGCTGGGGCAGGTGGCGTCACGGCGTCGAGCCGTGTCAGGGGGCCGTGTGTATGCCCATCGGCCGATGCCGACAGCCCGAGGAGGGCGACGCCAGCCTGACCGCCGGGCAAAAAAGCGTGCGGGTTGTGGGCGGCGCGCCATGGCGTAGGGCCAGCCAGGGCGTCCACAGCCGCCGCCACCTGCCAACGCGGCAGGAACCGTGCGCAGCCCATGCCCGCCACGTACGACCGGGCGGTGGGGCTGGCCCTGGGATGGCCCAGGGCCCCTGCCCCCCATCCGGGGCAGCGTCGCACTGCGAAGCGGCGAGGACGTGTGTTCGCGCCAGGGGGACCCGGAGCCGCGAGGGTGCCCACCGGGGAGGGGGGAGCTTACGGGCACCGGTGCCGACCCACGGGATCTAGGCTCGAGTCGCGGGGCGGGGGGCGAGGTGGGGACGCCGAAGGGGGTGCCCAAGGCGCCGGGGGGCCCAAAAAAAAAAAAACACGCTGACGCCGGGTCGTGCGGCGAGAAACGGCTGGCCCAGTGCGGTGGCCAGCACCATGGACCAGCGGAGGCAGCGAGCCACGACTGCCAGGAACTGGGTGCAGGGATCGGGGACCCTTGCCGGCAAAGAAGGGGGCCCAGCGGGAGCGGACCGAACACTGGGCCGAGGCCGCGGCACCCATCCCTGGGAAAAGCCGCTGCGGCTGGTCAAGCACGCCTGCGAGGCGCCAGGCCGAGGCAGTCGGCGGAGAGCCGCGGATAAGCGTCGGAGCGCCCCGGGAAGAGGGGGCTGAGGGGGGAAAGCGGCGCCCGGCTTAAGGAGTGACCAGGTAGGCAACGTTGCGGTCGAGGGGAGCGAATCCCTGCCCTCGCGTGGTACTGTGGAGGCCCTGGGCGCGGCGCCGCTGGCGCCAAGACCGGCCGGCGGGCGGTGTCTGCCCCCAGCCGGCAGTGTCAGGGCGCCGCAGGCCGGGGCCAGCCGGCGGGCCAGCGTCCGGCAGCAGGGTGGTGGCGGGAGCCGGGCAGGGGCCCCACCCCGGGGCCGGGGGGGCGAACAACCGACCGAGAGTGAAGGGAGGGGGGCGAGCAAGCTGCCACATGAGGCGGCGGCGGGCCGCGCGGCGTCATCCAGCCGGCCGTGGCTCCACAGCCTCGCCGCCGCGCGGGAGCCTGCACAGAGGGAAGCCATCACCGTGGGGTCGCCGGAGCGGCCCGGGCGTTGCACCTGGATCCAGCGATGCGCCTGAGCAGTGACGCATCCGCGGCAGGCCGGGGGAGACAAAAGCGGGCCGGCCACAAGCGCGGGCAGAGGCGCGCGGGGGCCCGTGCAACACGGAGCCGGGGCGGTGCGCCAGCGCCGGTCCAGTAGAACGGCGTGGTCGCCGGCCATGAGGGGCCGGCAACCCCAGGTGGCTGGACAGAAGGTGCAAGCCCCCGTGGCAACGCGGGCCAAGCCAGGCCGCCCGAACAGCGAGGAGCAGCGGACGCTGGGCGAGCCAGGCCGGCAGCGTGCCTGTCAGGCAGAACCGGCGCCACTGGCGTGGGCCGACGTCAGCACGGTCCACCAGGGCAGGGAGTGGCGGTCCAGGCGTGGAAGCCCGGAGCATGGCGCAGGGCCCGCCGTCAGGGCGCGGCGGCCGCGAGCAAGCGAGCCGGCAAACCAGGCCTCCACCCGGCCAGAACAACAGTGGTCACCACACGGCTGGATAAACGGCTGTGGCTGCCCGCCAGCAGGCGCCAAGAGACGGGCGTCGGGGCCAGAAAAAGGGCTGGTGGAGCGCTTCAGGCGTCCGCCCGCCGATCAAGGAAAACGGGTGCGGAACGCAGCCAGCACACCGAAGCTGGCCGCGAGGCCGGGGCGGCCGGTGCGCCCAGGGCGCGGAGCCGCGTCGGGCCAGGAGGCGCCAGCGCCCCTCAAGGCGGGTAAAACGCCAGCAGCCCAAGACCGCAACAAGGCGAGAGTAGTCACCTGCAAGCCCCACAATCGGGCCCCCGGGGCGCTGCGGCCAGCGGGTGCACGCCGGCGCAGAAGAAGCGCGAGCGCAGGCAGGTGGCGGTGCGCTGGGGGGCGCCACGGTGGAGGGCGAACAGCGGAGGCGGGGTCGGGGCTGGGCCACCCAGGGCGGCCGCCCCGGGCCGCGTTGCCTGCCGGACGTGCCGTGAGCCCTGCTCGGCCAGGGGCGGGCGATGAAAGTGCGCTGCTGCGAATGGACGGCGATCCTGGCGGGCGTAGAGCTAGGCCGAACCTGGCTGTGGCGCAAGCCCTGGGCCGCAGAGCCACCCCGGCGCCGTCCTGGCCGATGCCCAGGCCGGAGCGGAGGCGGCGCGCCCGGCGGTGCGGCACGTACGCCAAGCCAGGCGGCTGGACACAAACCCAACCACTTAACCGCTGGGGTGGGGGCACCACGGGGGCGCCGCGAAGACGACGGCTGTCCGGCCGTGGGCCAGAGCGCCGTCCAGTGGCCGGAATGCTGGATCCCCCGGGATTGGCCGACAGACAGGAACGCTGGCTGCCAGGCGGGTGGGGCATGCCGCCCCAGCCTAGTCGGGTCAGCCCCGGGGGCGGCCGGGGGAAGTCGGAGTGTCGTGCTGTGCGGCGACCATCAACGCGGGGCACCCAGGTGGGGGCGGGAGCGAGGGCAAAGGCGCGATCGCACAGCGCAGGATGCCGAGCAGTGGCCACAAACGGGGCGTGGGGCGTGATCAGCGTGCCCACAGGCTCGCGTATGTCGGGGGCCAGCCGACTGACCGCAGCGAACGGTGCGCGGAGAGGCCGGCCGGGGGCTGCGCGCCAGACGGCACAAAACTCCTCCGAGCAGCGGCTGGAGCAGCGGCTGTGCCGCGGAGGTTGCAGGCCCCCAGACCTGCCAAACGCCAGGTGGCGAACCGAGCCAACGCGAGGCTCCGGGGCAGCCCCCTGTAAACGGAGCAGCGACAGGTGCGCGTGGCGACTGGAGTGCAGCTGCGGGCGGTGCTTCGGTCCGAGGGGCGAAGGGTGGAGTCTGGGTGGCGGGTGGATGACGGGCGCCAGCGTGACGGAACCGCCGCCGCCCTAGCAAGCGCAGCTGCAAGCCGATGCCGGAACGTGGGCTGTGTGGGGGTCGGCGCCGCAACTACGGCCAGACAGCGGCGAGGGCGGTCAGGGCGCGATGGCCAGCGCGGGGGAGGGGCGAGTGCACCGTGTGGAGGCGAGCGATGCGCAGAACGACCCTGCGCGACAGTCCCCCGGCGGCGGGGAAGCGCTGTGGAGCAGGGGCTACGAACGGAGTCAAGGCGCTGTGCGCCACCAGGCCAGGAGTGCGGCGCGTGCAGCGGTGCCCCGCCAGAGCGCCAAGCGCCTGAGCGCCCGGGGTGCCACGGGCGGACGGGCGCACGGAGGACGGCGTGCCCAAGGCCGGAACCGCCGCGAAGGGGGGGCGATCGGCAAACCCTGCTGAGGCGAACTGGGCACCGTGCCTGGCCGGCCCGGGCCCGGGCTCATCGAGCGAGCGC
>Ga0163217_1044100_pt1 | contig 11822 bp, 15 predicted proteins | sample SynspAceP_FD_185933 | JGI IMG/M metagenome (GOLD analysis project Ga0163217, IMG submission 185933) | Saline lake microbial communities from Ace Lake in Antarctica - Synechococcus sp. Ace-P (PacBio error correction) | ecosystem: Environmental > Aquatic > Non-marine Saline and Alkaline > Saline ... | reverse complement strand
TTTCGCTGAGTGCCCTGCGCGCGTAGCCATGCCGGCCTTGCCTTCATCTGAGCTGGCCTTCACCTGGTAGCGGCCACTGTATGATTTCCTGCAGTGAGCCGGGTGAAGGCCGGCAGCGGGTTCTGGGGTGGATGATCGATTCGGGGCGCTGGCGCTGGGGGCCGTTCGAGCCGCTGCCCCGGGCAAGGTCCATCTCGGATGACTTGTTGCTGCCCCGCAAATCGGTGGGTTGGGCCTTTCGCCGGGCCCGCGAGCTGCCGCCCCAGACGGGCTGGTGTGGGCCTTCCGGCGAGTGAGCAGATCTGGCGTCGCTACAGTGCCACACACAGATTCTGGGGTGGGTATTGATCACCGGGTATGCTCATTGTCGAGTAGCTTTGGGACAGCACCCTCGAAAGACCGTAACCGAGATGCCTCTCAGTTGCGGTGCTGGATACGTGTTCGCCGGGCCAGCGGGCCGCGGGTAGGTTAGTGGAGGACCTGCTGGGCCGGCCGTGATCCTGGCGGTGCTGTGCCATAACCCCGTTGTTAGAGTAGTGCAAGTCCTGCTCTGTTTCCAGTTGCCAGGTCGCGGAGTAGACAGGGCCCAGTGGCTTGTGTGTGCTGTGTGATAGTCCTCTCCTGCTGTTGGCGTCCTCTGACGTTGTCAGGGACAGGTTGAAGGCCAGGTTGTCGGGTGTTCTTGTGAGCTAGAGAGTCCAAGCCCTGTTATTACCGACTATCGGCGCTTGCCTGCACGGCTAACAGGCCTCGACACGGACGCTTCGTTCAATGAGCTTCACACATGCCCACGCACACTGATTATTCAGAGCGGCACAAATAGCCACATCGCGTGCGCTCGCAAAATTGTGCAGAATTTACAACTACTCTCTCTCGGCGCGCATTGGGGGCTGGAGCGGCCCGCGCGCAGAGGCCACCGCCGGGCTCCGTAAGAGATGGGCGTCGTGGAGCGTGGCAGAGGGCTGAAGAAGCCCTGGCTTGCTGGCGTGCTGAGATGCCAGGTCTTGTGCCGACAAAATGCCATCCCAGCATCCGCCTGGGCATGAACTTCCGGTTCTCTCCAGGCCCAGGGTCACCGACGGCTGGGGGAGTTGCCGCGCCCTCTGCCCTGGCGTGCCGCTGGTGGCGCCTGGAGCGCGCACGGCGGCCCCGCGGTAGGCGGGTGCCGACATCTTCGCCTGCTTGCAGTTGCGCCGGCCCCCTGATCCAGGTATGACGCTCGGCCCGTCGCACACCTCTGCTACGCCATGCGCCGGCGGCGGCCGAGCCGCTGGCCGGCGGTTGGTGCTTGAAGCAGGTGGCCCGCCGCCAGTGGGGCGGTGCTGATCTACGGCGCGCACGCGGCGTTCGGGTTGGAGGCCTGGGCGCCCGGCTGCGCGGCGGGCTGGGTGGTGGGCGCCATCGCTTATCACGCCGGTATGGATCCGGAGAGCGACTGCTGCCCTGTAGCATTTTTTCAAGCAGCCCCCCGGCCCGTGCTGGTGGGCCACGGGAGGTCGCCTTTCGCATGGGGTCGGATACCGCTCCGATGTGGCCTGGTCTTGCAACCTGGACCGTGCGGCAGCGCCGAGAGCTACCTGCAGGAGTCGGGGCCGGGCGTGGACCGATGGCTGCCGGCCCAGTAGCCTGGTGCTGTCGATCCGGCCGATGACCAGCCTGGTTGGGCGATGCCGGGTGCTCGATGCGCAGCTCAAGGGACGACGTGGCAGCAGCAGGAGCGACCCCGCCCTGGAGCTTGGCTCAGCAGCAAGCTCCGGCGCATGGAGGCAGTGGCGGAAGGGTCAACCTGCCGCGAAGGCAGACGCTGTATGCTGGCCAGTCGGTGAGCTCGTGCCCCCCTGCGGTCGCTCTTGTGACAACTTGCAACGCCGGCAGCCGTTCCCACCGATTGGGTCGCTCGAGGTGCCCCAGGTGCTTCTGGGCCCTGGAGCAGCGCAGCGCGCTTGATCTTGCGCCGCCTGGCGATGCCCTGGCCACGGCGGAATCAGGAAGAGGGATCGTTGGGCTGGCTGGCTCGCCGCGCTGGTCAGGAAGAGCTGATCAGTGAGAGCGAGTGACGGCAGTCCAGCGCCGTGTGGGTGCGCTCGGCCGGGCCGTCGCTATCTGCAGCAGCCGTGGGCCGCTTTGCGCTGGGTCGCTGTAGCTCAGCAGGCATCAAGCGATCAGCCGTTTCTTCAAAGATCGGCCTGGGTGCGGCCAGGTCTTCCAGACGCGCGGCCTCGCCGCTATTACGGGGGCGGTTCGTTGAATCTTCTTGGGGGCCCCCCGCGCAGGGGGCCCAAAGATTTCCCCGCCCACACAAGACAGCTGCCTGCCATTGGCAGACGACATGCTTATTGAGCGCGGGAACGCATCCTTGGGCTGCCTTCCCAGGGCTGCGGTGGCTGAGAATCCATGGATAGGGCATAGGTGCGCAGTCAAGGCGGGCCGCCAGCGGCGGCTTGTGCGTGCTGGGCTGTTGGTTGCTGGGCCGAGTGGTGTGCGGCCAGTGGCTGGCGGCGGGCGCCGGGTGGTTGCGGCTGGTGCTGGCGTGGCGAGTTTGGGCCTGGGTTGCTTGGGAGTGGCGGGTCTGGCTGGAGCAGGTTTCGCCGCCGCAGCTGGTGAACGCCAGGGCCAGGGGGGGGGGGCGGGCGAGGGCGCGGCTTTAGCTGGTGAGAGCCGCCCTTTGGTTGCCGGCTCCACCTTTCGGGCTAGTGGAGATGCGATTGAGCGACACCAGCCTGCTGACCGGAGCGCCATAGAGCTCGGCAATGCTCCGAGAGGGTTTTCGCGCGGCCGCACCACATGCGTGCTGGCCGCTTTGTTCACCGCTGCTTGGCCTGGAGGAGGCAGCAGCAGTGGGCTGGAGCACCAGCACCACCAGGAGGCGGCCCGCTCTCACATGGGTCGGCGCCGGTTGAGGGTCGTTGTGAGATCATCAGGCGGCGTACGGAGATGCCAACTGCGGTTTTCGGCGATCTCCAGAGGGTTTCAACCCGGGTTAACCCTGATAGTGCGCGTCAGACGCTGCGCTGGTCGCGGGTCCGGGTAGCCGGCAGGCGCGGTCTTTGGTGCCGTTTGTGATCAGATCGGCGCTCTTGATGCTGGTTGAGCTGGCATAAGCCTGAGGTGCGGACACGCCGTAGCGCTCGGCATATCTGGCGGGAGCACGGCCAGGTTTCCGCCCAGCCGGTTTCACCACTGGCCTTCGGCCGCCATTGGCTCCGGTGGCTATGCAGCGCGGTGCTATAACTGCGGCGAGCGACGACGGCACCAGCAGGCGGCGAAGGGAACGTCGCATGGTACAGGGTCAGAAGCATGCTCGGAACCATAGGAGGAAGGCACCATTGCGGCCAGCCCCCTGGCAGGGGCTTCATCCCATCAGCCGCTGGATCGCGAGGCGGTCGCCGCTCAGGGCGGATAGCCGAACGGCGATCGAAACCGGCAGGAGGGGCGTCTGAGCACGCTGCGACTGGTGCGAGAAGTGTCGAAGCCGGCTTTGGCCGTGCCCTTGCCCATGCCGCTGGCGCCCACGCCTCGGAACGGCAGTTCCCGGGCACCCCCACTGCAGCACCACGTCGTTTGAAGCAACCCCTCCCGAGCTCGGCCGGCCAAACAGGGTCTCTCGGCCAAGAGGCATTTGCTGACAGTTAACAGGGCCAGGGGTTTGGGCGTTTCATTGATGCGGGCATTCGCCGCGGCCAAGCGAAGGGACACCTCAAGCACGGGCGAGTAAGGCCCGAACAGTTCGTCGGCCCATCAGCGGTACGTCGGCCTGATCGACGGCCAAGCGAGGCGTGGGGCGCAGTTGCGCAGGCTCTCGGGATCGCTCTGGCCGCCGGCCAGGGATCTGACCCCGTTGCCTGGCCACCCAGCAGCGGCCGAAGACCGCTCGAACTCGGCCGGTTGACGATCCTGGCAGATGCGGGCGAACGCAGCGGATCCGGGCCACTCGGCCCGCAGGAAATTCGGCCTCCCAGGGCGCTGATAGGCGGGCCGCACCCGCTTCTTCCACCACAGGTGGGTCGGGGCGATGCATGCCGGCACTTCTTGAGGCCTTCCCCCAGGCGAGCGCCGGCGGTCCCCACGGCCAGATCGGCATCGCTGGACAGCACCACCGCCGGGCTCTTGCACCCAGTTCCAGCGTGACCGGGAGGAGATGGCGGGCGGCGGCGCCATGCACCAGGCGACCGACCCGGCCCGCCGTCCGGTGAAGAATGATGTGGTCAAAGTGAGCTTCTCCCAGCAGCTGCCGGGCGGTGGTCGGCCGTCGCCTTCCACCCACCGCCACGGCGGCATGATCGAGAATGCGACCGGCCAGCTCGCGCGGATCAGGGCCGAGCGGCGGGAGGCTTGTTCGGAGGGCTTTCTAGCACGGCTGTGTTCCCGCCGCCACGCACTCACCAGGGCTCATCGGAGAGCGAGGCGAACGGATAGTTCCCTACGCCCGATGATCGCACGCAGCCCAGTGGCTCGGCGATCAGCGGGCCCGGCCGGGGCGTTGGCAGTGAGCTAGGCAACGACAACGTTGCGGGGGCGGCCCATCCAGCGCCGCAGCCGCCGTTGGGCCAGCTCTCAGCTCCTGCCGCATCTCCGCACCAGCTCGGACAGTAGGCCTCACCGGCGGCTTGCCCACGGTGGCGGCGAAGGCGTCGAGCACCGCCTGCTCTCCATGGACTGTTCAAGCAGCCGGCCATCCCTCAAGTGGCTGGGAGGGCGCCAGGCCCAGCGCTGTGGTGCCCTGGCGCACCGGTTCGCGCAAGCGCTTCCAGCGACAGCGCCAGAGCTAGGGCAACCGATGGTGGCTGGGCTGCGCCCGGTGCTGCGAGAGGTCATCGCTCAGAGGGACGCAGGCTCGAACTCAGTGTGGTCGTTCTGCGCCAGGCCAACCGCAGACGCTGCTGGCGTTGGCTCCGCAGGCAGGCAGAGTCCCTGGGTCCGTCAGCATTCTAGCGGTTGGTCGGGTTGCTTGCTGCCTATTGCACCCGAAACGGCTTGCTTCTCTTGCTCGGTGCCAGGCAGCCTGTTGCCCGCTTGTTTGCTGGCTGAGCAAGCGCCTGCCGCAAGCCGCGCTCGACAGGCCCGAGGTGCGCCCAGCAGGCTGCGACCCGCGCCCCTGCGCTCCACCACTCAACCGTGCTGGCGGACATGCGCGGCAGGTGGCAAGGGAGCACCTCGGGTGAAATCGACCCACAAAGCGTGCGGCACTGAAATTCCATGGTACGAGCCCAACCCAGCGATCTGGAGCGGGCCAGCGGCGGCCGATTATGCTGGTCTGAAAACGGCCTGAGTCTTCGAACTCTGGCCCGGCGTTTCACCGCCGCGGTCTGCCCAGGTCAGCCCGGGTCAGCTTGAGCGACGGATCGAGCCGATGCCGATCGCCTGAGAGCCTACAAGGGCAAGCCCCACATGCCCCATGCCTGGATGTCCCGCAAGCTCGCTGAGATCTATGTGGAGAACCATCCGCAAGCCTTCACCCCAAGCTCGATCCCGCCAACGCGAGGGCTTACCCCGGCAAGTGGGGCCGGAGCCTACCGCGCCCACGTTGCGGCAGTCCTCAGCATCGCGAACTTGCCACGCCAGGCCTGTCGGCGATCCCCCCCGCGCAGGCGGGTCTGGCCACCTGCGAGGAGTCTTTTCCTTATCCTCGGCCGGGATTACGGCCTGAGGAGGCCTACCTCTGGCCGCGTGTTCAATGCCGACATCCCAGGTGACCCCCAAAACGCCATGGCGCGGTTTGATCCGCCTGTGCGGCCGAAGCAGAGGTCGCGCGGCGGTGTTCTGTGAGCAGCACGGTGAGCGACGAAGCCCAGCCGCCAGGTGCCAAGGAAAGACACGGCGACCCTCGTTTCGGCCGGGTGTTCTCGTGGATTCGCTTTCGGCGCGCGATGGCCCGGCCCCATCCCCTGCTCGGTGGATTGCCAGCGTCACAAATGCGAAGACGCGTGCTGGACGGCCTTGCGGAGTTGATTCCGATTAGCGATCTTAAAGCAAACCGTGCCCCCAGCGAGCGCATCAGCGTCCGCCAACCTCAGCGTCGGACTAATCACAGGCATCGTTTGCGCTCAACGATCCCTGCAGTTCAAGGCCAGCAGCTCTGCGGGCTGTGGTGGGGCATGAACGGCCGCTGGCAAATCGACGCGGTTCAAGGGTTGATGGGTTTTTGTGCACCGCCTCCAAAGGCCGCATTCACCCCAGTCAATGGCCGGCCTCGCTGCGGCAGGCGCGCCGCAGCCAGGCCGTCCGCCTACTTGCCCCAGATGGAGAAGCGTGGATTCGGATACTTTCGGTGATTGTGTGGCAACGGCGGTGATGGAGGGGCCGCTATCGCGTGTACTGGAAACCTGCTGCGGCATCCCGCCAAGCGACCACAGGGCTGGTGCGCGAGAGCCGGAGCGTGTTGATCCTGTGCCCTTGCGCGGATCGCCAATTCGGGCGAAGCCTCCGCCGGTGGTCAGCGCACGCGTGCCTTCTCGCCGGGCCCTGGTCCGCAAGGGCTTGCGGTGATGCTCTCGTACTCGAACCCTTCGCGTCGACATCCGCAACCGAGAAACTGATGATCCAAACTGGTTTTGAGCAGTTCACGCGTCTGAAAGGGCCGACCCTGCTGATCTCCACCCTGATTTTCTTCGCATTCCGTGCGCGGCCTCTGTTGATCAGGTCGTGCTTGATCAGACCCAAGACGTGATGGCCCTATGGCGAAAACCTCGCTGTTCACCGAGGAGAACTTGGCGGCACCTTCAGCACCCAACCGTCTCCCCATGGACCTGCTTCCTGCGCCGCTCAAGGATGGAATCAGGGTTGGGGGGACTCGTGATGACAGCTGACATCGCCGCCTGGCTGCCTCACCGAATTCCGCCATGGACTTCATGGTTGCGGGCGCTGTTGCGTGAGCGCGTTGGCTGCGGCGGTCTGTGGGCTGCTCTCCTGCTTCATGACCCTCACCCGGCCCTGATGGGGGATTTGCCGTTTCCCACGCCGTGATTGCCCGGCGTCGGTGATCGCTATGCGCCTCAATCTCCTTCGCGCTCGCTGCTTTCGTGGTTCGGGGTCCCTCTCGGGTGCGGTGATCGTTTTTGTCAAACATGATGACCCGGAGATCAAGGAAGACACGGGATCGCCTGGTGTTCACCGGCTTCGTGCCCTTGGCTTGGTTTCCTGGTGTCAAAAATACGCCGACCAGAGCAAACATTTGATCTCACCCATATTCTCTTCTCGGCAGATGTGCTGGTGAATAGTGACTCGATCCACTCCACAGCAGACGGCCTGATCAGCGCGTGGTGTGTGTGCTGATGGGTGCTCTCGCCGCGACCTGATCCTGTTTTGTTCTCGACCGCACCCACGCCGCTCGATCGGCCTCATACCGGCGTTGCTCTATTTTACTGCTGCTCTCGGTTTACTGTCCTTAGCACGCCGTCGCCGGTCGCAGACCGTGCGGCATTCATCCTGGTGGTGGCCAGTCTCTCACGCCGTGGGGCTAAGCCCACCTGCTACCATCGCTTTGAGCCGCATGGTCTGGATTTGCCGTGGGCTCGGCGATGCTCTCGAGGCCGTAATGGGCATCTTACTGGAGCTCACTGGATGGATGCTCCCAGCCGCCGGCTGCATCGTTGCTCACGGACCGGGCCTGTGTCGTGCTCCAGTTTTCCTGTTTGCACCCGCCCATGCGTGGCGGCCGCCCAGCAGCGCGCCGACGAATGGTTTTTCTCTTGGATAGTTCGGCTTTGCCTAGTGTATTTCAGGCGCCAAACAACATTGCGCTAAAACAAGTGTGTATTCCTCGGATAGCGCCCTGCAACGTTGAAACCCCTTGACGAGAACTTTGAAACCGTGACTCTCCCTTACAAGGGAGGCCTCTCGCGCTGAGCTTACAACCCGTGTAGGAAGGGCGGGTTGGATTCTACAACGTAGGCGAAGCCCAGCGAGATTTACAGTCCGCCCCTAATTAACCGGGCACCGGACCCGCACCACACCTCGTCAACACAGCCAAACCTCCCCGATGGCATCTTGCTCTCGTTGCCTGCACGGCCCATCTCATACCTGCTGGCGCCGTGAGGCCGCTTTATTGGCACCACCAGCCTTGAAAGCGAGATCAATCAGTGGCCTGGCGGAGCGGCGCGCGCGGGGGGGGTGGGGGGGGGGCTTTGCGCCACCACTCAGCTGCTTTCAGAGCAAACCATGAGGGCGCACTGGGTGGACCGGATCCAGCTAGGGCCGCTGGTCAGAGCGCGGCATCATTGATCAATCCGGCGCCTACACACACACACGTCGATCGCCCTGCGTTTGATGCGCCTGCTGGGCCCGGTCTCCCTGCCCTTCGTGGAAACTGACACCTCAGCCAACAACCCCTCCCGGGAGCCGTCCGCCACACCTCCCACCCTGGCGGCTGTGGCGGTGCTGTGATCTGCGGCTTTGGCCCACCAGGCCTACGCCTCGCCCTAGACGGGCCTCGGGTCGACCACCTTGCGCGCAGCGTTATAACGAAGCCACGTTGAGGACCTGAAGCAACTTGTTCGTTTGTCAGCTCTTCGGCCGGGTTGAGGGGCTCCGTGGTTGGCTGAACCCCAGCAAGCGGCGTGGCTGCGCAGCAGCCCTGGCCCATCCCGCTATCTGCTGATCGATCACGGGCCAACTGCGAGCGCAAGGCGGCTGGTGTGGCCCTGCAGCGATGTTCCGCTACCCTGCGATCCTCTGGGCCCTTGGACGCGGTGCTGTCAGCCTGGCCCGCGAGAGCTGGAGCATTTTCGTAGCGGGTTTGCTCCCCTGTTGCAGCGCCTGCCATTCCTGCGTCGCGCTGGCGCGCGCCGCCCTACGGCGCCTTTGGCCAAGTTGTGTTGCGCCGCAGGAGCCGGGGCGCATGTCGACAGCTTCTCTGGTGGCCGGCTTTGATCGAGGCCCGCAAGGCTCCCGGAGCGCCTCGCCCTGCTGGGCCGCCATTGCCCCCGACGCCGAACTTGGGCCGGCCGCTCTACGGGCGAACCTGCGTGGCTAGCGAGCCCGTCCACTTCGGGCTCTATTGCGTGCTGTGCGAGCCGCCGCACCGCGATCGGCCGCCGTGATCGAGCGGCTCGAGCAGGCTGGCGGCTGAGGAGTCAGGCGCTTGCTGGTGGATCTGGCACCCCCAGCCGCGCCCCCCTGGCACAGCTAGAATTTTGCTCGCAATGAAGCAACTCCAGTTCAGGCGAAGCAGCGGAAATAGCGCTCGGCCGATCGGGTCGCCGTGAGAGTTGGCCACCCAGCCGGCGGGCGTTGTTGAAGAAGGCGCAGGGCGGTGGAAGCCGTGGGGAAACTGCCCATGTCGAACCAGTGGCGGCTGCGGCCGGCACGCGGATTCAGGTCGTCGCAGTGTGTCACAACGAGAAAGCCACTGCGAATGGCGCCTATGGTCACTCAGTCCAACTTCCCCCCATGGACCAGAATGTCACCAGGGAACAGCCCACGCCTTCCACGAAAAACCGCGGCACATCGTCATCGCGTTGGCGTGTGCTGGCCTCGCGCGAAGGAACTTTCTGCGCAGGGACGGCGCTTCGGGTGGTCGGACCAGGCGGATCGGTCCACCGTGGGGGTAGTTCAGCCCTGGGCCTGCAGCGCGGCAACCTCCGTGCATAGGCCGCCAGGATCGCGGTGGGCATCGCATCGGCCGGCCAGCTTCGACTGTGGCCAGCCAGCGTCAAAAAAGGGCCGATGCCGCGGGCTTGCCATAGTTCAGCGCGATCACGCCCCGTGTCGTCGCTCTCCAGTTGGCGGGCCATCGCCAAGGCCATTGCCATTCCCAGCGGGATGGGCAGGCGACGTAGATCTGCAAACGGCTCAAGGGTCAGCGGGCTTGGGTGGAAACCCGGTTGGCCAGGACAATCAGCAAGTTTAGAAACTGAATCCGAACGAGATACGAGTAGGCTGTTGGGATTGTGCAACGTTCCTGTCAGCAGCGCAGCGGAATTGGCCCCTGAGTCGCCACTTGGATCCGTCGTGGATCTGCCACTGGATCCACAGCCGGCGCCTGGTGCTGGTGGGGGTGGGCCCGCGATCCGACCTGCTTCACCGTGGCGTGGCGGTTTATGCGCTGCTTTCGGGCTGCGGAGGTGGGTCGCCTATCTCGTGGGGCGCAAGGAGGCGTGCAGCGGAGCGCTGATGCGCCGCGGCGGGGATCGCGGCGCCTGGCTGGGACGCGACGCAGCTAGGACCTCTGTTTTGCCGTTGGCCTCGTTCACCCGATGGTGGACGCCATGCGCCGCGTCGTCTGTCCTGGCGAGCGGCGGGCCGATCGGCTGGCGGCCTGGAGGTGGCCGGCCGCGGCCGGGGTGGTGTTGCTCTGTGAGGGGGATGATGTTCGTGTTTCGCCCAGCTGTCCTATCCTATGTCCCTTGTGAGCGCGTGGGCGGAAGCGTCCACCCAACTGTCCGCTGCCGTGTCTGATCCCGTATGGGGCGCACCTAGCGTGTGTGTCGGGCGGTCTGGCGGCGGCCCATTAGCCCCTGGCCTGCTGAGCTCTAGCAGGGGGTGCTGTGTGCGAACCACACCCGGATCATGCCCGAGGCCTTAGAAGCCCCTGCTCCGAGTCAGCTGCAGGAGCTGCACTGCCGAGCAGCAGCGCCATATCTAGGTGTTCTTGCTCTATAGACTTCTGGCCGCGCCGCTGCGTCCTGACGGTGAGGCCGCTGCTGGCCCCGCGCCAGCCTCCTCTCGGGCGGAGCTTCGCCAGGCTAGTGTCAGCCGTAGCCGCCTGGAGACCTATGATGCTGTTGGCACGCCCGAGCATGTGCCGGCCGCGAGCAGCCCTACTCTCCCTGACTGCTGATTCCGCCTGGGTTGCCAAGAGGTGCTCCGCCTGATGGGCACGCCAGATGCTTTTGCTTCCCATCCGCAGCCGTCCGCGCATGACCCCGATCGAGTGGTTCTCACATGTCGCATCTCCAGTGTGCCTTGATGAATCCTGTTGTCTGATCCCTGTGGTGATTGTCGGTGGCCCACGATCCGGCTGGGAATCCTGGCTCGGAAGCGGTCGGCTTGAGATCAAACCCCCCTTGCCCCGCCAAGCTCGGAGGCTGGAGCTATTATTGCCGACCACAGGCCGCTGGTTGTTCCGGTGCGGGGGTGGCCGTGTTGATTCGCCTTATTTCAGTTGTTTCTTCAACAACTTCATCGGCATCGTCTGCGGTCTCAGCTAGTCTCTGCGTACAGCTCTCTTCCGCTGGCGCTGTTGGCTTGCTGGTCTTTCGCACGGTCACCATCGCGCGCTACTTGCCTGCTGCGACTCTGTGCAGTGGTCGCTGCGGCGCTCGCGGGCCTCTTCGCTTTCGCTCAACCCTGGGCCGGCCGCTGGCGCTGGCAGCCAGCCCGATTCTGGCGCCAGGCCGACAACCTCGTCAGCGGGCCTTCTGGAGTTCCACTTACTGAAGCTGCATTTCTGATGGGCCTGTTGCTGTTTCGATGGCGTCGAGGGCCGGAGTATCATCGCCATCGAGCTTCGCGCTTTACCGGCGCCGCATTGAGCGCCAACCCTTGCTGGGCTGGCCTGCCTGCTGGCGGTGCAGGCGATCACCGGTCTAGCCGCGATGTTGCTGCGGAGCCCACATCGGCATTGACCGAGCTATTGGCCACAGGGATCGGTTCAGGGCGAGCTCAGCGCGCGGCCCCCATTCCCTTTCCGAGACCCGCCTCCCCGTGAGCAGGGCCAGGCCTTCGTGCCAGGTTCGGCGCCTCCTCATCAGCTGAGGCGCAGCGCGCCGCGCCAGCAAAGCCCCTGGCAGTGTCCAGCCGAGATGTTTGCGGTGGCGATCAGCAGCGCCTTGTACGCCCGCTGGTCCTCCACCAGGGTCCGTTGAGGCTGCTCCGGCCGCCAG
>Ga0163217_1043198_pt1 | contig 11822 bp, 14 predicted proteins | sample SynspAceP_FD_185933 | JGI IMG/M metagenome (GOLD analysis project Ga0163217, IMG submission 185933) | Saline lake microbial communities from Ace Lake in Antarctica - Synechococcus sp. Ace-P (PacBio error correction) | ecosystem: Environmental > Aquatic > Non-marine Saline and Alkaline > Saline ... | reverse complement strand
CTCTGCCGCTTTAGCCATGGCCACAGCCGATCCGGTGGCGATCACCGGCTGGCACATGGCTGATCGGCAGCTTTCCTCTGCTGGAGGGCTCGGCGATGGCCACCGTTCTCGATCCCGGCGCGCGCGTTCTGGCCGGCCTGGAGCCGCATGACCTGGGGCCTTGATGAACCTACGCCAGCCTGCTGGCAGCCGCCCTGGATAATGCCTTTTTACTTCTGTTTGCCCGCCAGGGGATCTTCACCGCCTTCACCGCCCTTTCACCTTTCTGACCCCCGTGTTTGCCTTGGCTCGTGCGGGTGTTTGCTGCTGGAATGAAACGCTGTTTCCCTGCATGGCTGGGTGCCGGCTGGCCCTGGGGGACGTGGTCTTGATCAAACCAAAGGCAACGGCTTCTGGGAAGGGCCCAGGTGGCGGAGGCGGAGCCCATGAGCGATCGCCCCGCAGGCTGCTGGTGGTGAGCACGGCGGTGGAACCCTAGGGCAGTGGCAAGGGTGGGTTGTGTTGGGAAGTGACCCTGGCGGGCTTGGTCGGCCGGCATTGATCGCACCGGGCCAACAAGCCTCACCGTGCTGGCTGCCGAGGGTTCCAGTTGCCGCCAGGGCTGCGAAGCCGCCACCTTTGGAGGCCAGCCGGGGGTGGATCAGCCAGCTGGCAAACACCAGCCGCGCCAGGGGGGCGTTTCAACTGCCGGCCGGCATTTCCTGCTGGCCGGACCCTCTGGGAAACGGCGCTGATCGCCAGGGCGGACTTCGACGCGATTTTCTCAACCTGAGAGGCTACGACTGGACTTGAATGCAGACCCCCCTTACCTTTATGTGCTGCGCTGTACGCCGGACCATCTGGCCCCCACACTCCGCCCCCGCTGTCCACCTGGATCTGAGCATGTTAGAAACCCGGGGATTGTCGTCACCAGTCGCGTGGGGCCCGGCGATGATGGATGAGGTGATCACGGCCGTGGACCGGCTGGAAACCCGGGCAGGGTTGCCTTCACAGCGCCGCCCATGGCGAGTGATTCCGCCTGGGAGCGACAGCGAAGGTGGTGGGGCAACCGGCTTTGAACCTGGCGAGCTACGTCTTCGCCCCGGCCCGATCCCGAAGCCGGGCTGGGCTGGGCGGGGACGGCATACGCCCCGGAGAAGGGTCTGGAAGTGCGGCCGCCGGGCGCCAGCTGGGGGCGGCCGGCTGTCGGGTCTGGCGGCAGTTGCGGGCGGATCCCGCTATGCCCTGCGGGTGGAGGCTTCCGTCCCGCCGGCACATCGATGAGCGGGGGTTCCTTCCGCGGACGGCTTCAAGGCCGAACTGGGGCGGCTGCGCGGTGCTGCTTTGAACAACGCCCAAGTGGGAACGAGGCTTACGGCAACGTGGTGGTCGAGGGGCGATGGCCTGCGGGGTGGCCGGGTGGTGGCCTACCGCGGGGCGGCCCGGCGAAGCTGGTGCAGTCGGGGGCTCACCGGGATGTGGGTGCCCCCTGGACGGGACGGCGGGCCATGGCGGCCAAAATAGGGGCCGTCGCGGCAGCCGAGCACATTCAACCGTTTACGACTGCCGCCGCTGGGTGGAGCAGCATGCTCCCGCGGAGGCGTTCGCGGCCGGATCGAGGCCTGGGTTGAGCGGGGCCATGTAGGTTCTGGGCGCTGATCTCTGGGTTGCGTGCTATCGCCGTCCGCCGGCTCAGCACCACCAGCCCCGGTCTGGCGGCGCCCCCCTGGGCTCGAAGGGCGGGGCAGTGCTGCTGGTCGTTCTGGGATTGGTATCCATGTTGTTCCTCTGGCAGCTCGGGCAAACGGGGCCTGGTCGATGGAGAACCCACCCCTGTTCGCTGGCTCGCCAGGGCCATGGCGGCAGAGCGGCAAACTGGCTGACCCCCCTGGGTCAATGGCTGCCCCGTACGAGCCGCGGCTGTTGGTCTATTGGGCTGATGGGTTGCTGTCTATGCCCTGCCTGGCAGGAACAGTGGAATCCGCCGGTACCTGGGCCGCACGGCTGCCCTCTGGCCCTGCCTCGAATCGGGCGTGTATGCTGAAGCCTGGCCTTCACGCTTGTTGCGCTGGCCCCCGCGGGCGATTCAGTCAGGGGAACAGCCACGGGACAGCGTCGAGGCAAGGTGGCCCTTTCACCGCCTTGACAGCCGCCCTGGCCTTTCGCGCTCTCCCCCTGGGACGCTGCCTCTGGAGCCGCATTGCCGTCAGCGATGGCGCTGTCAGCGGCGCCTTTCGGTGGCGCTGTTGTTGTTCTGGCAGTTGCTTGGGCGAACCGCGCCCGGGCGGTGGCCGGGATGGGCTGGTGCTTTGGGGGCTGGCCGTGTCAGGCAGGGTCCGTCGCCCGGTGCTGGCCAGGGGACTGGCTCTGCTTGGGCTTTCGGCTGGAGACAGGGGGCCTGGCGGCCCTTTTGTGGCGACGGCTGAGGCCCGTGCGGGCCTGGGGCCTCAGCCTGTGGTGTCCCTGCCCTTGGTACGCCGCCATGCTCGTGTGGAAGGGCGGCCGGTTCTGGGACGCTTTTCGGCTTATCAAACCTGGCAGCGTTCAGCTCGGTCGTAAACGACCACCTGCAGCCTTGGTGGTATTTCCTTGTCCGGTTGATGGTGTGGCCCAGCCTGCCTTCACCCCCTGCTTGGATCTGGGCCTGGCAGGGCCTGAGGGACGGAGCGCGGCAAGGGGGACCACCCGGGGAGAGGGTGTCAGCGAGCGCCGGCCTGCTTCCAGCCTCATTGCGCAGCTTTCGCCGCCTGCTGGGCTTCTTGGCGGTGGCTGGTCGTTCTTCACCTGGCGGCCACCAAATTGCCCAGTACTGGTTGCGGGCCACGGCGGCTGCGCCCTGTGTAGCCCTGCCGCCAGGACAGCGCCGGCCGGCGCTTGTCGGAGGGCGCCTGATTGTGCTTGCAGGGCTCACCCTCTCGGCTTTCACCTTCACCCTGCGCTTGTTGGGGCTCTGGATGTCAGCGCTATGGGTGCCTTGATCACGATCGGAGATGCCCACCTTCCGGCGGGAACTGCTGGCCGCAGTTGGTCTACCGGAGCAGCGTTCTGGCTTCCTCATGCCAACAGTGGCCGGTCTCTGGCCATGGCTGCGGGGCTGGAGCTCCACTGGTTGGAAAGCGGGGGGCTCGCGGGACGTGGTTGCTTGGCCTGCAACTGCCCCTGTGGCCTTTTTCACCTGTTCGCGTCCTTGCGATTGTGGGCAGCTTGGCGATGGCTGCGGGGGCTGCCCGTTCGGGAAAATGGCCGCGGGCAGCGGCGGGGAAGTCAGGCCCGGTGAATCCCGGCGAATGGTCGGGGTGCTGAAAGCCATCGCCTGCACTATAAGGCCGTTCAGGTCGTGTGCTGTTATGAGGGCCTTTCGGCCAGTAGGTCTGGTGAACCTGCAGTGACCGTGCTGGACAACAAACGCGCGAGGGGCAGCGGCCCGCAGCGGCGCGAGCTCGCCGGACCGTGTGGTGGTGATCGACGCCTCCCCAGCCAGCCTTTGCCCTACTGGCAAAACTTGGTGGCGACCGCCGTTGGCCAGCAACGGGCATCTTCCGGCTCTGGCGGGGTGGAGCGCGTCGACTGGATCGGAAGGCCGAGCGTCTGCCAAGTGCGGGCAAGCAGGGTCAGGCTGGAGGGATCCCCGCCCGAGCGCTTCTGAGGCCGCCGTCCTGGCGATGGACGGGAAGGCTGCATTTGCCCCCGCGGCCCCAGTTCTAATCCTGCTTGGCGGCCGGGCTGCGCAGCGCGGCAGCGGAGACACCGTGAACGTCGACCCGGCTGGGGTGGGAACGGCCCAGACCGCGCCTCCGCTTCGGCCCCAGGAGTTGGGCCAGGCCGGGAATGCTTGCTGAAAGCGGAGATCGCGTCACCGAGAAACCAGCGCGCGCAGGGCTCCAGCCGGTTGGTGGCGGTTGTAGCGCAGGGCTTGTACCACTGGGGATGGCTGGCGCCGAACGCTGGAGCCCCGGCCTGGAGATGGAGAGGGGCTGGCCAGTGGGGAGCCGAAGCTGGCTGCCGGCGATGCAGCCGGCCACGCTGCAGAGAGCGACCAGATTGCCGTCCGTTTCCACTGTCCTGGGAGAACCGGCGAGGCAGTCGCCAGACGACGGGCGGCAGCGGGGGGAGCCGCCAGACCTGAATCGTGCCGATTCTGCGGGTCTGATCGCGGGGAGGCGATGGCAATGGCGAAATGTTAGGGTGCGGCACGAAGTGCGGCAACTCCAGGGCCCACCACGCTTGACCGCCGTGCTACCTCAGATCCGAACCCACGTTGATCATGGGCTTTTCCGATTCGATTCAGCAGCCTGGCTTGCGGGCCAACCTTCACGATTCTGGTCACAAGCTGGGATCCGGCAAGATCCTGGACCGTCGTCACCGACTGCAGGCCGATCTGTTTGAAACTTCGCCAGGCGTTGCCACGGCGATCGCCAGCCGAGGATCAGGAATCAGGCCGGCAGTGCCACGCCAAGCAAACCTGGTTTACGAGCGGCCGCCGCGCTTGCGCTTGAGAAGGGCGGGGAGACCTGGCCGCGAGGCCCTTAGCCGGTCGCTAAGACTAAGGACCTCCGCACCGCCCTCCACAGCAGCTTTCAACAGCCAGTCGGGCCGGTGGGAACCCTCAAGAGCCTTGCTGGCCCTCGAGGAAAGATCGCCAGGCCAACAAAAAGGAATGTCAGGCCGCTTCCCAGGCGGCCGGCCCAGGAACAGCTGCAGGTGCGTTCAGCAGCATGGGCACAAACTCGCCCTGGCTGCTTTGAATCGATGGGAGGAAGGTTCTCCGCAGGAAGGCGCGCAGCCGACGAAGCGGCTGCCGAATGGCCGGGAGCGATCTCGAAGTCAGTTTCGCTCCCTGCGGGCGGCTCGACGTGGACGCGAATCGCGGCGTTGAAAAAATCGCTGGAAGGCGGCCCCTCGGCTTGCCCTTTGCTCTCGCCGAACCCCACCCGGTTCTCGACGGTCAGAGTGGCCGAAGTGAATGCGAACTCGGGAACTCAAAGCGCTCGATCGACAAGCTTCTGAACCCGGGTCGCCACTCCTTCTTGATCCGCTCCGCCTCAGCGGTTCATACATCGCGGCCTTGATCACCCGTGGGCTGTCGCGTCTTCCGATTCCGTCTCGCTCGGACGTGCTGGAGGCCAGGCACGTTCTTGGTGGTTTTTTTTTTTTTGACTTTCTGGGCTTCTGGTGTGGCCCCTGCGCTGGATCGCTCTGATTGGGATGGACAGCGGCGAAGCCCTATGCGGGTCGGCTCTCGTTGGCAAGATCGAGGTGGGACGGCCACCCAGCAGCCGCGACACTACAAGGTTCAGGGCATCCGGCCGGTTCTTTCCGGGACGGAAAGAGCTGGCCCGGCACGGGGTGCCCTGTTCAAACCCCAGTGCAGGCCTTCCTCGCGCCCATCTGTGACGACCCGCCATGATCGGCCGCAGTGTGGGCGCGCTGATGGCCCAGTTTTCTGGACGGCGAAGTTCATGCCGTTGCCAAGGGTCCCGGCGTTCCAGCCAACTCGGCAGATGGTGTCTTCCCGCACGACGGGCGCAAGGCGAACTCGGCAGAGGCCTCGGCTGCCTGCAGGGAGAGCCCACGGCCCGGCCTGCTCGATCTTCTCCTCGGCTCACGATCTGCTGCCCACGGCAGCGATCGGCGGCGATGGCGCCGCCCTCGCCCAGCAGCGGCGGCCACCTCTGCCCTCCATTTGACGGCCACGGGTCGTTTCGGCGGGCCGTGGCCGACTGGGCCCAGAGGCGTTTCGGCGTGGCGGTGGTCGGAGTGCGGAGGTGCTGCTGCTGGTGGGATCCCGGGGGCACCGCCACTGCCCCTGGCGTGCTCACCAGGCGGTCGGCCTGCTGCTCGATCCCTATTTACCCCTCCACTCGGGGTCTGCAGCTCGCTTCGGGCCGTTTCCCCTGCGGCTGCCGTTGCAGAGCGAAGCCGGCTGGCGGCCCGATTCGGCCGTTTCCAGAGCCAGTGGATCAACTTGAAGTTTGAGTGCTGGGGTTCCCCCACAACCCACCGCACGGTGGGCTGCCAGGGTGGGTGATGAGGCGGCGCACCTGGCTTGCGCGTCACAACATCGTCTTCGCCACGGGACAATCCCTCGGTGGATCTAGCCCTGGAGGGTGAGGCTCCGGGGCCCTGTTACGAAACCCGCACTGGCGCCGGTGCGGGATTGACGTTCTTCTCTTTCGAGAGCTTGGTGCCCTGGGTGGTTCGCTGGCTTCGCGATCGGAGCAGCCCGCTGCTCCTGGCCTTGGCGCCAGGTGAGGGATGGATTGATTTCAACCGTCGTTGGCCCTTGAGGCGGCGCGATGCGCCCTTGGAGCAGGCCCCGAGTGGGCCCGATCGGCTCAAGGCGGCTGTACGGCAAACGCGGGACCGCATGGCGCTGAGCCCTGGAGCGGCGGGAATGGCCCGGAGCAAGCCTTCGATGGCCCTCAGTCTGTGGGCTGGCCCTGCACCGGCGGCGCGGGGCGGCAGGGGCTTAGGGATCGGAGGCCCTTTTGCGCCGCCATTATCGGCACCTCGGGCGTGGCGCTTCGCCTGGCATGCGCTCGGCCCCGTGGTGAGGGCTGGGTTCGGCTGGCGCTGGTCATCCAGGAAGGGGCGCTGGCTTGCGGTGCCAGTCGAATCGGGCGGCTGGCTGCAAACGCTCTCGGCTCGTGTTGCCGTGATCGGGGCGGATTGCGGCTTTACGGCAGGGCGGGCTGCTCCACGCCCGTCCTTCACCGGGGCACTGGGCTTCCATGGCGCGTGTCTGGCCGGCTGCTGGCCGTGCCGGTGGTGGCCGTACCGAGGTGTTTCAATCAAGTCTTGCGCCGGCGCCAGCGCGCCCTTGCCGTGTTCAGCGGCGGGCAGCGCTTAGGCCAATGGTGCAGCGGCTGGGAGGGTCTGGCTTCGTCCCTGGCGGCCGGATTGGGCTGAGCGCGGCCCTGGCCCTGGCCCCGAACCCAGCACCCGCCGAGTCGGCCTGGCGGGGCTGTTCGGCTGGCCCTGCAGCTGGGAAGCCTCGGACTGGGGGAAGGCCGGGGGGGGGGGGGGGGGGGAATTTTTTTTCCCCAAGTGGGCCCCTCGACCTGCTGCGTCGACGGACGCAAGGCTGGCGGGGTTGCTGCCGCGCTTGCGGCGGGGATCGGGCGCATCCGCTGGGCCCAGGTGGGAGTTGGGGGTCAATGGCCGCACGTGGTACGCCGAGGAGCGATCACCTTGGCCGAAGCGCTGGGACGTCGATGCAGCCAGCGGCGGTGGAGGCCCTCTCCGCCCGCATCCTCTCGTGCCTGGGACTGGGGCGGCGGGCCATGCGGCGATCGCGGACGCGTTTGGTGGATCGAGCCAGTAACGGCTACACTGCCGCCGGACCCCTGCGGATACGGGGAGGAACCGTGGCAGGCCTGTGGACTTGGATACCGGGACGGCGCTGCTCGCGCTGGCCTCCGGGTCGGAGCGGCGGGCCTGGCCCTGGCATCGCACGTTTTGATCTGTAGAGTCGGTTTGTTCTGAAGACCGTTCTTGACCTCAGTCATTAGATTCTTTACTGCCATAGCAGCGGGCTTCCTTGCATCGCCAGCCTTACCGACACCTTGCCTTGGCCTGCTGCTGGGCCTGGTCTTCGACGAATGGTCACCGCCGTTGGCCTTTTGACTCGTCGCGAGCCAAGCGGTGCGGCCAAGGGGACGGAATCCCGATGCCCTGCAACGACGGCGCAGAACTTCAGCCTACGCCTCGGGCAACCCCGCAACGGGCGGCCCCATCGCCATGACGCGCCAGGCAAGCCTGAGCAGGGTGCAGGCAGCCATCCTGCGGCTCCAGCCGGCATTCCACCGGCTCCACGTCGCCAGATTCCAGCCACAGCTGAGGGCAGGGCGGAAACCCCAGTCTTCGACCGGGGCCCTCGAATCAACTGGACTCGATCAACTGGTCAGAGCTCGACACCGTCAGTTCAGCCGAGCGGGCCAGGTTCCGTTCGGCTGGCGTCCTCAACCAGTGCCCCTGGCTCACCGCAAGGCCTGCGCGGCGGGGCCCTCTCCGCCAGCGAATGCGCGGCGTTTCAGGTTGCGCTGGCCCGGGGCTCCGGACGTGGCTGCCGGAAGTGGGCGATGAAACGGCAGCGGGCTTTTGCTGGAGGTGGCTTCGGCTTGGGGGCGGTTCGCCGTTGCGGGCCTCAACCGTTTACCCCCGCTGAGACCGTGCCCGTTTCAGCCTGGGACTGGGGCCGGGGGCAGCTTCCGGATCACCGATGTTTTATTTCCGGGTGACCCCGAGCCGGCCCCCTGGCTGGGCAACGGCAAACCGGCCGCCTGCTGTTTTCCCCTTGATCGGGTTCAGCGTCCACAGCAGTGATTTCGGTTTGGGCGCCTGCACGGTGCTGGGCAGCTGGTTGTGCGATTTGCGGCCGCGACCTGGCCGCTCTCGAAGGCACCCGGTGGTGGCAGCCCTGAGCGGCCGGGTGTCAGCAGCGGCTTGGCGGCGGGCTACGGCCTGGCGTCGAACTGGAGCACAGAGCCCAACGCCGCACGTTACGGCCACTTTCCGAGGCTGTTCGTAAGAAGGGAGTGGGGAGCAGGGCACGGTGATTGGCCGCCGTGGGCAGCACCGGTCGAGCACAGGGCCGATCTGCACTTCGAGTGCGCCATGCCCAGAGACGGAGGTTTGGGTGGGCTGTGGATCCTGGCGAACTGGATCCGGGCCGGAACCTCGCCGCAGGCGCGAACGCCATCGCTTTGCTTGATGGCCAACTGCTGGAGAGCCTGGAGCGGCCCAAGCTCTTGCCAAGCCGAAAGCAGCCGGCGGGCAGCAGGCGGGACGCGCCTTACGGCGGGCCCGGCAAGCAGCGGCTCAATAGCCACACGGCATCGCGAAGTGGACAATTCGCAGCCTGGCAGGCCACGTCCGTTTCGCTGTGGTGACCATCACACGGTCATACTTTGATCATTGCAGTTATCGAAGTGGCCGGCACTTTCCTTGGGTGGTGTGGAATCAAGGGGCGCCAGTCGGTTCGTCGGCTCAGCAGCAAGGCAGGCTGGTTGATGATCGCCCGGGCGATCGCCCCGCTTGCTGCTGCCGCCGAGAGTTCATCTCGGCTTGTTCTTCGAAGCCGGTGCCCGAGGCCCCGCGCTCGGAGCGCCTCTATGGACCCCGGCTCTCGCCGTTGGGCGAGCGGGCAAGCGGCGTAGACCATCGGCAACATACGGTTGTCCATGCGCGCTCATGGCTTGGGAGCGCAGTGGAACTGCTGAAAGACGAGCCAGCCGCGGTTGCGCGGTCGGCAATGTCGTCGTCAGAGAGATCTGAACCGGGGTGCCGCTGAGCAGGTAGCTGCCCGCTGGTGGGCCGATCCAGGCACCGATGATGTTCATCGCCGTGCTTTTTACCTGGATTACCGAGCCCCATACAGGCCAGGTAGTCACCGGATTCCACGGTCTCAAGCTGAGTCGTCGAGGGCGCTCGATCCTCGTTATCGCCGGGATCCGTAGACCTTGCTGATTTGTGGCGTGGTTGGGCCCGGCTCCAATTTGGCGGTCCGTGGTGTGGCGAGCCGGGCGGTAGTGGTCATCCGGCGCAGAAACGTGGCCGAAACGAGGCGATCCTTCTGCGCTCGGCGTCCGGGCGACGGCCCTTGGCAGTTGAGAGGGGGATTGGAGGCCACGCCCACAGCGTGATCAACACGCAGGCCCAGGGCAGCCCGCCAGCGGGCTGATCCAGCGGGTTCCGGTGATCGCCGGATAGGCCTTGACAATAGAGGCTCTGAGGCTTTTTCTCCCACATCATTCTGATCACGGGAAAATTGTAGTAGTAGTTCGAGGACACAGAAGTAATCAGACCGACGGACGGAAAAGCAGGATATATGATGATCAGGCCCAGCCGGCGAAGAAGAGGTAGATCTTGCCGAAGAACCCCGTCGGGCGGAATGCCACAGCGAGAGCACCAAAGGGCTTCAACCCAGGTGTCGCGGATCTTTCTGATTACAGACGAGTAGTCGGAGATGCGATCATGCCCGTGCGGAAACGAGACAGGATGATGCAGGCGAAGGCGCCCAGTTCTTGAACAGATAGGCGGCAGGTACAGCACCATGGCGGGAAAGCTCTCTGTTCCACAGACCAGGCCCGTATCACGAGCGGCTGGCGATTCGAGCTGTAGGCCGCATTGCGCTTCTCGAAGTCTGAGCCAGCGCCACCACATTGCCGGGTCATGCTAGGAGGGATGGCCAGACGGTGAACGCCCTTCCACTGGGCATCAAAGCTGTCGAAAACAACACAGCAACGTAGGCAAGGCAAGCCTGCTGGTTTTTCGAGCCCACCGGAAAGAACGCCGACCACCGGCGTCGGCGAGCCCTCGTAGACGTCGCGGGTCCACTGGTGAAATGGCAAGGGCGTCTTGAACGCCACCGTGGGCCAGAACAAACCCAGGGCGAGGGCCGATGAACGGGGGGTGGGCGCTGGTCTGCAGGGCCAGGCCAACAGCTCCAGTGGTGGGCCACCGGTGAGGGCCATAGAGCAGCGAGCTCCGTAGAGGAAAACGGCGGCTGCGGGGAACCACCAACAGATATTTCGTGCGGCCTCGGCCGGGAGCGGCATTCCCGCTTCATGTGACCCGAGAGCGGTAGCTCGACACCGAGGAGAGGCTTCCAGGGCCACAAAAAGATGCTTGACAGATTCCAGTGGCACCGCAGGGAAATGGCCCCGAGGTGGCCGGCCAACAAAAATAGCGCGCGTTCTCCCCACGGGCGTGGCCGCTCTTGCTCCACATAGCGCAAACTGATCACAGTCGGGAAAAGCAGGTTGGAGGCGGCGACCACGGCGCGGAGGCCACCGCAGGTTGTTCCGCAGGAACGCGGGCTAAAGGATGGGCTCTACCGGGGATCCACGTGCGCGCCAGAAGCACCAGAGGGACAGTGCAGGGCGCATACAGACGATGGCACCCAACGGCTGGCGGCCTATGTTTCGCGGGCCAATTCCAGCAAAGCAGAGGAGCAAAGGGCCCACGAACGGCGCTCTCGGGTTTGCAATTCGCACCGGGCATTGAGCTGAAGGCCGTGCTGCCCAAACCAGGAGGCGGAGGTGGCGGCAGAACCAACTTTCGGCGGAGGCAAGGTGGAAGGGGGCGTTCGAGCGGGTAGGTCAAGGCTGCAATAGAACGCTTGTTTGGCAGCGGGACTGTAGCGGTCGTTTCGGCTGCTTCAGGGCGGCAGCCCGGCCGGCGATTGCGATAACGAAGGGGAGCGTGTTTCGGCCTGGCCTGTGGCGCACCCCTTGGTCATCGTGAGAGCCCTCCACCAAGGCGCCGAACCGACCGCGGCTTCTGCCGGAAGGATTTTTCGTGTCGAAGCGTCGATGGGGCAGCCGTTGCGCGATGCTCCCCAAACACGCAGCGAGATTCGGGCGGGTCCTACAAAGGGCGAGGAAGTGGGGCAACTTCGGCGTCAACCACACAAAGGGAACTTCGAAACGCTCTATGTGGTGCGAAGGGACAAAGAAGATTGTCCGGAGGCTCAAGGGACGCTTCTTCAAGGGGCGAGCGTGTGTTTGCTGGGGCCACAGGCGAGCCGGGAGGGGGAGAAGGCATCAAGGCTGGCACCTTGGCTCCAACTCCTCTCGCCGGAAGGTTTCCCGGTCAGGCGGGGATGGTCTTCACGAGTCACCAAGGGGCAAGCGGGATTGGGCGGGGGCTTGGACCAGGGCCCGCGAATTCGAACATGGAAGCTTCGTCCATTGGCCAGGGAGGGACCCGCGGATTCTGGATTTCGGGGGCTTTGGTTGGGGGCTACCCCTTCTTTCGCCCACTGCCTCTGGGAAGGGGGGGAAAAGGTGGGCCTTTTGGGGGGGGCATTTTTTCCTTTTTTTTCCTTTTCTTTTTTCTTT
>Ga0163217_1015958_pt1 | contig 11822 bp, 8 predicted proteins | sample SynspAceP_FD_185933 | JGI IMG/M metagenome (GOLD analysis project Ga0163217, IMG submission 185933) | Saline lake microbial communities from Ace Lake in Antarctica - Synechococcus sp. Ace-P (PacBio error correction) | ecosystem: Environmental > Aquatic > Non-marine Saline and Alkaline > Saline ... | reverse complement strand
ATGGCGCTTAAACAGACCATTTCAAGAGTCTTAGGGTCTCCTTTGGCCAAGGCAGGAGTAATATTTTCACAAGTGGATGGCCTGAAACTAGCTCTAAATTCAGTGACAAGATTAGAGTAAATTTTGCCATTTTGCTCCTGGGTTTTTCATCGGCAATCAGAATAGAAGACTTTAAACCAATGAAGACGGGTTCCTTTACCGACTAGGGGAGAAAAAATTATTACCAAACCCCCAATGGCACGCTTTGGGGATGCCTCTGAGCTTAACGGAATGGTTGCATTATCTACTCAGTGATGCCTTCATTGTTACAGGATATCTATTGAGATCGACGGTGGATTTAGTTTTTTCGGGGAGTATAATTCCATTGCAATATTAAAGAAAACACTGCGTTGGTTCGGACCTAGTTTGGGTGTCCCTAAAGGATATCAGGAAGCTTGGTGTTGCCGGGGTTGTGACTGCTGCCACCAAGTGCCCATCGGAGAGGGTTTGTCATCCAAAATAATAAAGGAACTTAAAGGGGAAATAGAGTCTAACGCTGGAATGAGTTTCCGTTGTGGAAAGTTTAATATCCATAAGGCCATCAAGTTACGGTTTGCCCGAAAGGGATATTCTACATTCGGAATTATATTGGAAACTCTTAAGATTTGGCAGAAAAACGATATTAATGTGGTCTGTTATAATTTTATGCAACTGACGATTGGACCCGTACCAAATTTATAATGAGCTTCCAAACCGGGCCATAAGTTTATTGTATTGTCCCGTTGCCATTGCCGGCTTTGATTTGTTCATTCTAAAGGGATAGGGCGGAAGAAGTTTACGGTTGTTGCCTATGTTCAAAAGGTTCCGAAACATTATTATAACTGCCCAGATAAAGCAGGGAACTTGAACGCTTAAAAGTGCTATCTATGGCTGGAATGCCAGGTTTTAAAGAGGGCCATTTGCCCTTACTGATTTTAGGTCGACCCTAGAGGAAAGTAGCAAAATTGAAAACCGGATTTTAAGGGAAAATCTGCTTATTTTTCTTGAAAAGCCGTTAATTCCAGAAGCTGAGAAGTGGGAGTGAAAATGGGCATTGCATCCGGATGACCGCCCATTTCCAGGTATTCGGTATTCCTCGAATTTGCCTTCACCTATGACATTTAAAATTTATTTTAGATTGTGTACCCTTTCCAGCAATGGATTAACCTTTTGCTCAGGGATCTTTGGTGGCAGTTAGTTACAATGACCTTGTTAAGAATTATTCATGATTTTGGCGTCACAAAATTCATTTTTTTGCATCTAAGAAATGTATCCAGGAGCAAGATGGTAGATTTTACGAAGCCGCCCCATTTTGGATGGGTCCATACCTATGGCCAAGATAATGGTAGCGATTGTTGAGGAAACAAACGGAAAAAGGCACATGAGTGGGGAAGGGGAGTTGGGATTCCAATTAGACCAGGACCATGGCCATGTTTTGTTGGACGATAAAAAAGGAAGGACGAGTTTTACTTTGGATATTCACTGTATTTGGAGGGCTATTGGTTATGGCAGGAGCTCTATGGCCTGGAAAAAGCGGATAAGGGAAATGCTCATAACACCTCATAATTAAATTTATAAATTGAGGGTGGATTAATTGTAGAAGTCACAATTATTTGGCTAGAATTGGTAAGGAAAATTTGTTAAACTTTAAAAAAAAGAGTATTTTTTAAAGTTTATCTGGAACATTAAAAATATAAAGGTTAATAGCGTTACGTTAACGCTCAAGTAAAAAAATGTATATGCAAGATTAATAAAAACCCTTATGAAAGAAATTAATTGTTGCCATTGCGGATATTGGCGTGTTTAGGTTTGTACTCTTGTTCTGATATACAAATCACAAAACTTTATTTCTTTGCCATTCCCTGCCTATAACCCATCCGTGTTCCATTAAAGGAAATATTGGCCATGCAAGAGGGGCACTTTAATGAAAAAATCGGGGAGGAAGTACAGATCAAAATATTTCACGATGGACAATTGGGTTACAGAAACGGGAGGTAATTGGAACTGCTACAAGATCGTGTGTGGCCATGACCAAGGTAAAGGCAGCTTCCATGTTCTAGCTTTTCACCAGAAATATAGGGTGTTGAGTACCTTATTTGTTAGGGATACCGAACATATGTTCAGTGTATTGGAAGGGAAAAATAGGAAAAGAACTTTGGAGGGCGAGTGAATATTTGCTTCGGGGCCTTTGTTTTATTGATGCTGGTTAGTAGAAGCTTCTATACCTTAGACGGTTTTATAAAGACCCCAAGTGATCTAAAGGTGGTAAAAAGATTAGGCGTTATGAACGATCAAATGGCCGTTATATGGTTCAAACGACCTCGGGGGCTCCGGCTACGCAATGGCCTATGGAAGAGCTTTTATACTGGCTTTTACAGCAACGCGTGGTGGATGGTGCGGAAAACAATATCCCCTCCTTGTAAACTCCAACCATTACGAAAGTTGTAAATTTCTATACGGTAGACGAGCATAGTTATGGTTACCGGATGTTGTTGTAGTTCGGGGAACCAAGGAGGATTTTTGGGATTACGTTGAACGATATCGAAAAAGAGTGGTTGCAGGCAGCAGCGGAGGAAAAGTGTCAAAAAACAAAAAAGTATTACTGGCAAGAGACTGTTTAAAGAGGTATGGAAATCATTGAAAAAGCCAATGATTAAAATTCTATAATCCTGATAAAAGCCCTTTGTAGAAAAGGACCAAACCTATTTTGGAAGAATTAATGAAGGATACTAAGATTGAAAGAATTAATCGAAGAAATTAACAATCCAATAATGCAAAAGACGTATAAAATTATTGAATAGGGCCATTGAAGGTTATGTTAGTTACTTATTTTTTAGTTTGTGGGTACTGGATGTGGTATGAAGTAGTTTCGAGGTATGTAGTTGGGCAAATCCAGTTCTTTTACCGAGAATTTGCTTTAGATTTTCTTTGATCTTGGTTAACGTATTGGGCCCGCCTACATGAATGGGCAAAAAGAAGGCCATCTGTCAATGGACTTTTTAATTGGCGAAGCTTCGATGCGGACCAAACAAAAAAGAAGGCAAAGGGATAATTCAGCGTATTAATTGGCAATTTTCGCTTTGGTCATTTATGGTAATTTGGTGGATGGTAATTTGGTGTATTACCACTCTCAAATGGGACAATTATCACCAGCTTGTTTGGTTGCCGTTTGGGATTATTTGTATTATGCCATAGTGCCAATTTTGCGCCTTATCATTATTTTTCTTTTTCCTTTTATCACATTAAAATAACCTTTAACGCAACCATAATGAGTATTGAAACCATTAGTATCCTAGTATGGGTTTATTAGCTTTATGGATTGCTGGGCCTATGGTACCCGTTGCTTATGCTATTTTGGAAATTTCTACCACATCACATTATTGATCAATATAGCCTATTTATTCAAGCGACCACTACGTTAGTCCAAAAGAATGACAACAGGCATAGATAATTTTGCGTTATTGGCCATCCCCTTCTTTATATTGGCTGGGGAAATAATGAACCGGGGAGGTATTGCCAATCGTTTGATAAATTTGGCCAAAAATCGCTTATTGGGAGTTTGCCTGAGGCATGGCCGTATGTAAATGTTATATCTGCTTATGTTTATTTTGGTGCCTATATCCGTTCGGCCATTGCCGCTGCATCTTGCATAAGGAGCACCTTGACAGAGAAAATGGGCAAAGGGATGGTTATCCCAGAGAGTTTTAGTGGCTGCCTGTAAATATAAGTTCATCAACGACAGGACTTTTGATTCCCCTAGCAATGTTTTAATAATTTTTGCCTTGGCCAGTGGGTGATACGGGTACCGCCTCGGTTGGCGGCCCTGTTCATTGCCGGATTATATTCTGGAATATTGGTTGGCTTGGCTATTATGCTTATGGTCTATTTATATGGGTCGGAAAAAAGGGGATTGCCCAGGAAAGAAAGGGTAGGTTTTAAAAAGTTATTCCTCGATTTTAAGAATGCCATTTTAAGGCTAACTCTTTGTAATTGTGGTAGGCGTATATATTGTGGCGGGGATTTTTCACGGCTACGGAAGCAGCCGCCATCGCTGTTGTATTATGCAGTTTTGCTTCGGTTTTATTAATAGGGACTTAAGTTTGCCGATTTTAGGCCTATCCTACTACGTAGGACCAAGGACACGGCCTATAGAGTTCTTGATTTCTACCTCCATGGCCATGTCCTCGGTTGTTCTCGTTTGAATTATTTCTCAGTCGTTCACTGGATTTCCTTTTGGAGTCTGTTAAAAAACCCCTTATTGGTACTGCTTTTTATTAAATTACCTTATTGGTGGTGGGTACCTTTATGGATATGACCCCCAGCAGTACTCATTTTTACTCCTTATATCCTACCGGTTTGACTCGGCAGTTGGGGTATGCATTCCGCTTCTCAATTTGGAAACTCGGTTAATCGTCTCAAATAGTATTGGGGTATGTTTACTCCGCCTGTAGGAACGCTGCTGTTTGTGGGGTAGTGCGTCGCCAAAAAGACCGGTCACAAAAAGTTATCAAGCCATTATTGCCCTTTTTGGCTGCGAATGACAGCGTGCCTTTTACTCCTTACTTATGTTCCAGAACATCCTTTATGGTTGCCAAGGAGTATTTTGGTTGAAATCGATTAAAAAACTAAATTTATCTAATTTATATTACTGTTCCTATCGCTTCTTTTGTGATGGACTTTTTTTTGCTAACTGGGAGGGCCCAATAATATGAAGCTTGTGCATTTTATGACCTTAATTTAAAATATTTATCTGTCGTTCGGTTTAGTTGATTTAGGATGGTCATCTTGTGCCGGTACATCTATTAAATCAAATATTTAATTTATTTACAAAAATTATCATATTAGTTATAATTTTTGTAACTTAGTGCAAAATAATTATTCAACGCCAAAGTATTTTTAAAATATGAACATTAAACGACAGAAGTTCCCAAAACAAAAGCAGACTATTATCGGGATAATGTATGGACGGAACATCTTATCCGTATTATGAAGCGCCAAGGACGTAAATGCCAAAATTATGCAGCGATTTATAAAAGGAAGGGTCTATGGGGAATGGTCAAAAGTGTTATTCCATCTTTTTACCAACCCAAATAATCATGGCTATCGTAACAGGGGTAACACCTAAAGTTAACGGAATTTGCTGTGGCCAATTTTTTATTTGGGACACCGACTTACAGGAGGAGGTATGAATGAACGATCCAAGTATCTAAAGGTTGGGCCTACTATACTTTCCGAAACTTAAGTAAATGGTAGGAAAAGTGGCGTAGTACGGTCCAAGGATAAGTTGCGAAAAATGTTGCCATATCTGGACGGGTATCTGCTTTCTGCTGAATTTCGCCAATCAGCCCACTTGAGAGAACGGAATTGAAAATGTAGAGGAAGGATTAATGGGCAAGGAAAGGCCAGGTTATTTACGACCCCTTATTTCTTGTGTATTGCAAGGGCAGGTTGGCAAATTGTGAAGAGGGAGCATTTTGATGTAATGTACCTGGACAACAACAGATTTTGTTGCAACATAAATATGCTCCTGCGAAGCAGCGATGCGAACGACTTTTATCGAAAATTGATCTTTGGTTGGTGAGTTGGATAAAATTGGGAAGCTATTATCGGCGTTACCGCAAGATCATGGAATGCCAGGCCAAGACCAATCCGGATGGCAGTCCAAAAGTGCAATTATAGAACAACTTTGGGATGCCCAAAAATATTAAAACAAGGGTAAAATTTTACCTATCACAGATCCTTATGTAGTACATCCACGGGGCCTTAGGCGGATTATTGGAACCCTGTTATCTTGAAGATAAATCACAATTAAATGCGGCTAAGGGACTATTTCATTGTCTTCTGGACGGGAATGAAAAGGGTTGTTGACCAAATGAGTGAAGCAGTGGAAGAATTCGAATTGCCTCGGTGATAGAATAGGCGATGGTGGTCTTGGCAGATTGCCAGCTACCACTATTGGAGAACCCCTGATTGGCATGAAGCTGGATAAAGGTTAAGGAGGCTGCCGATCCACACGGTGCCGAGAACATGTCAAGTCGTTAACCTATGATATTCAACAAGAAATTGAATGGCTGAATACAGTTGATAATTGGCATCCGGTACCAGCAGGGAAACTTTGATTTATTCCACTTTTGATGTAACGGATTTTCTAACTAGAACCGATTAAAAACACTTACTATGATCGAAATTTGGAAGTATAATTAATGGAAAGCAAGTAGTAAGCGGGGAATGGATCGATTTTTATAATCCATATACAAGAAGCAGGTTGGGAAGGGTAGCCTCTATAGATAACAAAAACCTTGGATAAGGTTTTACCGATTACCAAAAATTACCAAAATGACCCTTACGCGCTATGAGCGCTATGATTACTTAACAAATTGCCAATGCCCTTGAAGAGCGGGTAGATTGAGGTTAGTAGAATGGATTACAGATGAAACGGGACTTTTGTTTAAGGATACCCGTTATGAACGCCAGTAGAGTTTCGCATGTGTTGCGTTTTTCAAGCTATGAAGACCATTGGACGATTTGACTCCAGGTGTTTTCCTTGTTGATGTTTCAAAAAAATGTAAAACCTAGAAGGAATTTATACGACTGTGTACCCTTGGGATTGATTAAGCTGTATAACTCCATTTAATCATCATGAACCAGGTTACGTGCCACCAAAATAGCTCCGGCAAAAAGCTACGAAAAACAATTAACAGTGGTTCTTGGAAACCTCGGAGAAAACGCCCTTTGTCCGCCTACTATTTTGCTCAATTGGCGTTGGATTGTTGGGTTGCCTTCCCAAATATGGTTGAATGTGATTCAATGTGCAGAACGTACAGGCTACTGGGAAATGATGGACCATACATCCTGAAATTACAATGGTTTTCCTTTACAGGAGCAGTAAGGTGGGAAAAAATTTTATTGCCTCTAAGCTTGGTTACAAAAATTGGTTTTGGGAAACCTAGGGGAAGTTCAGCGTTGTTGGTCCTTGAGGATGCAGATATTGATGAGGCTTGTGAAGGTCACATGTCTGGAACATTTAAGAATTCCCCGCTCAAGCGTTGTTACGGCCATTCGAAGGATTTTGGTTTCACGAAAGTATGCCGATACTTATGCGGCCAAAATTGGGCAACACGTGTAAAAGGCTTTGAAATATGGATGATTCCGTATAATGCGATAACGACATGGTACTGTTATTACTGAGGAACTGCTAAAGAAATTGGAAGCACGTGTCCAATGCCATTAGACAATGGTGCAGTGCTTTTGGCAGGACATAAGGCGGAAGGTGCACTTATGCCCCTACCGTATTAGTCATGTGCAAAATTGCCCATGAAGTGGTTGCCAAGGAAGACTTTTTGGCCGTTGCTCCGATTTAATTCGCTTTAAAACTTGGACGAGGCTATAGAAAATTCGGCAAATGATACGCCTTATGGCTTATCCGGGAGATTGGTAAGTAACCACTGGCCAATCCATACAAAGGGTAATTTACGGAATTTGGATAACAGGTACAGTTAATGTGAACGAAAGCACCCAGTTACCGATTGGAAATGGACGCCTTTTTGGGATGGAGTAAAGGATTACTTGGCTTGGGGTATAAGAGAAGGGGTAAATAGAGACGATGAAGGGTTATACCAGTATGTTAAAAAACCTATTCCCTTACCGTCGGGATTATTGCCTAGGGTTAAATATATAATTTTCAAATCATTATTAAAGTAAGTTCTAAATCTTAATCGAAAAAAAAATATTTAAATGCAAATAAAAAAGAAATGTGTTTAACCCTGGTTCCTGCCAACAACCACTGACTCCGTAAAAAATTAGTCAGGTAGTTACCAGATATTTGCCCTTAGGGGAAAAGAGTTTGGTGATTTAATGAATATTGTGCTACTGAGATTACCAAATTTGTGGGCGATCCTTAAGGAGTATGCCACAGTTATGTTCGGCGCCGTTCGGGAACGGCAACGGTTAGAAAGCCATATTGAGTTCCGTTAGTGCCTGAAAATTGGTCGTTTCCTATTAATTGACAATGGCGCTTTATGGTAAAGCGTATGTGGCCAGATCACCAAAAAATCGTATAAACTAGATACTGTAATCTTCGAATCTTCGCCATAGTACCATAGATTTAAAGGCACTGGAGGAAGGTAATAAAACAAGAAAAGGATGACGCTTGCTATGATGCATTTTCATTTTTGAGACCACTACAGGCCTTTTGAACGATATTACTTGCGGTTGGGGAATTATGTGCTACCTATAATAATAAGTTTATATAGTGGACTCTATGAGTGGTTTTTGCGGCAATACCGGTAAGATATGAAAAATTTATGGAATATTGATTATTTGGCTTGCAAAGCTCCAAATAAGAAATATTCAAGAATGGCTTGGGATAGGTTTTGCCATTTGCAAAATAAAAAGGGCTTTGTCGGCCAACGGAATCCATTCCAATTGCGGAAACCTATATTTAAACCCTGTATGCGCCAGTATGCCTACTTTGAGAAAAACACATCAAACAAGATTTACACCTCGCGTTTACCAAACCTTTTATGGCCTTTAAAACAAGGCCATAATGAAACCAAGGAAGAAAACCGTTGAAAGCGTTATGCCAGGATATACTAAATTCCTGGAAACTTTATTGAGTGGATAGGCTCAATGAAAATTGGAAATTATTAATAGATAAGGAACTCATCTAAAAATTACACTTCTATTATAGAGCCTAAGAACGATACAATACGATTTTGAAGGAAATGCATGATTTTTTCTCGAAAAAGAGGTTTTAACCATATATCCCGGTAAAGCTGAATAACTATGACACGTTTAGAAATATCCAATATTAGGGGCAAATAGATTTATATCGATATTCAAAAACTTTCTAAAGTATTAAAAGAATTATCTGTGCAAATTAGTTAGTACAATAAGGCCGATTTTCGGTTTAGTGGAGTTTGCCTTTGGCTTGCAAACGGTCATAGTTTGATTTGTGGTTAATTAATAGGTGTAAAGCCCTTTTGGGATATTCCGTAGCAACAGTATGCTGACATCCAGGCATAGTGTCCTGGATGTTTGTGTTCTGGAATGGATGTTTTATAAATTCGTCTCCATATATTAGGTCAAATAAAAATAATAAAGGTTCAAACATGAGTTTAACCCGGCAGATCAGAAGTTTGGAGGGAAAAAGAAATATTTGTTCTCACTGCTCGCCAGCGGATTATTTCGGCAGGGAAAAATTTTAATCGGTCACCTGGAGTTCCATGGAGAAAGATTTGGGGCTGGACCAACTCTGATTACGCTTCTATATTTTTGGTATATAGTTTGATATATACAGGCCAATGAAATGGGTACCTATCGGATACCTTGGACCTAGAAAGGTGGTCACTTTTGGACGTTTTAGCCTGCAATGGAAATTTATTTCTGGAAGACCTTTTCTGCCGGCGTGATTGTATTCTTGATAGGAGTTAATGGTTATGGGCAATTCACGGTTGGAGTGGATTAATAAAGAATATGGACTCCTTGGTTCAGAAGAACAGAAACGGGGGATAGTTATGCCTGTGTGGTCTACTTGTTATGTTACTGGAGGCTTTCTGCTTACCATTTTTGCCACTTATGTATCTTTCGATTATGGACTTTCTTTCGGAAGTTGGGGTGGAAAAGGGGGTTTATATTCCCTTCATTGATTCTATTTATTATTGCCATCCGACTATTATTTACTAGAAAACAATCCCGGAAGATGTTGGCCTAACCCAAAATAGTTGAAAATAAAGTATGAATTTGAAGGTCGGGGCCAAGGCAGAGAACTCAAGATATTTGGGTTAATGCTGGAGGAACAGTTCCCTTTGGGTCTATTCCAGCTGTTATATGATCCTTAAAATGACTAGATATGCCTTTCTTTTCTGTGCCAGTTTATTTGGAGAAAAGCATTGCATTATTGTCAGCTGAAGCCGGTTATATGTCTTCGGATATGAAAACTGATAGGGCTTTTTTGGCGTAATTCTAGCAGGTACAGCTCTGATAGATCTTAAATCAAAATCGATTTAGACAGAGCCAAAGAGATAGGATAGGCCTGCCTGCTAGCTTCATCCCTATATGGTGCCTTACGCGAAAAATAGCAACAATAAAAGTTATCGCCCTTATATGGGGGATTGCCACCTACGGACCCGGATTCACTATCTGCCACTGCAGGTTTCCATGGATGTGGGCTGTACCAAAGGAGCGGCTAATGGGCTGCAGGGATCATTAATTGTATGGTTTGGGTCCGTGGGGCAGATGTTCTTCAGCGTTTAGGATATAGTAATGGTGGGGCAATTAACGAGTATTTACGGTTGGGACAATTTATTTTTACTTTTTGTGATTATGCGTTTATTGGGGGGAGGTAATTTGTGGCACGCACTTAAAGTAGGACATCCAGTGCAAAGCATCGGATAGTTATTTGGTTCCTCATTAGTTGCATGATTTGAATTAGGATAAATGTTTAATCTAAAATTAAATGATTTTAATATTTTTTTAGATACCATATTTAAAATAATTTGGTTTAGGTGGATGGTTTTGTTGTAAGCTATTTGTTTCATTAGCAGTCTTAAACTGTAGTAAATTGAATACTCTATTTTTTATTTTGCTCGATATCAAATGCTCTTATATGTATATAAGTCAATTGGGTACAGAAAGGGATCAAACGTCTCCTTTGTAAAATGAAATTAGCTTTTTATGTTAAAAAAATTATCCCTTTAAAGGCGCAATTTCAAGTTTTCAGGATTCTGGCAAAGCCATTCAATCTGGAGACGACAAGAATTTGACATCAGTTGCAATTCCCAGGTGAGGTATTGCGGTTCAGGATTAATTTGATTTACCACATTAAAGGTCGTCGGTTCACGAACCTACATACGACTCCGAACCCGGTAAGAGAAAAGAATTATGTTCCCCTGTACTTTCTTGGTCACGAGCGGCTCAGGGGAAAATCGATAATGCTTAAACGATACCGCCATGATTTTAAAAAAGGAGATCGAGTAACTTGGACCATTTGCCGATAGCCTGTGGTAATGTCCTTGCCTGTTTGGATTATTGGGACTCCTGAAAAAATGGTAATGAACTTTTTAAAATTATGCCACCCCTCCATATACAAGCGGTAGTGTCTTAACGGATGTTAATTCTACCATCATCCACATAGGAAAGCACTCATTTGGTAAAGGTTCCTGAAAGTAGTGTCTAAAGTAGGCGTGCTCCCGGCCAATTGTGCACTTTGCCACCATGGTAAACGCGTCGTGCCAAACTAAAACGAGTGCCTTAAAAAAAGGTTGTCGTTCAGGGAGGTGGTCCTTTGTACAGGGTGTTTATGCTTGACGCTCTTTTAATAAAGTAGATATGGGTGGTTTCCCATGAATATACGTTGGCTTGCTTAAGTTTCATATCTGGGCGCGACAGACAATCAGAAAGTTTGGAGCCTATTTCCTTGTGGATGCCGTGTCCGTTGACACTCTCAGAGAATGCAAACTGAAAATTTATCCAAGGACAAGATAGGGAGACGGGGCGATGTGATTTGGGAGGTTAGCCGGGCTCGCAGTTAACGGAGATTTAATACCACACGCGGATTTACATTGTTTTACGGCCGGGGATGGAATTATATTATTCTAGTCCGTGATTGGTACATTCCCGATTCGGAATTGAGTATATACTGGCAGAAGCCTACGATTTATTAGAAAGTGTATCAAGTATAAAGGCGTACATAACTATTGCGCCATGGCATTTTGGGATAATGCTGTTGCTGTTTTAGAACGAAATTACATGAACTTTCCATTTTGGAGGAACTTGTTAGGCCCACCCTATAGGTTGGGGATATC
>Ga0163217_1109141_pt1 | contig 11823 bp, 6 predicted proteins | sample SynspAceP_FD_185933 | JGI IMG/M metagenome (GOLD analysis project Ga0163217, IMG submission 185933) | Saline lake microbial communities from Ace Lake in Antarctica - Synechococcus sp. Ace-P (PacBio error correction) | ecosystem: Environmental > Aquatic > Non-marine Saline and Alkaline > Saline ... | reverse complement strand
ATAATTATGCTACTGACTTCCTTACAGTCTTTGTCTAATCAAAACTTCTCCACGGTAATATAATTTACCTCATGCCAATGAGCTCTGTGAAACAAATGCATTTCTCCAGTAGTTGGATCTTTAGCACAGTAAGGAGACAAAAACGGCCTTGATAATGCGTTCTTCTCTTGTCTCTTTCTGGTTTCATGGAAATTTTTCTTAAGGATTGTGCCATTATGAAACTTATTTATCAGTATAATTTTTAGTGCGTCCCAACGGGTCAATATCTTCTTTGTTTTCCTTTGTTTCTTTGGTTGGAGTTCATTAGCGTTATCCAACACCACTGATTGTAAACGTGCGTCCAAAACTCCCGGGAATGAACCTTTTTTTGACGACCGACAACGACCAACATTTCATTAAACATATTGTTGCAATAGTTGATTGTATTTCGCATGTGAATAATCAATTATTTCATCATTGTCATTGTTGTATCATCACCAAACTTAACCACCAATTCCAAATCGCCTTAACTATGGTGATCAAAAGTTCGCTGTAAAGATCACAGATTAACGTTTACCGTTCCCCGGTGCCTCATTTCCAAGCTCCATTCATCTTACTCATTTTTATTCAAGGTAAACTTCTAATTAATAGCAGCACCGTAACTCACATACTCAAAAGATTCAAGAACGTATTCTCAGATGTTGTACTAAACTCGTGCTTCCCTGTTTCCAGTCCTGGAAAAAGGAATTTAATAAACTCCTTTGCTGTATCAATGATAAACACTGGTTTTAAAACGTACGCGCCTAATTAAAAGGCGGGTTGCAAAGATACTATTATTTTTGTAAAAATGCCAACAAATAGATAGAAAAATAAATATAATCATGTTTAAATTCCTTAAATCATTGACCCAATGCCCAGTAGCTTGCTTCTTAAGCATCTTAAACATTGTCCTTTTATTATGTTTTTTGTCCAAAGGATTAGCTAATTAACTCCTTATAATTCATTGCCTATCTTAAAACTTTAGGGCTGGTAAAAACCGCCTCTTTAAAGGAGCTAGGGTCTGCCTTTCCTTTTCTTGCAATTCATACGCAGTTCCATGGTCCGGGAAGACGTACTTTATTAAGTACCTGCTGTAAATGTTTACCCCGTTACCAAAGATAGGTTTTAAAGGTATAAGTCCCTGCGTCATATAAGCCGCCAAAAAATAGCATCAAAATTCTTGCATATAATTATCAGACACCAAAAAAAAACTGTCGCTGAATTAAGGTCCAAAGGACCAAAAATGGCCCTTTTCCGACAATTTCCTTGATTACAGCTTTAATACCTCATCATCTTCATTGCCATTACCCCGTCTATCCCCACTGGTGAGGATTTATCCCAAGCTGCCCAATTTTAGGTTTTTCTAATCCCCAAAATCCATCTTTAGAGAGTTAGAAATTTGTGCGGCAGATTTTAGTAGTTTGCGTGAATGTGATAGTTGGGTTGTGTGTTCATCCCATAATGTGAAACATCTCATGAATGTTTATCCGCAAGAGATTGATTGCTTATTTTGGTCTAGAAGGACTCTGCATACTCCATGAAGTCTCATAGGAAGACCATCCCTGTATAGTCCTCAATTCCCATATAACATCTAGAAAAAACTAGCTCCCCTTATTCCAATTCTCTTCTGTGGTGCCAGAAGTAGTTCCGAATTAGATGACCTGGAAATTTAAAATCCTCTTCTGTATATATTGTCTTGTTTTACGTGTGCGTTACCAAAAACGTCCTATTTCATCTTTTTTTAAGGCCCTTACCGCTGCTTTGAGCCGATTGTATGGCGTACTTTCCACTCTCCGCTGTTGGCTCCCAAATTTATAAACAGGTGTTCTTTCCAAACATTACCACATTATGCTTACCGTCGATAAGCCTGAAGCTTCTGGATTAAAACCCCCCGGTTATAATTGATATCAAATCCAAAAAATCCGTTTTTTGGTGCGGAAATAGTTTTATTGGATGCAAAAATAACAGGTGTGCAGAAATCCAACATTTCCGGGAATCTTCAATGTCTTAAGCACCACTTGTCGCACCCGATCCCATTTAAATCCCCTATGGATATCCCCCCAATTTTATCTTCCAGTTTCCGTGCATTTTGCGTTTTCGTTTAATATGAAATAAACTCCTAAATTTACAACACAAAAAAACTACTAATTAAACGACAATGTTTACTGGGGATTATTGAAAACTTTGAGAAGTATAAAAATTGGAAAAGAGGGAAGCAATCTTTTTCATATTACCTGAATCAAAGGTGACCCCAAGAAACTAAAAATAGATCAAAGTGTAGCCCCACAATGGCGTTTGCCTAACGGTCGTAAAAAATAGCCTGCTGATCAATACCCACGTAAACCGCAATCGATACCCCTAACAAAACCAACATGAACGATCTTTTAAGGTAGGAGGGTTTGGTTAAACCGGAAGGAGCCATGCCTTGGGGCAAGATTGGATGGCCACTTTATAGTCAGGCGGCATGTAGACCAAACTGGGAATGATTATATATTGAAGAAAAAGATGGCAGTTGGCACTACTTTTAAGCTATTGATTCCACACTAAATAAGGTGACCAGAGAAAAGGTCTATAACGATAGATGACCAAGTTTAACAGTGGATCGAGATCCCACCAAAAAAACTATGGCTTCTAAGCTTGCCATTATACCCGTTATTACTTATGAGCATACTCGCTTTTGAAGTTATATAGAATGCAGAGACAGGGTTAATCTAGAGTTTGATGTTAATAGGCAAACTATGTTTCCAGGTTATTGGAACTCAGGGTTAAACCGTAGAAACAGAATCGATAAGATTCGAAGATATCCAAAGAGGTGTTTTGAAAAAAATTCATATACTAATTAATACGATATACAATACATATACGGATTAATTCTTATTGCTTTACGTACTAATTGAACGGCCTTCCTTTTCATTACCATTATGGTCATTTTCAGTCACTGAAAACAATGCAAACCGATATCTTATCTTACTGGTATTAATACTCTGACGTTGAAGGCGATAGAGAAAGAAAAGTAGATATAAAAAGCGTACACTCCCATATGGTTTAAAAAGTTTCACTTGGTTTTTGGGAATTTCCTTTATTTCTACTTGTTGAGCTACTACATGCAACTATGCCATCGCGGTAAATGCCAGGCGTATTCATAGCGTGTTTATCCTTATCTCCGCCTATTTGTAACTTCATGAGGGAAAGCCAATAAAATACTGGAAAGATCTATAATAAATGAATAAGATTTTAGCAATTTTACGTTCTTTGTGAGCCGAGTATTGATTCTTATAGTGAGCACTTATTAGTCAATGGGTTTTAAGAAAAGCAATTAACCATTTCCTTGCAAAATAAAGTTCCAATTCAGGGCAGTTATGGGTAAACGCTAACCCGCAACTTAATTAAATCCATTGGCCCTATTGACAAATTGCGCGAAAAATTACCTACAAAATCCAACGGATTAATGCCCATTATGGTAGCATTAAGAAAGGATTACTTTAAGACCAATGGCAGGAGAGAGAAGTTAAAACTGATACTCAAACTCGGATAGCAAAACATACTGCTCTCTACTAAAGTGAATGTTTGGAAAATTTACTCTCGGCAAAGCAAAAACCCATAATTGAAGTATATAACGATTTAAAAAAAATGCCATCAGAAGCATTAAATATAATAGCTTAATGTGCCACAGCTCCCAATAGGTTGCTTAATACCCATTAAATTATACAATATTAATTTTCAAGAATCGTTTACTGCAAGATTTGAAACCGTATGAGTAGAAGGAGTCATTATTAAGTTTTGAAAGAGCGTATTTCTTTGTCAATTTAGATCGAAGTGTATACCTTTGATTGGTTTGCACCTCCAAATACAGAATCCCCTACCGTTCCGTATATTAATTGAATGATGGCCAAGGGGGGGATCTATATTGTTTAAATTTGCGAAAAACATTGTCCGATGCGTATAAGGAGCAAACACAATGATTCCGTTTGTATATGTTGGAATAGAGGCAGATGGAAAATAGGACTTACGAGTACGGAACATCATATCGGCAGATTTTAAGGTAGAGGAATAAAGCGCTCAATCTCAAATTTATTATAGAGAAATTTGCCCTTCCTCTGCCAAGAATTCAAGGTTTCATCTCCGGTTCAAAGTTGGGTCTATTGTGGCTTTTCTTAGGAAGGGTTCTCTCCGCATGTGATATTGTATTCAAACAAACTCCATTACTATCACGAGGAAAGATAGGAGTCTTTCAGTGTTCTTTTTGGTGGCGTAAAAAAACGCTTTACCGAAAGAAGATGTGAAGGACAGAAAGCCGGCACATTACCCTTAATATGATCAAGAAGTATTGCGAAATCATCAAGCACCTTTGAGCAATACTTTTGTGCAGTGCGGCACGGCGGAAAGAGAACGGGATGATCGGCAACAACAACGGCGTATAGTGTATTTATGACGACTCTGATGCTTCATCATACAGAATTGGCAGTTAAAGGGTATTCACGTACCAGGAGACTACTATTCTATAACAGAAACGAGGTTAAATCACGATTTAAATCACTTGAGGCACCGTACCATACCACAATTCGTTAAGAATAGGGCTTTCCAAAAGGACTAAATTATACTTTTATGAAATATTCTTCTGTAGAGAACTATATTCCCAGTAAACACATAAAGGGACCAACGAGAGACCAAACAAACAAGAGAGGTTTCCATTGGCCAAAAAATCCTGAACATTAAATGTATTAAAAGCCAAGCCTTTAGGGAGGATGCCCATTCACCTTACCAAACCCCATAATTTTTTTACTTTATGAAACTAGACAGAAAGTACAGACCAATGGCATTTGCCCCGGCATATTTAAACTATTACTTCCAAATTTTAATGCCCTTTTACATCGGAGTATAATATATTATTGCCCAAGGAATCTATAATTGCGCCCAACCAGCTGTTACCATTACAAAGCTAACTTACTCCACAAGCGCCTTGTTTATGGAAAAACATACAATCCCACACAATTATAAGAACCGACAGAGGCACATTACCAATTCCGAAGACCCCAAGCAAAAACAGTTCTTTTCTTCGCTACCTTTTAGAACGCAGAGAAGTCTAGCCCTTTACGTAAACAAAATTCCATGTAACGCATAGCTTAATATGGCAGTGTTTGTACCTAACAAACCTTCAGGCGTCAATTAATCAGCCTTATAGCTATGAGTTCAAAAAACAGTACATCCATATAATGCCAATATTTTTTAGGAAGCACGTTCAAGGTCGATTCCATTCCGTTGACTGGGCACAAAGCCCATAAGCAACCAAATATCCTATCAACAAAAAAGGAAACATATCCCAACTATGTTTTCCAATTTAAATTGATAAACAAAATGGAGGTAAAGAAAAAAACAACCACACCTATGCGCTGCCCCCCTGGAAAAGATCGAATATGTATTTCGATCATCTTAAAGAAAGGAAAGTGAATGGGTAAAAGCTCCTAAGAACAAACCCAACCCTATAAAGGTTTCAGGGCTCTAATTGAAAAATTTATATCTTGTAAGAACTTGAAATGCTACGGCCTTATTTTGAAATAAAGAGAAGCAACAAATAATAGCTAAATCCTTATGAAAAAACATTTAAGTTAAAAAGGCAAGTTTAAGCATGCTTAAAAAAGCAAAGCTACTGGGCATGTGGAGTCAATGATTAAAAATTTAAACTGAGAAACAGCCAACAATAAACAGAAAAGAATGAAAAAGCCAAAATCCGTAGGAGTATAGCCGTGCCAAGATTACGCATGAGCTTATAGAAAAAGGAGCGTTTACACATGGGACCAAGTACAGGATTTATTTTTACCAAATCTTAAGAGGACAATTTGTACATGTCCCCTAAGAATATCCACGGAAATTATTTCTATTCTGAATTTCATTCTTGCTTGTTGTTGCTGGACGAGCTATTTATTGCAAATCACCATAAGCTACAGAATATGATCCTTCAATTTTTGTTCCTATGCCTCCGTTGCCAACATATATTTCCGGACACAATGGCCACACCGGTTAAAACTAAGATGCCACTATGGTGTTTTTTCCATATAAATCCAGTATACCGTAGCGAACAACAGGAATAAATTAGCACACAAATACCCAAAATAACTGGAGCGTGTAAATGCCTGCGGAACACTCCATTTTCTTCTTGTGGTTTCACTATCTCTAATAAGCGCATTTCACCTCTTTCGCAATCTTCTGATCACCTTGCGACCAACCAGGTCTCACCGGTTGAATTTTTTAATAAAAAAATCCTGTAAAATACCTGCTTAGATTTCCCGGTGGTGTCATAAAATGTTGCCCCCAAAACAAATAACTTAGTGGTAACCAAAAACCACAGACGGATATTCCGGCCCAATCAGGGAAAACACCTGTTTCAGCAGCAAACAATAAAGCCCCCAGCGGTTAATTTTAATACAATGGAGATGATTTCCTGAAGCAACATAGCCGTAATCTCACTCCAGCTTTTTAATTCTCCACCAGAACCATCTGTAAAATAAAAAGATAAGTCAGTACCTGCGCCAGCAACACCAAAGCATCTTCGAATACTGGCAAGGCATTTAGCAGAAAGCAAGCCAATGCGCACTAAAAAAACAATTAGGATTAACCGTAGATCATTTTACCAAACACGCTACACCAAATCATCTTTTTCTGAGGCATTGGAATTCATTCGTGATTTATAAAGTCAGATCAATTTAAGGATATCTCTCCAATTCAATTGAGTAGAAATGGGACTCAATTATAGAGCCCGCATTATAGAGCCAAAACCAAGCCCAATAATCCACTTGGCCAATCTGTCAACAATGGCGAAATAAGGCCAAATCATGACCCAATTTTCTACAGCTTACATTAGGAAGGCCTCGAGTGAATACTGGCTATGTCCGGAATATACGACCAAGATGTGCCCAGGCACCAAAAGTCCACTGGCCATTGGCGTTAAGGCATAGCTGCATTAATATATAAAGAAGATATAAATTTGCTCCAAAATGGAGCATGATTTTCATTTTTATGCCGCCAACATACGTTGCGCTATTGTAACCTTCCACTCCCCCTGGTTCTGCTCCGGCTACTCTAAGAAAACTCCACCTACTGTACTGCCAGTCCCAGTGAGTTATAAGCAAAATTTAAGGGGGGTGGGGGGGAAATTTTTTAAAAAAAGCCTTTTTTTTATTGCTGAAGTCGGGTACAATGAGTAGATAGCCTTATCCATACATTTCGTTTTGCCATTAAGGCTTCCAATTTACCCCAACATTCTGGAGACTATTCACCAAATAGTAAGCGCTCCAATGGCACCTTCCCATAGCACAGAAGAAACAGTAGGAATCTGTTGTTTAGTAAACAACTCCTTTAACCTGCCCAAGGCACTAAATGTTACGTAATTAACCGGCACTTACCACGTCGGTAAACCACGGTTCCACAAGCCGCCCAACATAATCCCTCCAAATTTTTATAGCCGCCACAAAGTTAACGGCAGACATGTGTATCACAATTAGAAGTATTAACCTATATAAAAAAATCGCCTGAATTTCTCAAAAAGCTTGCTGAGTGTTGCCGCCGTAAACGCCATTTCATTAAAATATCAAATTCTCCGTACATCTAATATGGATTTCCTCCAAGACTTTGGCAGTTGACTAAAGTAGCACATGAGTTAGACCGGTCAGCAGAAAAGGACCCACATTACCCAGATTTCCCCAAAACTCCCGTTGGTTACGTCAATCATCGGTAAAGCCCACAATTAGGGTTCGTTCGTAGATAAGGTTTGGCCACCATGGAAAGGCCTAAACAGCCACCCATTGGCATGGTCTCCCCGAAGAATATTCCGAAGAACTGCCCCTGATTTTTTTAGGACATAAATTCCATAAATAAACAATAGAGAAAAAAACAAAATAAAAGCTCTGTAAATCGAGGGTACTTAATTCCATTTCAGTTTGGCGTTTGTTGGGAGAATTAGATCTAAAGATAAATTCTTTTTGGATACTTTGCCGTTTGTTCTGCCAAATGTCACATATGATCTCTTAACAACATCAGGATATCACCACTAACGCTTGGGCCGCTTGCCTACACGCGCATTTGTATATAGGATTTCAGAACCGGAATCAAGAATCGCGATCATAATGTCAAACATTAATGCATTGGCTTTGAGCAAAGAATCAACAGGATCTCATCGTCCCACTACTTATGTTGTTGGAGAGCCTTGCCGTAGGTGTACTACAACAGAACATTGCACAATGGAAAATATAGTTGCCTTTTACCCTGGGATGATCCTAGGTATATTATTGCACAGCCATTGGAAAAGATTCAGGAGACCACATTTTAGATTAGCATCGTCTCGTGAATATATTGGCACGTTATAATGATGTCTGGTTGGATAGAAAAAATCCAAAAACGTTCCTACCCATTGGCCTTTGCGATATTTCAATTGGCCACCCATGAGCTGGTATTAAATCTACCATGATCGCCAATTTGGCCGGAGCATTCTCCAAATATTTATTTGTGGCCATATTCATCGAGGCTGGCCTAAATATTCCCAAATTATAACGCACAGCAGCCTGGCCTTTTTTATAGTGAAACATCTTTAAGTTGCCCTTTCATATTGTGTTATATGGAAAACCATCGACAACCGGAAACCTTTATAAAAATCTGAAAAATAATGGGTTCCAGGAGAATTATTATTTGGGGAATCATTGTTTGGGGTGCGATTAGTGAAAATCATAAAAGAACATTCTTACCGAAAAGATGATCTTGATCCTACTGACCTGCATGCGCATCCTAATTCTTTTCAGTACACAAGCAAAAAAGAGCTTGGTGCATGGACCCAGCTCTTCATACGTAGACTAACTCAAACTAAATACTAACTCAAACTTTCGATCTAAAATCGCATTTAAAAAAAACCGACTAAAAAGTTAACTAAACTTCAAGCTAACATTACTAAAAATTAAAAGCCCCTCCCCACTAAATGACAGCTGCATTTCACCAAAACCCCCGAGTATCCAAGGATATATCTTTTTCATTCTCCTGATAATTATTCATATTCTAAGTAAACCCATTTGTATAGAAAATGGTCGATTCATATTGGACGAGTATAACCATGACGAGTAGGTATCCCATAAAGTGCACGATACCTCTTGTTGTAGATGAATAGTAGTAATACGTTAACGGTCCAAGCAAAAATGAAAAAAATGAAAAAAACATAACTTTCAGTGGTATACCGGTTATGGGAATTGTTTTACCATAGATACTCCGCAAAAGTTTCAACCTACGTATCGATTCCGTTATTTCTATTGGTCGATGAGATCCTTATTGGAAAAGATTAAGGAAAATGTAATTGTTGAAAAATTGGGAGCTTCCCCTTACCAGGAGATTTCAGATAAAATTGGAAGATTTCTAGAAGCAAAAGAATCAACCGTTAATCTCAACATGGTCAATTGAACAGCACACAAAAAAATTTTGAGGCCCTTAAAATTCTGTCATGAAACAGGGAAAAAGAAATTAAAGAATATTTAAGCCTTTTACCCGATGCCCCACATTGTACGACATGAATTTGAAAAAGACTGATTTCAAATGATTCAACGCTTCGAAATAAAAATATGGTTGACAGAGAAATTTGTCCATGGGTTAGTTCGATGCTTAATATTATGTACCAAGCGGTGGACAAGGAAAAAATTTTTATTTAAAGGTTAAACTACCAACGAATTTAATGATGCCCCATGCCGCAATTGCGGGATACGCCAACTAGCGATCTAAATTCTTCCGTATTCTTTCCTGCCGGAAATGGAACCCCCCGACTTACTAGTACTTAGAAAACTTTTGAAGATTTTTTCCGGATGAAAATTGGAAATATTAAAAAAGAAAATAGTCTTAAAGTAAGTGATTTTAGGTCTGCTTGATCCAAGGTAGTCTCTTGGCCAAAAAAGAATTTGGTATCGAGTATCAGGAGTAGAATCTGTCTAAATAGTGTGAGGACATTGTCATATTGCCAACGATAGTATTTAATGGGCCTATTAATGGACCGAACTTTAGGACAAAATAAACAAGCTTTTATTTGATGTAAATCATATAATTTCATATTCTCTGCACTTGGCAATCAAGAAACTCGCACCATGCTTACCAAAACAAAAAATCTTTCCCTAACAAAAGATAACGCCAAGGTGGTGTTGGTACCGCCAGGGAACAACAACTGTTTATTGGATGAATTTCAAGTAGACTCTGTGTTGGGGAAAGCCACTCTTCCATTTTGTTCCCACGAGGGCCACTACAGTAGACCAAGCACTGGGAAAAATTGGTGGCAGCGAAAAAGAAGATCTTATTTAAGTGATATTTATCTCCCTTGCGGGAGTGCCCTTTCAACAACCTTCGACGGGAAATTACAAAAAGATTTGGTAAAATTGAAAAATATGATAGTAGAATAGACGCGGTAAAGAGCTCCTTATTGATCCAAAAGAAATTTGCCTTAAACAAGACTATTCGGACAGAAGGTCTCTGTACCGCCTACACGACAGTAGCGAGACATTATAAAATAAGAACTGGATGGCCGAAGGTTTATCAAAAAGGCACACAGCAGGAAAATTCAATTAAAATAGTAGAGAAAAAAAATCCTGTGCCTGTGTTGGGCTTGGAAACATCCGCTCTTCTTGTCTAGCGGCTTAGAGTACATAAAACCGAACAGGACCAGGAGTATCTAATTTTGCCCTGGAACCCATATGGCCTACTATTCCAGATAATGACTTTAAAGGAAATGACAGAACCATATCACTATGGTCCGTGCAATTGTAATTTCCAGAACGACAGACTCTACATATGTTTAGAAGGAATTGGGAATTTACATTGATTATCTAAAGAACAAGAAAGTTGAGATATCAAAAGACTTCTGATGAATAGGAAACAAGAAAAAAATATCTGTGACATTTACCTCAAATTAAATGATGCATCGCCTATGTATCAACAATTATTGGAACCTTTAAGGGCAATTTGAAAATGTAAAAGGTACGTCTATCGAATTTACCAAGCATTAAAACACCTGTGGAAGGTTTAGAATGGAGATAGAGTCACTTCTTTATCTGAGGTTTGTAATAATACTTTAGAACCTGCCCTTATTTAACTGATAGGTTTATCCAGAATATTTCTTTATTAAATTTTCTGGCAATATTATTAGGGCTCTCCGATCGTTATCGGGCATTGCGTATCGATGCGGACATTGTCCACTTTTATGGTCTCCTCGAGAGCGCAGACAAGATCCTAAAGCGATACCTTCACTTTTAAATTTGTGGTTAAACCGTAATTTAAGTGTGTCCCAATACATTTAAAAAATTCTCTTACCTGAACCAGCTTGGAATGATAGCTCGCCAATTCACTGTAAAAAAAATCTTGCCCTATATTATTAAAAACTATTAACACAGGCACTTACGTAGCATGTATTAACCCTTTACTTGAGTTTAAACTATCGGCTTTTTCTTTTCCTATTATCCCTTCATTAGCGTATAACCGTCACTTTGTCTTGTCGGAAAATGTAATTACACAGTTGTGTTTTTGTGATGACTGCTCTCTTAATTGTTTTTGACTTTATTGAGTTCCTGGATATATATGTATGGAAATTCGGAAAGACCGTTAATTCCAAAATTCCGGAAGTAAACCTTCGAAATTTAGTGAACGCTGTCTATTTATAGTGGAACTTCGATTCAAGTAGGGTTGTTTAATGCGAGAATGGGCGGTTTAGCAAAGAACCTTTTGTCCGATTCTACCTTATTAAGGTTTTAATCCATTTGGTCAAACCTCCAGAACCTCCATTTTGATTCTAGTCTC
>Ga0163217_1034880_pt1 | contig 11823 bp, 5 predicted proteins | sample SynspAceP_FD_185933 | JGI IMG/M metagenome (GOLD analysis project Ga0163217, IMG submission 185933) | Saline lake microbial communities from Ace Lake in Antarctica - Synechococcus sp. Ace-P (PacBio error correction) | ecosystem: Environmental > Aquatic > Non-marine Saline and Alkaline > Saline ... | reverse complement strand
GGCTCAGAGATTATTACCACTGGGTAGGACAGCTCCTATTTTTGAATAGATATCATTATTCGGATATGCTAAGATGTTCTTTCTCCGCCAAGCGGGAGGGCATAAATTAGAAACGAGATGGTAAATGTTGATGAAGCCATCAATATTTTAAAGTGAGACTGACTGTGGTGTTCCTAAGATATCGAAACGTGGATGATGTAAAAAAATAGAAGCGCCCTTACGCAAATATGGATTGGTTTGTTCCAAAAGAAGATACCGAAGCCAAAAACGGTCATCCGTGATTTTGTGGGTGGTGTGGTTAAAGTAGTGTGCGCGTACTGTGTTGACTTTAATAGTCAAGAAGGCCGGGGAATCTTAACATGAGTTCCGTAAAGGGGTTGGATAGAAGATATTTGCACTGAGTCTGGGTTAGGAAGACGACTCCGTTAGGGACAATAAAGTAGTGATTTTCACATGAGACATAGAATTCCTACCCAATTGTGAGAGTTTCACAAACGAGCTATCATCCAAATACGGTGAGATAGTGGTACTAAAACTCGGAGACTAGAGACAGCAAGCGAAAATATCAGGACACAGGATATCCGTGAACTCTATCCCTAGTCTCTCGGTATTTTCCAGGTTGTGGATGGACCAACGAATATTTATTATTTCCGCACGAGACAGACTAATTTTTTATAAAGAGAATATACTACCAAACGGCTCGTTTATCATTATCCATAGCATTCTCTGTATCCTAAGATCCAGAAGACCTAAGGTGAGCTCGCTTGTTTATAGCTGTTCTGCTGCACATGGCAAAGAGGGCCATATATTAGTTACAGATGACCTATCTCAAGTGATGGAACGACCGTAAGTTCTGCTTGCTGACGGAGCTGTCTTCACAACAATGCTCATTTATTTCCGCATTTTCTCTCTAGTTCGCTGTTGAAGGTGAGAACCTGGTAGCTGCATAACTTCATGCGAAGTGAGATACCTAGTAAGAAACTACGCGAGACCTATGACAATACTAGATCGAAATAAAACTATATGAAAAGAGTACCAAAAGAAATAGATTGCCTGCCGGTCTGAAATATTATATCACATAGAGTTTTCAATACCCGTAAATCTCTTTTTGAATGCATATTAGTCCCTGATTCTGTCTCCTAAATTAAGGCACATGGACTTAGAGAGCCTTAGCAACGCTTAACTTCATTCGGCAGACTTATTTTTTCCAAGGGCGACCATCTTAGTTTTAGATCAACCTACTTTAGATATATCATTTTCGGATATCTCATAAATTAGTAAATGTGAGATGTGCGAACTTCACACCTAAGATTAGCCAGCCCATAGTAGCCTATTTTCGCTTTTTGTTGATCGTACTCGCATTGTTCTTATTAGTAGCTCGCAAGACATTTATCGATGGGTTCGTAACACTAGGTGGATCGATGGGTGTTATATGTTGAAACCGTACTCAGCTCATTAAGTATGCTCTAGTTCGTGTTTTCGAAGAAAGCAGCTTCTTCCGCCAAACAACGCTATAGAATTGATCCAACCAATTCTAACCTGTTATATTTCTGGATCTCAATAGGGTACTGACGTGTTGTGTATTCTTTTATTGGAAATGGGATAACCAAGAAATTTTAGGTTCGATTGAACTTTATTTTCCTCGTTATCATGTGTTCGGCGGTCAGTACTTGCTACCCTAAGCTGTCAGAGATGAAAGGATGAAAAAGCCTCTTATTGTGGCCGCATTGCTTCTTAGTTCCTTATTCAGATTTAGTACATCCACACCCACCCAGCTTTCATTAGTTGTTTTCCGTGTGAACGCGCGCCGGTCATATCCCTCGGCTGTCTCAAACCTGCCGCACAAGTTGGCGCCATTTAGAGTGGATTGTCGCAGCGCAGTAATCATAAAGTTATGTACGGAGTCGTGCATACTGGTTTCTCCAATGCGAAACTCTCGCAGTTTAGAGTACGGTTACATGTCGCTTCTCTACTTTTGGAAAGTCTGATCACTACAACGGTATAGTATATGTAATATCTGAGACCCATTCTTCCGCACCGAATTGGTAAATAAGTGGCACAATAAGATATGCTGTCAGGAGTATGTGATACTAGTGCTTGCGATTAGGCGAACGCAAGATGGGCACATTTGGGCGATAAGGAGGAGTATCTTCCACTACCAGGGTAAAGGGATTTGGTGAGTTTATCCTAGGAATCTTCTGGTGGTATGGTCGGGCCGCCATCGGCCTAACATGGCGCGCAACACCCCATCATTAGCTGATCAGGTATAGCTTGACCGGTGGTACCCGGCTCATACCCAGCCAAAAGGGAGCATAGATAATTATGCCTGCACGGAATCAGAAAGACGTGCCGGTGCACGTTCAGTTTGTATGTGGATGGACAATACTTGATAATGCCCCGCAATGCGAATTAGCTTTGTCCAAAATATTAGAAAGTCGGAACCTTACCATTCTTTCTCTCATGAGCAATCGTGGGTGTTTTGTATCTTGTTGTTGTTCTGCTCTTTGTACCTCCACTTTGTCGCGCAGAAAATCTTTATGCTTTCGCAGATTAAAATCGAGCGTCCTGCCAACCACCAAATAATTGAATCACACCGAATTAAGATGGTTCTTACTCACAGAGAGAGGCCTCGGTCGCTATTAGATTCTTCACTGTATCACATTTTTCAGCAAAAAAGTGCTTAATTTCAGGAAAGCGAAGCCTTTTTTTCATTCGTGTCAGTTTCGCTTTTAGGAATCTTTTATATAGCTGAAGCTCATCATATACACCTTCTCGCCCAATATAGCTGCTCTATGGATGTATAGCTTAATGTATCTCAAATCCGCTAATCTTTTCATATTAATCTCACGTCTCTCAGTCTTAGAATCCGGAATCAGATTTTTAGGAACAGACCGCTAAGCTCACGGGTTGGCGCTATCTGGGCTCTAAAGCGCCTGCGAGGGCTTATTTGCTCTGTAGCCTATACCATGCGGGAGAAAAATACGTCTCTTATTCTTTGAGGTTGCTAGGAATCTTCCCGGATTGTTAGCATGTGCATATTCATTTTCCATCGGGACGTGTTCATATCCCATTCCCGTCGTTTTGTAGGAGGACCATAGTCGCTTCGACTAGAAAATGCTGTCTTTAGGCTTAGTATACATCCAGGATATGATTACCATAGTATTTACTCGTGTATCTCATTATATTACTTCTTGGAATTCAATCAGATACCGTTCGAACTCACTTTTGGTTGTTTATCTCGTTCCATCAGGTTAATCAACTATAGTTAATTACTGGACATCTATGAAAGTTGTGCGCCGATCAAGGTAGTCCCACCCCCGTCGACGGAAGAAGGTAAAAAAATTGGGTACGTCTCAATAGATCCCCCTACGCTATTTATTGGGCCCAGTGCGCAAGATATAAAATGCGGGCAGTTGTTTTCCAATCTGGGAGCCAGAGGATCGTGTACATTGACTGAATGCTGTGTTGATGCTCTGTTTCCGAGGGCGGAATAATGGTGTCGACCTGTTTAGGTTCTCGGCCATGGTACAAAACATTAGATGTAATACTCTATTAAAAAACACACTCGTGGTGTGGTTTTAATGCTTTTTATAACTCAGAATCCGTGGCCTACTTATAAGGCTACTGGTACTTTAATCAGAAACGGTTGTAATTTAGTTCATCGAATACTTAGGCCAAGTGCATAAGCGTGGTAATCTTCTATTTATCATATTTTAGGGTAGGTGCGCGAAACTTCTTTATATCACTTCTTGGGTCAGTATTGTATTTGGGGCCGGTTTCTTTGTATGACAAACGCTAGTTTCCATATCACCCAAAGGACCCTATAGTTGGTGCGTCCCAATTATGTGGCGGCGGGCATTGATTTGGTGGCGAGCATTTATGGCAAATCCACAAAGAAAAAACCTCTCGCGACCTTTTGCGGGTGAGCGGGGCATCACGTGGAGTGTTCTATTTCTGTCTATATGATATGTGAGAAGAGAACGGACTCTAACAGCTTGTCCTCATATCTCCGCGTCCCCCGGATTTTCTTTCTCTCTTTTCATTAATATGGGTATATCGATATTAAACGACCCTAACGTATTAAAAACGCTTTGTCCCAATATTTGCCAACTTTCTGCCTGCCCGTGAGGGGTATAGGAATTACCGCTTGGAATGATTTTTTCTTTGAGTTGGTGGAGTGCGAACTAGTGACGCATGCAAAAATCTACTTATTCGGTTCTGTAGCCAGATTCCGCTGCACCGGTATTGTGGGCGTAACGACCTGTTCATAATACTCTATTTCGACTGGACTACGTCTGAACTTGCAGTCCAAATTGCATTGGTTTGGAACCTTAGCGCGCCGGTGCACCAACGCTCTCTCAATTTAATTCAATTATTAGTGATGATGAACAAATATTGATTAATTACATAACAGCCAATCGCTTCCAAACTGACGTTCATTCAGGCAATTGAAAATTTAATAATGTTCGGACGCGCTTCTCATAATTCTGGACAGTACACCATATATCAGTAAGATAAATCCATGTTAAGCTAGGAGAAATGACATCAGATATTTTGAAATGTGAAGCAAACCGCCAATACCTGAAAGATTATCTTAGTACGATTAAGAGATGTGAATGTGAATGGCAGAATTTTTTGCCGTTATTACGTAGTGGAATTTATTCAGGTTGACTTTTTTGAAAGTTCACTACCCTCAGTAAACTATAGTTAACAAGGTAAAGGTTTATTGCAAATTGACTTTCATAAAAAAGACTGCGAAATTTAAAATATTTGTAAGAGAGTTTGGAGCCCCAGAATGAAACCTATCTATTACTATTTATTGATTGCCTTAATTGCTATAACGTTTTATTATCTAGTGAATTATAATTTGGTAATTTTACGAAGAATAGACCTATAGGTCAATTTCCTTAATTAATGCGTTTCGCTATCTCTAGCCCCATTAGTTTATCTCTTCCTTCTCTTTCTTTAGTCGATTCATATATATCGCCTCGCCAAAGATGTGCTAGGGACATATGGTGAAGTATTTAATTCTTTGTTAGAACTTCAAATATCGTTCTAGTTTCTGATCCTAATATCGAATTTTATCTGTGCGCGAGAGTGATGAACACTTTTACCATTACTAGTGAGGTGTTCCATAAGGTTTGGGAGGTAAGGATCAGAGTTGCTTAATTTTTGTCGAGATAATAAAGATACAGATATCATATTCTATCCACTCCTAAACCTTATCGGATTGAGTCCTCTCCTCTCGAATCACGCGGGTACTAAAATTACCACTTACGGAATCTCCATTTACTCCCTTCCACGTTCTCTGTAAATATAAGTTGTCCGCGCTACATCGTTTGGTTGCATTTGGTTTTCCCTAGGTTTATGTGGTCGATTATACAAAACTTACTACCTCAAGTCTATAGGAGTGGGACTTATAGCAAGTTTACTTACTCGGCGTAGCACCTACTTCCACGACAAATAGAACCTGCTAGAAGTGAAAGGATGCCATTGAGCAAATTGAAATACATATTGTAGTTCCTGTGATGTTTGCTGACGCTACTCAGGGATAGAAACGTTAATGGCCTTTGTTATGTCGTCCAGTCTACGATATTACGGACATAATATCTGTTGGCACTCAGCTCGATATTTTGGGACAACGTCCTGATGTGCATTTTACGATTAACACAGTCTGTTTCCCATCCTCTAGTAATAAGGAATCGTCGAGGTTCATTTTAGGGTTGTAGTGGCCTGTATCGATTGGAGAGATTTTAGATCCATGGACAAACCCGTTCTTGGTATTTTATGAACCGAATTTCTGAGTTAGGGAAATTAATCACTCCATCAAACTGCGGGATAATAATGTTGTCGATTAATTTCCGATTCTTTGTGTCCATTTCTTTTGACTGTTGTGTTCTAGTTGCGCCGCTTAGAGAGGACAAAACATGACATCTTGTTCCGGTGGCACAATTTGGATTCTTTAGAGGACATGACACGCGCCCTATTACCGCTACCGATTCTTAATTTGACATTTCAACTCGTTGTGAGATATATTAGCTGCATTAGGGTATTCAGAACATCTTATGAACGGATTTACATACAAAGACTCTATCCTATTGTTCCTCTCTCTTTCTCAATTGACTTATATCTATACACACACTCCAAGTCGAAGTCCTTGCCTCATGGTCGAGCGAGTCTGTCGCTACCGGAAAAGGTGTGAGGAGAGGGCAGTTAATTGAGCGCCCAAAAGTGGACTCACCGTATAATATTACTACGCACGAACTGGCTTTTTTCAGTTTTGTGCCTGGTTTATTGACCATAAAATCTCCATCATCGGGACCCCATTTAGACTAGGAAAACCAGATATGCAGGATACTGATAGAGAGTCTTAAGTAGGGAGATCGGATTGATGCCAGTCCTGGGCGATAGATTCAAGGGATATATTTTCATTTATTTTACATTCGGTCATATGAGAATTTATCTCTAGATCTATAAATAAACTGACGATGGTTGTGATACGCAGCACATATAGATACAATTTCTGAGTCGGGAATAATATCTCTTTCCAGAGACGTCAGCCAGTTGTGTAATCCTTATTCAGAAGCTCATGAGTGGTGGAAGCAGAGGATTTGGTCACTAATATTGCATGACGATGATAATTTGGTGAATTGGGGCAAGGTACCTTAAAATAATAATTACCATTCTCAGGCTATAGTTGGGCTATGTATTTAGGTATCCATCCTTTCTTTGTGGTTTTGTCTCCATGGGATAGTATCAGTCGAAAAACCGGTAATATTCGGATTGAGCATAATCCCTGCCACCTTTGTCTTCTGGGGCTGTCGGGATCGTATCAAAAACCCAGACGCCAACCACCTACAAAAAATTCTGGATTTAGCGTCAAGATTAACCCTCTCAAAGCGAGATGTACTTCTCAGTTTAGGGATAAATATGGGTGACGCTTAACATACAGTGAGGTAAATGGATTTGGTATAAGTTTGATATACATTATCCCCTCGCATTTTAGATCTCCATTCTCAGACTTTCCACTGTTAGATAAATGAACTAGCGATTATTTAACGTCTGATGCATCCAAATTGTAATTTTTTCTGTACGCGGAGATTCCCTATCAGATTTATGAAAACCCATCTTGTGAAGAAAGGCTGTAATTCCTTTACTGGACGCATAATAGAGGAAAGACAATCGCTGATCTCAGCGCACCTGATGGTGGCCATGCCCTCGAAGTAATAAATTAAATCTAGAGATGTTAAGGATTGTTGAGATTTCCAGCTACACTTGTTTTTGAGCTAAAATCGTTGGGAAACTTTCCAATTAATGGAAACGCCCATCATGGACAAAAAAAAGATCAATGTTTTTCATAAACACTATTAAATTAAATCATTTAACATTTATACTAAAGAATATATTGAACATATTACCACTCGAAATTTTCAGCCAGTCAACAGGCTCATGTTACTATTATTTATTGTAATTCGATCATTTTTGCCTTTCATAGATTCAAATATTAAGGATTCCCAAGCTAAATTCTTATTTTGTTTGGGTGCACTGCCGGCAGAAGTTGGAACAAAGCGAATGGATAAGGCCGTGTGGGGTATTATACACTTGCCTAATGCCATTTGCATCGAAACTATTTTAATTTGAATAATTATAACCGTGGTTGGAATACATACATATAGTTTTTTCTTGAGGCCGCATTTATACAATGCATGATTTGAATACAGGAGCATCCAGATTCGTCGCGCGCATATATACCGGAAATATCACTCGAGGCACACTATCTCGGTCTCGTGAGACGGCGCTCAATTATAACGCCACACCCATGCAATATTATTTGACCATGAGCTAGGTTAGATACCCTATATTGAGTGTGGATGTGAAAATTAGACGTCGCACGATACGGCATTTATAGGACATGCATACATGCATACTCACAATGTACATAAACTCTTAAGATTCTTTCATAGGTAATTCTTCGTACATTTAATGAGTATCTCAAACATAGAATTTATGAGAGAAATGAGTAATCTACTAACTCACTCCTTTGTGCCATAAGGGAATTAGAGTAATTATCATCAATTACTTTTGTCCACGCCTGGAGAGAATTTTACACCAAGTCGTTTAAGAAATTGAAAATGGAAATAGTATTATAAATAGTTCACAACCTGGAAACGTGCATGTTATTTATTACTCTCCTTACGCATACATGTGGATAAGTGGCTCTAATGGGGTTTGTTTATCTTCCCAACTCAAATTGTCTTTTCTATAATTTCGCCATTGCTGTCGAGACATACTAGCAACCCAATATACAAACTTTACCACTTATTATATTCGGTACTTATAACTATATACGCCAGGTGGATATTATGATCGCCTGTCTTCTTCCTAATTGGTTCTTAGAGTGATCACAATTGGTAAGTGTTAGCCTCATGTGATTGTCATATGCTCCATATCTCATTCATTGCAAGTTTACACGATCACACAGTACTATTATATAGACCATGGGGCATTTGGGCAGATAGGTCATTTTATAGGTGAGCTTTGAAGATTCTAAACCTGAGTCTAGAATTTTTACTGCTGGACTCATGCGGGGTCTGTGGTGCTTTACTTGGGCATTTCGCCGGTTCCTTATCGATAACCACAAAGCTATTTTATGGGTCATCAAATAAAGGGTTTTTGGATGTTTCTCCGGGATCAGTTAGTTTTCCCTAACCTTATGCCGTATTGCTATCTACGACTACTATCGACTGGGGCATGGATTAATTAACCATCTGGATGGCTTGACGGCTCTAACGTTCACTCTATGCCCCGACTTTCCTTATTCTAAACAAAAAAAATAGAATTGATCCACGGTCTATAGGTTAGAATGGTGTGTATCCGGATAATTGTGCAAGTTTTTTCTTGTACCAGATCTGGCATACTGCCTACCGCAATAAATTCAAACACATTGATCTTTTGGATTCATAGGTCTAGGCACCAAAGACGCTTGCTCCATTACTAACGGAGATTAATGGCGCATCCTTAGGGGATTAAAATGTCTCCATTTTCCTAATGATGATGCATGTTTTTGGTAGAGTATCAGATTTGGTAGGAAGGTTGTAGGTCTCTCTTAGACCAACTCACATAAGAAGGTCATGAGATATACCTCAGCATTTATGAGTGGGCGGACATGCACATTTGTCGCGAAAAGTATGGGCTGATTATACTCACTACACTCCGTGTAATATAACGGAACCTTGCGAGGACTTGAAGACTTTTCCGCTGTAGGGCACAAATGGAGAGAGACGCTCTAGGAGGAGCAGTACCGCAGAGCGGCGATGATGACTACAAGAGTGCGGGCGATATAATATTCAGATCAGCCTCCTTCTGTTGCTCACAGCTGTCTGAATGGAATATAAGGTTGTATGCGTGGCTAATACAATAGGGACGGAGTCCCAAATACCAAACCTCCTTGAGTGGCGGCGCTAAGAAGAATTTAGTGGGTGTGTCATGAACCGCACTGCAGCGGGACCACAGTGAGCAGCGGGATTAGCCTGGACGAGTTGGTTGCTAAAGCATAAGTGTGCATTTTACTATCCGCCGCGTATATGGAAGTATGGATGAAGAAGAGAAAGACTCGGATCATCTTAAGAAAAGGAGGAGAGACGATATAATACCGCGTGGAAGTCCATGGGCAAGCCGAATTTGGAAAAATGTAAGGCTGGGTGCGGGGTCGGTGATTTCTTGGTCGACAGGGATTGAATATGACCATACACTATGACATCGCAGCCCTTGCTCCTGCAACGCCGCCCCAAAAGCGCAAGGCCAGAGGCAGAATCTTCAAGATCCGAGCAAACTCGATCGTTCCAACGGCTGGCGGCCGCCCTCTGCTCGGTGGCATCGAGCGCAGATTGCAGGGCGCAGAGCTTTCAGCTTCAGCGTGCGCAGGTCGGAAGGAAGCACGCCTGGGGGTTCGGGATTTGACCACCGGCTGAAATCTTGTGGCCATCGCCTCTGTGCCCGTTTCAATAGGCCGCCCGGAACAGGCTCTGCCTAGGTGTTCCTGTCGCTCAACCAGGGCCAAGGCTGAGCGCACGCCCTCGACCTGCTCGGGCTGTATCCCATGGCCGCCAGCACCGCGCTGGGCCCCTGGCTGCCCCTGCTTGACAGGCCGTGCCACTGCTCACCGCCAATCCTGCCGCCAGAGGGCTGAACCAGCGACCCGTCCCGGGCAACGGGCAGGCCCTGAGTCATCTTGCCACCAAAAGGTGATGTCGGTGGGCCGCCTGCGCTGCGGCAGCCGCTCAGGCTTCAGCCCGGCAGGGCCAGCAGGCCGCAGCCAAAGCGATTCACGCCGCGCCTGGCATCGGGTCGAGCCAACAATTGGCAGCAGGCGCTGATCACAGAGGGCAAGCCTCAGCCAAGCCCCGCCGCCAGCACCACCGGTTCGGTTCCGGCTGCGTCCCCGCCCTTCCTGGCGCGCCGCAGCCAGCAAAAGCAGCAGCTCCAGGTCGGGCGGCAGAGCAGCAACACCGATCCCCGTGGGCTTGAGTTGTTGGGCGGTGTGATGAAACAACTGCAGCAGGTCAACCGGCATCGCTCGAACGGTGGATCGGTTGGTGGCCCACACCTGAACCGCCATCGGTGTGAAACACCACTCCAGCGCGCGCAGCGCCGTCCGATCGCTCGATCGGTTGCAGCGTTCCCACTTCGCTCTGCCCCAGATCACCGACACCAGACGGGTGGGTGGGCCAGCAGCGCATTCGAGCGGCCTCCAACTGCACCCGCCGCAAGCCGTTCGACCGGGACAGGGACCGCCACCTGGCCAGCCCAAGCCGTTCCCAGGCGCGGCGGCGGCCGTCAACGCGGATGCTCCCACCAGCCGAGATCACCAGGCGCCAGGCGGCGAGGGCTGCGCAGCGCCTTGCAACCCAGATGGGCCCCTTCGGTTTGCCACCGGAGCAGAAAATGGAGGGCCGTTGGGGTTTCGCTCCAAGGTGGCCGCGACCGCCTGAGCGGCTTACGTTCGAGGCTGTCGGCAGCCCGCCCAGCCGAAGCCATTGCAGGCTGGTAGGATTCGCCCAGGCGACTCCTGCGCCTGGGCCATCACCGCCAAGGCACCGCCAGCCGGGGGAGCCGTCGCACAGGCGTCTAGATAGCAGCGGCGGCTCACCCTGGGCTGGCTTCATCGCGTACGTGAACAAAGGATTCTGGGCCGGCTCGGGATTCGAGCGGGGGATCCGGACGTCCATGGCAACGAGATCATCGAGCGAACGGACTGCTGAGCAGGGCGTCGAACCCGGGCGCGGGCCTCAGCACTGGGGCAGTTCTCCGGTTGCTGGCAGCCTGAACGCAAAGCGGACGGAGGCAGTTGATCGCTGGCTGCTCGGCACTCACCGCTGGGAGAGCAGGGATTCAGCGGCAACGGCCCCGTGGGCCTGCTCCAAGGTAACTTAGCAGCTCGGGGCGGTCACACATCAAACGCCGGTTCTGCCGGCACCGGCCTAACAGATGGCGGTGTATGTTCAGATCCCAGCGGATCCACACAGCGTTCCCACCCGCCGATCCACCGGCCTCTGGGCCCTCCCGACTCGGCCCAGGCGATGGGAGGCACCAGCACGCACAGGCCCGGTGCGCGAGGCCAGGGTGGGGCCCGCGCCCCGCTTCCCACACCCGCCGTCACCAGGTGTCAGCCGCCCGACGGCACGAAATGGACATTGGCGCGGCGGGAAGGCCGGGGTCCACCTCCAAGGAGCGGCCCAGGCGCTCGAGATCAACGTATTCAACGGCGGCCACCGGAGATTGACGAGATGCGGGGATGCCCATCCCACGCCGCCAAGGCAAGGT
>Ga0163217_1099085_pt1 | contig 11824 bp, 6 predicted proteins | sample SynspAceP_FD_185933 | JGI IMG/M metagenome (GOLD analysis project Ga0163217, IMG submission 185933) | Saline lake microbial communities from Ace Lake in Antarctica - Synechococcus sp. Ace-P (PacBio error correction) | ecosystem: Environmental > Aquatic > Non-marine Saline and Alkaline > Saline ... | reverse complement strand
TTGATTTTATTTAAATAGATTTGTTCATTTCCCGTTAACTTTGTTATCAAGAAGCTTTCCAATTTTGAATCCAGAAAGCCCTTAAGCTCTTCCATCGCCTTATTGGTTTGGCTATAGGCGGCTTCTTTTGTGATCTTTTAAAAGGATACGGTTTTGTAGGGATCCATGGTCAGCGGTTAGGGAATAAAGTGTAGTTGTTTTTTTCCCCATCTGGGCGTCCAAGGCTTTAATAAGTATCGCTAGATCCCTATCTAATTCAGATTACATTGTTCTTTCCATTTCTACGGAATTGTGAGCCCAAAAGTATGCCCAATAACATCTGGCAAAGAATAACCTAACACGAGAAAAATCCATATGCTTATCCATTTCCTAAGTCTTTCTTCCTGTAAAGCTTTAAAATGGCGAATTCTGCAATAAGGTGTTTCCTTTAGGGGGAATCCACAACAATTGAAACTCAGTTCCTCTACGCTCTATACTCTCCCTCTGGCCTTAAAATCATAGGGAAAAAGTATGGACTTGGCTTTCTCCCATTATTGTTTCATACGGTTGGCATTTCCGGGGCGCTTTTGTATAGGTTTCAATTGGGTTAAAGGTTGTTTCCAAGTTTCATTGTAAATCAGGCATCTGATTTTTTCCTGCTTAATTAAATTTGGTCACCCATTTGGGAACCTCTTTTTGTATAAAAACTACTGCTCACAAACATAACCTGGGCTCGATTCCCAATCCAATGCCAATTACCACGCCATTCAGCAGATTTTTCCACCGTAGGCAAATGGTCCTCTATCCTTAATAGGAGATACTATTTCACCTTAGATTTTAAAATTGCTTACTTTTTTAACTCATCACGTTATCGTAGAAGCCATTAACTTTGGGCGCATGCCCATAAGGATTTTCAAGATAGAACCTACTATCTTTTCTTGATCATCCGAAACATTACCCACAACCCCATTCTATCTCTGGTCAAACCAAGAATTCCCGATAATCCTCTGATAGAAATTGGTGTGTTCCTTGTATTAATATATAGATGCTATGACCTGGTGCGGTCAGATAAGGAATTAGTTAACTATTCTGCATCTTAAAATTCTGAACCCATCGGAATTGTAACAACTTTTGAAAACCATCTTCCCCGTATCTTTTTTGATATTTTATACAGGGATAATCCGCTTCTCATTTGTCTATAACAACACCACCACTAATTTCGGAAGCCGACTTTCCTGTGGCCAAAATTTCATGATGACTTAAGGCAGTTCATAAGAATTATTGATTATATATAAGAATTTACGTTAGCATAGTATTTCTCCGTTAGGTTAGTTTATTCTGTCCCCTTTTTCTTCCAAACCTTTCTTTTCAAATTTAAGTTTGTTTTCGGTAAGATATTATTTCATACAATTTCCGTTCCATGGGTTTGGCAACATCTTGAAACCCAAGCTATTTAGGAATATTTTTCCAAATCATCCTTTAAAAATCTTTTATTTGGTTATCGTGTTTTTCAAAGTTACGCATTAATATTTTACAATTATTAGCATGTTGAAGATTTTCATAAATAGACTATGGAAAGACCACGGTGTCAATTCCTCTTACGTTATCGTAAATTAATCAATTTAATGATATGTCTCCAGGAGGTAAAGTTAGTTTATACCTCTTTGCCGCTATTGAGCGTGATTGTGAATCTAGCACTTACTATGTGTGTTTCTAAATTATGACAAATGGTACCACTTTTACTTATGAGGAACCTGTGAATGTTAAATGATCATTTATAAAAGATCCATACAAAATGCAAAAATCATATTAAAAGATGCTTAATTGCTCAATTATCAATATTGGTGCAAGGAAAATTAAAGTAGATAGAAAAATTAAAAAAAACCTGCCCTAATCAGTCAGGGTTATTTTTATTTGACCCTGACCCAAATTTATTTTAAACAGGGGGAACTTGAACAAAAAACACCGCAAATATCCCAACTTTTCCATTTTTCAATAGCGTATTGGGCGAGACTCACTTAAGGTTATTTACGCCTCGAGACCAAGAAACCCTTGTTAGCCTTTTTGAATTTTTCAAGGGTATATCTTTTGATTCCTAATACGCGCATCAGCGATTACAAAAACCCTAACCCTATGCGAATCAATTAAAACACTAGATGTTAAAAAAGTTATTCTTTGATACTAGGTAAATGAGAGTTTTTTTAGTACTTTTCAAACTTTTGATTCCCAAAAATCAATTCGAACCTTGGTATTATTCTTTAAGTTTAGTATCCATGGTTAATGTACGCGCTTTTTAACATTCAAAATACCCCTTACTTATTTTTTTTTAGAAAAAACATGAAAAAACATTGAAAATTGCCATATTATCCTGCCAATCAAAACTTTGTATTCTACAAAAAGACTTGTTAAGAAGCCGGTGAGAAAAAAGGGCCATGAAGGTTGTTGTGGATTTAACCATACGAAATGCGAATTAGTTATCGAAAAAAGAAACCTGGCATTATTTATAAAGGGGAAGAAATAACTAATATTAATGCTGTTATTTCCCGAGGAATTGGAGCTTCGGTTACCTTTTTTACGGAAACGCGTAGTGTTCGCCAATTTGAAATGATGAAGGTTTTCTCTGCAACAGAATCTCAGGCTTTGGTGCGATCTCGAGACAAACTAAGAAGTTTACAAATTCTATCTCGGGCAGTTAGGCCTTACCCAAAAATTTTTGTAACTATGTCGAAAGAGGAGTTGTATTATGATAAATTGGGTTGCTGCCTCCTAATGATCAAATTATTAGAATGTGAACTTCCAAGGTTAGGCCGTAATGTTGGTGTATAGAAATTTCTGCTGAATCTATATTTAGAAGCATTTAAAGGGATTACAAGCTAGGTTATCGTTACAAGAATTTATTATAAAGAAGCAAAAGGGGCAGATATCAGAGCATTTCTCGTTGTTTGATGGTTGTGGTCGTTGGCGCTATGAAACGGCAAAGCCAAGGAGGGTGAGTTTCAGATCAAATTTACACCGCGGTGGATCTGCCCAATATTATAGAACTAACGATGAGGAGAAAACGCTGCCATACGTTGCCGCGAAATCTCTAGGATTAGGTATTTGCTTAGGGTTTGATATGCTGCAATTCTTGCTAGAGGTTCCTTAAATTTTAGAGTAAACTCATCCCAGGCTTAGAAGTATAGAAAATTGCGACTGGAAAGATATCGCGGACCAAATAATAAAATTTTCTGAACGAAATGCCGAGTAATAAAGTTAAGATATTTAGGAGAAACTATTTTTACCGGGTTTAAAACCTATCACCTTTCTTTTAAATATTTGCAAAATTTACATACCGGTATACGAGCATTGAGTTCCGCATATATATCTAGAGGCCAAGCTAAGGACCTTCATATTTTATTTACAGGAGGTATTCATTGGGCAAAGCGAGGTTAAATGGGCGTTGAGATTGTTCGGAAATAATTGCTAAAATATTCATATTCCAATGCAGGACATGGTTATTTGTATTCCAGTTGTAAATGCTTTTTCGGAGTTTTAAGTCAAACCTTAGGAGGAATTCCCAGATGGAAAGAGAATTTAATCGTGTTTTTTCCTGCAGCGTACAGGGTCATTAGCCAGCAGATTTGCCGTTATCATATGTGAAAGGGATTTGTACCTCACATAAGCTACTGTTATCCGATTTTTCATTCGGGAGAGATAGCCGCTTTAATACCCCTTCAAATACGAAATTGGTAAAAAACGATCATGAAGTCTTTCAATTAGCTCAAAACCTTTGGACTAGCTTTATATAAGAGTGTTAAAGAGAAAAACTTTAGAGAGGACACCTTATATAAGCTAGATAAAAAGTAGTGGCTATTTGAGGGAGGTAAATCATTAAATATTAATTCCTGTCATCACCGAACGGTATATCTGGATGCACTTAAAGGGTCATGCCAAGAATTAGGGATCAGGAGTTTTCAGAAAAGAGCTCTTCTTCCTTTAATTCCTAAACCCGACACCTTGTTTTCTTGTTAGAAGGGATATCAACATGGATAAGAGGCCAAATTTTTCTGGACTTTTTTCATCCTACGTTACAACTTGGGCAATATGTAAAGGTTGGTAGATAGACTTAGGAAGTGTATCGGATCCCTTCGGGAAATTTTTGATTAAATACAAAAATCAAATTTCTCTGGGTCATTGTCATATTTGTGTAAACAATCGCTATCGTAAATCAAGGAGATGCCATTATACATATCACTTTAAAAAACGAAAACAGAACTTACCCTAAGACCTACTCCTGCGTCTTCTGGCTTAAAAAAGTACTAAAAAAAAAGCGCAAAAAAATGTAATTTTTTGCGCTTTTGCTTCTGAGTAAATTATAGCTTAAGCCAGTTGGTCTTCCCAAAAACGTTTTTTCCAATTTTTTACGTTTTATCTACGGTAAGTCTTTTCAATAACTCCATAATCTTCTTCGTTTTTTACTTCTTTTCTTATAATTTCAATTAAGCTCTAATTATTAAGTGCCTTTACCTCTCTAGATTGATTCTACCTCTATCACTTGTGGTCATACCGGACTTTTTTACGCTTTTCTGAACTCTAAGGCTCTATCCATTGCAATCCATTAATACTAAAATCGGTTTATAGTTAATTTATTATTATTGATTTAATGGCTTATGTTTTTAGGGCTCTATTTGTAGCGTTTTTTAACTTTTTACTTTTCTGATGATTTAACTCAAAACAAATAATTTTAAAATACGATAACCTAACTATTCTAGCGCTTTATGTACTATAGCAGTTAAACAACATATTTTAGCTAAGCATAGAATTTACCAAATAAAATGACAACTTAAGCATTAATTTTATTAACAATAATTAACAAAATGTTTATTTATTTCAAGCAATGTTTAAAACATTTATAACACTATTTTTAACAATAGCTTTTAAAATATTCCTATTTTTATCCGCTATCGTGCCAAAAAAAAAAGCTAAAAATCACAACTGATTTAAAAAAACAAATTTGCAACTTTGTTTGGTGACTATTCTTCTTTTATCCTCAGGCATTTTGTTTCATACATCCTAACCACATGCTAAGCGAGGGATTTTGAAAGGAAAAAATCTCGCATGCCAACGTGCATAAAACGCCAAAAAAGTCCATCCAAGTTTCTTGCCACGCTCCTTTTTGATTTAATTACTCCAATTTTCATTAGGTAATTACTTCCGCTAATATAAGGTTTGTTGCAAATTTAGGCCTCAGTTCTGAAAAACTGATCAATACCATAGACACTTAGGTACCATGACCATCGGTTAGGGCATCGATAAAAGAGCTCCAGTAAACCATACTTCATCAGGATCAAACTTCACACAATCAGCATAAAGTTACCCAATACATTAGGGCGTTCGTATTATTGATGCATATAGCCGGTTTTTAAGAACACTTTTAATGGATATTCGTTATAGGGTTCAATACCTGTTGTTCCTCGTAAAATGGACTTTGGTATTTTGCGTTTAAAACCCCATAGAAATTCTTGGTTGCGTTTCAAAACTTCCTTTAACTTATGTAAATTCCACGTAATAATCTCATCTCCTTCTATAAATTTGCCGAACGAAGCCTTCGGATAGAGTTTTAAGGAATTCATTTTCTGTTGCAAAGTAAATGCCTTATCAATTATTTCGTCTGGTGTAATTAAGCTATTATTTAACATTGGGCTTAATTACACATTGTGATGCCCAAAAATTGAAAATTGGTGCTTCCACGATGGCATTCTTCAAAAGGTTCCAAACTCTAAAAAATCGGTTGGCTTAAAAAATTCAGCAAACCATTTTTCAGTTTTGTGAAAAGGTATTTGGGGTAGCGAAAGCTGTCAGAAAGTTCCTCCGTAATTTTAGAAAAATTAGTCTCTACATAGGTTTTAGCATTCTTTTATAAAAATCATCGTACGGAAAATTGCAATATTAGGGGCTTTGCTTTTTAGTTGGCATATTTTTTTTTCGATTTTTCGCTATCGTAGGTTCCATTTTACCACCTATCTGGTTTGCCTCATCTCCAACGATTAGAATATTTACGTCTTTTCGATTCATTATAGTGTTGTAAAAAGTAGTTTTGAGTGAAATTTTTCTTATCATGGGGCTTAAAAAAAAATCTTTTAAAGCATCATTATGTATTTTAAAAACAAAGGCGATTCAAAACTATTTTCTTTTCATATTACTAGGGAGTTTGAAGCGCTAGTGGTATAAGGCGTTTTTTCTAACCAATATCCACGGATTGATATAGTTTATTTCTTGAACGCCATTCCTTTTTAAAATAGGGGTATTAGTTCACGTATATCTTTTGCCAATTTATCTTTGTTGCCGACTATAATAATGCACCTTCATAAGCCGCTCTCTTTAGAATCTCTCTGTAGAATTTTCATGGTTGGCTCTATGAAAGCTTATTTTTGTTCTGTGAAGGGATATGCCTGTTAAAAAAAAGCAAACTCTTCCACCTAAATAAATAGGATATTTGTGTTTAAAAAAGTGGATTCTTTAAAACAGCTGATGGAAATATTAGATGAACTTTTTTTAGGGCTAGTTTTGACATTTGGTACTTTTTATTCATTCTACATTTCGCTACAGTACATTTACCTCGTCCCAGTTTTTCTCCCATTTTTTACGCCAGGAAAATTGGTCGGGCGCAAACCACGCATATTTTTTCTGGAGTGTTGTTCTTTTTCCATTTTCTTTACTTGAAATCTGGAACTTCATTTCTTTCACATAAGCGGAATCGCTCCAGCTCTTTCTACTTCATAATATGTATTTAAGGCCCGAGATTCCTACAGAATTGATTTCTTGCTAAATCAATATCATCGGCCTCTCCAATAGCATTTTGAGGAATTTCTAAATTTCTATTTCACCTATTACCAATGTATGGTGCCGTTTACGTTCTATGGCGTATCGATTCGGATATTAAACCTATTTCAAGTTTGACTTTCTTTACGAAGGGGTGCCGCTACCCCATCCCAAACTCTTCTGTAAGTCCACAAATTGAAACCTCTGATTCGCCATCATCAAACTTAGCAGAGGTATTTAATGTGCTTTTTTTTCTTATGATGGCAGGTGTTGACATGATTAATCGTTATAACTGCCATTTTTTTAGTATATTCGTAGGTTATGGGCGCGGCACATCGCCTTACCGGACGTAAATAAAACCCATTTAATGCAGGATCGCTACCCCAGATTGCATGACCGAATTGAAAATGTAGCAACATTTGTGATTCCCTTTTCCGGAAAGTTGTTCCAATTAAATTCGCTGCCTTTTACTCCTGAAACCGCAATTGATAAATTTAATGCGTTGCACACGAATCTGAATTGTTTCTATTTTCTTGCTTTGTGTAGTGGCATTTAGCTTTCTTTTTTTAAAATCGTAATTTCCTTTTTACATTTCTCCAAAAAGCAAAAAATGAAGGGTTAATAACCTTTACATTAAACATCCAATCTCTTGGTCTTCTTGTCCTGAATACGTTGTATTTAGAGGGTGCTTCCTTGGTAATATAATTTCCGATAGTTGGTATTCTTTCAATTAATTTCACTGAAACTCCACCAACGTATACTTGAATATTAGGAATGTTTTTAGCCAAGGCTAAACATAAAATTTACCGCTTTTTGTCCGAGTTGGTATGTTCAAAAAACTGAGGGCTCTTAAACAAAGACATGCGATTTACGCTTCTTCTTTTCGCCAAATTGGGGTCTAAGTCTATAGTAGTATTAAAATACCAGCTGAGGCCTTCGATTGCGCTACGTGTTATAGAGTTTTTATATGGTAAAGGATGTCACTAATTTTTAGCGGTGACGTTGCATTTTAAACAGTTTAGGATCGCCATTTCAGGAAGTGCTTTCATAATCCACATCTAAGAACGTATTTTTTGATGGGTATTGGCAATATCTATTTAGTATTTCCTGATTTGCTAGTACTTATTTATTGCTGTTGCCCGCCACCCATCTGCCAAACTAATGCGCATTGCTTTGCCCAATCGCCATCCAATAAATGGTTAATACATCCATTGTGCAGGATTGTTCTCCAATGGACTTATTGGCCACATTACACTAATGGAAGCCAAGTACATACGCACAGGTTATGTAGGTAATCCAGTTTCATAAAAAATGCTGAATAGCGTGGTTCTATTAGCTTCAATTTTCGGTAGTTGCTTTCAAGAACAGCTAAAGGCATTTTCGTGAGTTGGTAACCGATTGTTGCTTCGTGTTTTAAATCGCTATTTTTTAATTTTTTTTTCGTTCCGTTTTTTTTTTTTTTTCACCCTCCAAATCCTGCTGCCAATATCCTCTCCAAGCCCCAAATTCTTGAATAAACTTTTTCCAATAGCGTTTGGAGCATAGCCTGCGCTAACACTAATTTGGAAAAACCTGCTCTTGTTCGAAAATAACTCCTCTTTGAAATATAAGGTGATAATAGCTAACAGCGCCATTCAATAAGTTTCGAGATTTTTGCGTACTCTTTGGGTTTTTAGATTAGCTAATTCGCCTTTAAAATTGCGTCATAGTCTGTTGGAAAGTTTGGGACATGCTTTGCCATTTAGCGCTTGCTTAATTTTTATTTTCCTGGAAATTCGCTTTTTGTTAGAAGATTTAAACCTGCTTATTTCTGGGATTACGCTTTTTTAAATGTTTGTTGACTTTTTACAACAACAAACTGATTTACTCTTTTTACGGCCAGCGTTTAAAAAGCTTATTCTTTTAAATTAGCTCGCATTAAACTTAATAACTTCCTTTCGGGCAATCCAAATTGAATTTCGATGGCTTTCAAAAGGGCGTTCTATCTTCCCAAGCCATTTCAATAATTCTATCTGCTATGTCGTTCTGTAAATTTATTTTTCCATGCTTATATTCTCGTCTGTATTTTAATTTTGCCAATTTTATCCGCATTTAATTTAAAGCTCCCATATGTAATCGAAGTTACATTCATCAGGGGCAAATTACTGACAAAAAAGCTTCTTCCGAAGCATTTCTGTACAAGTAATAGGTAAAACCAACGATAGGCTCAAAAATATAAATTGAAGCACTGTACACTTAAATTATTATTATCGAACTGCTCATTAGCACATCGAAACTCCGCTTTTAGCTTCTTTGTACTTAGCTCCAATTTGTTATTTACTTGATGGAATATTTCGGGTTTTTCCAAGAAACAGTATCTTGTGTAGTAATCCACAGGAGCTACCCACACTATGTGGCATAGGGTTTTAAGGCTGCATCATATTTTCTCTTTATCTGCATCAAAAAACTACATAGTTTTGGTTTTTTAATTGAAGCCATTGTTTTTAATAAATTTCTGTATTTTGAATATTTGGTTATTTTTAGTACTTGATGGTTTTGTAATGGAATTAAAAATCATTCCACAAGAATTGCCCTTTATCATCCATAGAAATTTCTTGGAAAAATTCCCACTTTACCGTACTGAATAGTCTTTTTTCCGTTTTATTTTTTATCGGTGGAGCCATTTGGTATAAAAAGGATGTTGACTTGGGCCTTTTAAGCTAATTTTTTCCGTTAACGGAAACTAACCCCAAAATTTAAGTTTCGCAAAATGGCTTTAATCGTGGTTTCTCATTCTCCAGGCTCCTCCCTCAATTGGTGCTGGTGCACAATGACAACTAATTTGTCTGGGTACGCTTTATACAACTTTTTGAAGTTCGAATATTGGCTTGTAAAACCAACATTTCGATGCCACGTTTACAATAAAATATGCTTTTTCCCTTAAAGTTTTCTAATACAGTGCCCTTACCATGTATATCGTTAGGGTAAAATGGCATAGATAGATTCTTTTGGTGCTATGGCATCTTTTATCTTTTGATTGTTATGACTTTAAATTTTCTTTAAAAAACCTCATTCCCTATTATTTAATCTTTGTTGATAGCTTAATTTTTTCATGGACTTGTTCTGCTTCATAGGTGTTTATCATCGCTTGCTTTGCGATTTACAGGAAGACATTTATACGCTTCATCATTCAATGTCTTTGTTATTGTTTTTTGCAGTACTTCTTTCTCTGATTTTTTTTTAAATAATTCCAAAACATAGCTTTCTTTTGTAATAAGAAATTACATAATTTCACTTCAAAAAATACAAAATGTTTAACAATTATTACAAAGCTTAAACAATATTATAACAATGTTTTAAGACTTGAGCCTTGGCAGTTACAGGACTCTTCATCATCTTAAAAGGCCAGTATCTAGAGACGACTACAAGTTCACTCTAATGATTCCCTAATTTAAAACACTCCCTATCCTTTATATCCCGTAAAATCCAATTTAATTCAGGGTCAATTTGTCGATTCGGTCCTTTTTTAGTGGGAATTATTTCTATATTCTGGAATAATTCCGTATCCATTTATTTTCAGTTTGGGTTGTGGTGCTTGAATTTGCAACATGCCAAAAGCTAGACTTACTTTAGAATTTGGGCAAAGCTACAAATTTAGGGACATCCCAGCAACGGTTGCCATGTAATGCCCTCCCGTTTCTTCACCCACAAATATTGCGGCGTTTCGGGTCGCTTGCTAATTTAGTTTGGATAAAATAGAAGAGCGAAAAAGAATTCCATTAATCAAAACATAAAAGCTTTTTCCTTTAAAATTTTAAAGGGTCAGGGTCTAGTGCCTTAGAACTTAGGAAATCGAAATAGCTATTCCGTTTTTTTATCCCCTTTAGTAATTTTACTGGTACTGCTTATGGGTGTCTTTTAACACCCCCCAAGTTTACAAAAAAAGGTTTTTCACTGGAAGAAGCTTGGCTTTTTAAAAAAGAAATGGTGTTAAGCTCTTGCCCTTTTTCTACAAATTGATGCACATCATCTGTCAAATAGGTATACCAAATTTTAGCTATTTTCATCCAATCGTTCCACCAGGTATTATCTCTTAAATCGATTAATTAAATTCTTGGTTTCAGCGACGGAATCAATTTGGTAAAATAACCTCTTTACTAAAACGCTTTGAATTGCCAGTTTTTTAAAATTTACTAATTTTCATTATGCGATGATGCTTATCTTTAACCAATAAAATCAAAAATTACGGGTGTAAATTTAGTTTCTTTGGCAAACTCTTACGCCTTCATATAGCCGTAATTTTTCAAATCATTTTTATTGCTTCTGCTTTAATTTTTTTGCTTTCTTGCTTTCTTTTCCTGTTTTGGCTAAGTCTTTACTTCTTTTTATCTAGTATAGTAGAATTCTTTAGTAGGGTGAATCTCTAATTTGTTTAAAATATTCTTAATCGAATCTTTAGGGATCCGTCTAACGTTTTTTGTAAATGCGCCTTGTCGTTTTAGGCTTAAGGTTTAATGGGTTAGGCTGTCTTGATTTCCTTTGTTCTTTAAAAAAGTAAAAATCCAGAAAAGCGCAGATGCCACAAAACCGATTCCTCAAAGTAGTATTGTTAAACCATCTGAAGAAACATATTTTTTTATTACTCCAACGTACCAGTCTTCCAATCGGTTTCTTGGACGTATTTTTAGAAACTTTCAGCCCCTATAATGGGTACTGTCGATACCAAAATTATCTTTCACTTAAAAAAAAGCATCCCTCTACTTGTTTCAAAATTCTAAATTGATAGAAACTTCAAATTCATTTTTTTCCGCAATTCTTTTCGTTTCTTTTTTATGTATCCGTTTTTTGGAAGGGTGGGACTGATTTGCCAATTGTGTCCTTGACGAATTCGGAGACCACCGGTTGCCTTAATTTCTTGTAAAAAAATCCAGTACTTTTGGGCCCAGAAAATTTTTAATTGCTTTTTTGGCTTTTTAAAGCTTGTCCCAAATTTTAAAAAAAAATCTAGCCTTTTTTCCTGGATTACCAAAAAATTTGGGGAATTTCTTCTCTTTAATTTTTTTAT
>Ga0163217_1066394_pt1 | contig 11824 bp, 5 predicted proteins | sample SynspAceP_FD_185933 | JGI IMG/M metagenome (GOLD analysis project Ga0163217, IMG submission 185933) | Saline lake microbial communities from Ace Lake in Antarctica - Synechococcus sp. Ace-P (PacBio error correction) | ecosystem: Environmental > Aquatic > Non-marine Saline and Alkaline > Saline ... | reverse complement strand
AATAAACTTTATCAACGCTACTTTGTTAGTGGTTATGAAATAACCCATTACCATACATGTCTTGGCAGTTTCGTCCATGAATTGGAAAGGCGGAAACGATATATATCTCCAGCCTCATAAAGACGTGAACTTTTCGAGCTCCTTTAAAATGCCGTCATTCATGTCCGGTAGAACAAGTCCAATAATATTTGTGTTGGGCAGCTTTTTGTTTTTCCGCACCACTTCTTTTGATCATGGACAATGCTTCCTCCACAGTATAAAACAAGCCTGGTTGATGGATCGATGGTTCGATTTTATACTTAATGGCAAATTGTGATACCATGTCAGCATCGATAATCCAAACATTTCTTTCTTCATTTATGATACAAATAAAATAAATAAAATTTAATCTTAAGAACCATTGGTCTCCTAAGTATTAAATCTGGGGTCGGAACCAAAAATATTTTAGAGGATTTAACCAAGTTATGGCTTCTTTGTCAATCAATGACAAAACCAGTGGGACCACTCTATAATAAAGGCATAAAGCAACTATTGAAAATAATTGAAACTGACCAAGCAAAGGCCTTGAAGTAGTTTATTCACTATCATATTACTAGTTTTTAAAACCATCGCATAAACTTGTCATATAGTAAAACTGTTTTTCATATTATGATATGAAATTTTAGGGTAAAAAATATAGCGTTAACTGTCCCCTCAACTGTTTCGTCAATCGGTGGTTCAATGGGTTCACTGGCCCCGAATAATTCACTAAACCGTAAAATGTGTACTGACCTCTACCGAATATGTAGCAAGAGACGAGAAGCTAGTAACTTGCTGGATGGGTTTGTTTTGAAGCTATAATTCCAACTTGGATTGCCAACAAGCTCGTCTTAAGCTTACAACAATGGTCCGTTATGAGCGTGCCTATGTCGGATCGATTAGTAATATGGCGCTTAAATTTTTGATATCTCGGGTTCGAGCGTGTAAAGTTGGAATGAGGCTTGCGAGATTTGTACATTTCAAACTTCGCTTTTTAATAGTTTTGGGCATAGGCATGCATACTAAGTTCCTTTGGAGGTCGTCCTGCAATACCAATAACGTAATCATAGAAAGATTATGAAGTTAAGATTGTAATTCATAGGACGTAATGGAAAGATAATTTGGGTCCAAATAATAGAATGGATTATCTAAATCCTATTGAGTTTATCCCAGAAGTATACGAAATTTCCATTTCTTTTCCTCGTTTCTTAACATGTTTTTGTCAAATAAGAGATAATATGGGAAACAATGTTAATGGGTAAATTAGTATATCAAAAAGTTACGCGTAATAGTTTTTGAAAATTCGAGCTTTCACAAATCATAAAGTATTTCCAAGAATATTATAACAAATTAAAGGTGTATGGATTTAAAAACAATTTTAGATTGAGTTGGTATTCTAAACAGGGAGTTGGCCTTTCAAACAATAAATATAGAAACGAAGTCAGGCAGAGCTAGAACTGGCTTAAGAAGGAATTTTGCTTTTCAAAATCAGGAAAAGCAAAAACGAGCCGACGAATTGGCCATTGCAAACAAAAGAACTGCCTTTTCAAAATGGGGAGAAGAAAAAAGAGCGGCGAATTGCCTTGGCCAACAAAGAGCTGGGAGGGAGGGGGGGATGGCCTTCAAAAATTTGGGAGAAAGCAAAAAGGGCCGACGGAATTGGGCCCGTGCAACAAAGAGCTTGCTTGCCAAAATTGGAGAAAGCAAAAAAGAGCGGACGAAACTGACCATTGCCAACAGGGAGCTTTCTTTTCAAATAGCGAGAAAACAAAAAGGGCGGAAGAAATTGACCGTGGCCAACAACGACACATATCAATGTATTCAAAACAGTGAGAAACAAATAAGGCGACGAGTTGACCATAGCAAACAAAGAACTTTCCTATCAAATAAAGAAACAAAGAAAGCGAAAGAATTGACCACTGCCTATAACGGAACTTAAAAAAGTGGAGAAACATCTTCAAAGAACATTTTCACGCTTAAAAGAACATGACCTCATTACTCACATAAGGAAGACAGCAATGCCCAATTTTGGGGCTAGGCCCATCTATTGGACGTAGAGCGATATTCCTACGAGGAAGTCAAAAAATAATCGGTTATTTAAAAAAATCAGCATTGATTCTTGATGATTATACTAAGGAACTAATGGATGTATGGATTGCTTTGGCATTATATAGCGAATTTGAAGTTAAATAATTCGTAGGATAGTAGTTAAAAGTATGGCTTAGATGCTATTGCTTTTTAAGCCCAGGAATTTCTTCCAACCCATAATTTGCAGATAATCCTTTTGTATGGCCTGATAAGGAGTGGTAATATATTCTTTGTCAGATCAAGGATTACGGCCACTGAATGTCTCGATACCTTGTACAATACATGTACTTATAGCAGTTTCCACGAACTCGTAATTTAAATGCACCTATCACCCTATTTCATCTTGTTTCAGTTCCTGACAAACCGTATATAGCAATCTGCGCTTTGCCGGAAAAGGGAAACATAGGCGCCGGCCTTCTGAAGAAATGGACAAAGGTATTGCCAGCCTGTTTTTACAGGTTCGCCAATGTCGAATGTGAATTTATTAAACTTTTCATAAGATCAAAGCTACCTTTTCTCGTTTTGAACGGAGCGCCTCCTTAATACTGTATCAAATGATATATATTAAACGATAAAATGCCCTTGGATTCCAAGCCTTTTAGAATAATAATCAACAAAGGTTGGTTTGTTCGATATAATTCATAAGGAGAGAAGTAAAGGCGACTTACTTTAGAACAAGTATGGCACACGGATTCATATGGCGAACAACTGTCTGAACTGAAATATCATTCGCAATATTATCCAAATTTTAAACAGAATTAATCTATTTTAGTTCCATAAACCGCCGTTTTACGGAACCGCTTCAAACTACAATATAAAATCTTTACGTACCCAGTTCCATTTGTCGTTCTTTTTATTAGTGTCATTTAATTTACCCATTTATTAAAACTTTATAGCCTTATATTATTGATTGATTTTAAATAGTATAAAGTAGCGTACTAATAATTAGTTTGTATTTGAGGTTTATTAAACTTGGGTCATGGTTTGGATACGCGAGGTAAGTACTGCAGAGCAGATTAGATTTGCGAATTGGATGCTTTCTAAAAGAAGGCATTGATACAAAGAACATTTATACGGAAAGTTTCCAGTTCTCAAGAAGAACGTAAAAGCTTAAGCGACTTCTGGACTATTGCCCGTGAAGGCGGACACCATTGTATGTTTGGAAATTAGACCGCCTGGCCAGAAGTTGATTCATTTTACGCAACTTCATTACAACTCAATGAAAAAGGGGTCAAGTTCCGGAGTTACAGAACTTTTTGGAGATACCGGATAAGTCTTCACATTCCATTCATTGTAAAGACTTGTTTGCGCCCCTTGGCCCCAGTTGAACAGGATAATTTCATTGACCAACGAAACCAAAGGCCGTTTCAGCTTCAGCAAAGGGGCAGAGGAAAAGTTTGGTGCCCAAGGAATCAGTAAGAAAAACAACAAAAGCCATTAATTGCGAACAGTACTTTAAGGAGGGTTAAATTACGGTTTCTGATATCTGCGAGAGAGTGAATACTTTCTAGAGCAACATATACCAAAATAACTTAGATACCAAGTCTACGATGGGAGTTAAGGCCTAGTATAGTAAAGTTAAATTATTGTTAAACGAATCAGGAACTCAATGTCAAATAAACAAATTTCAAAAAGGGTCTGAATGGAGACGATGGGATCTGCTATTCATACCCCTAATACAAAAGTAGCAAATGATACACAGGAATAGATGGATGGATGAAATGTGGGATTTATACTATAATACTCTTGAAAAAATCTCCCGTCCAAGCTTTTGGTAGTTAACTGATTTACTATAACTGTGATACTATTATAAGTTAATAGAGACATATTCAATCTAAAGTTTCCAAAGACACAAAAAAAAGGTTTTTTCCTTATTTAGAATTTAGATTTGCTGAAAAGCCATAGAAGCAAAAGGTTGATGATAATCCGAATGTGCATGTACATTTTTATAATGATGAGGGAAGAATGCCGAGAGTTAAGATTCAGAATTTCTACAAATTTAAAATAATTGGTGTTGGACCATGCTGCGGCATAAATGACATGCTCAGGATCTAAAAACGTATAGCGGATTTGAATCAGCTAGATATTAAAAACTATGGAAAGCCTTGGGGTAGATGCCTTGAACGAAACATTTGCAATGAAACACCCTATATAATTGCTTTTCCGGCTAACAAAGACGGAATAAGAAGTACTATTCTGAACACCAGAAAGGTAGAGCTTTCAGATACTATGGATGGCTCGCGGTTTGTTTTTTTGTAACTCAAGAAATAACAGATTGGTTTCGTAAGAAGACCGGTATGAAACAGGATATCTGATGCAAACCAGTAGTAGTGGAAGTGATGACATTCCTTTGAAGACCTCATTAGATTAGAAGGTAATGTAGCAATTTTGAAGCTACTTGGGGAACAAGGCGATTTAACTTTTCGCGGGCTACAACAAATCTGTTTATGAACCTGCATCAGAGTGTTTATTGGAAAAACGACACCAATGAGGTTAAGAAGCGAAAGGCCACGAAATTTCTTATTCCAATCTTGCAATTAATCAGATTAACTGGATTACAACGAAGCGAAAGGCAGTTGTTTAAAAGATGAGAAAATTCCTCTAAACCCAGAGGCTCGTAGCTATCCATGGTAATAAAGTGAAGGTAGAAGTGCACTTGTGGATATATTGGATTATTAGGAGAAAGTAGAGACAAGACCAATTTTCTTATCAAATATCAAAGTGAATAGAAAATTTAAAGAAAGGGGATATGCGGAAAAACTTTAGGCTTCAATGACTCTAGACAAGTTCTACGCTTTATAGTCAAAACCTTAAACTGAGAGTCATCTGATGAAACTAACCAGACATTAGTTCGTTACCTACGCAAATTATTTTTGAGAAATTAACTAATGATATGGAGATTGAAAGCTTTTCGGAGAATGTACATGTCAATGATGTTGTTTTTTCTCATGTAGAAGAAACAGAAAAAATGGAAAATCTCTTTTGAGGATCTCAGAGTTTAAAACGCAACAGGTCATTTACGAAACAAGTATGCGTTAAAAACTAGATTAAGCGAGTGAACAGCGAAAAATTAGACTTGAAGATGAAACGAATCCCATGCACAAAAAGCGTTGTACAAGAAGAGACCTTTAAGGAATACAAACATATACACGTTGCAGTTGAAAAAATTGAAGCCCCTAAATGTAAAATAAACAACTGGGGAGGACTGATGAACAGAGAAAACTTTCTGAATCACGATGGTCTTTTTAAATAAAAGGAATGCACGACATAAAATGCCAAAAGGGGAAAAAGGACAAAAGAATTAGTCTCTAGCAATAAACATTAAACCTTCACAACAACTTACAACACTTCATCAAAAACATTTCTACTTGCGTTGCTGAATGCTAGACAAAAGAGGCAATAAAATTCAATGTTGCGATGATTTGGGCTTGGGATGTTATGCATCCTCATAAGCTACAAAGATTGATGTTTCTGCCAGTTAAAAAATACAGAAGACTGTTAAAAAAAGAATACGACGGTTGATTTTGCATTGACTTTTAAGACGGATAATAGATTGGAATTTAATGCCTAACTAATATACAAAGTCAGTAGTTTCCTGATTTAAGGGCTGCGGTCGACGTATACTATAAAATGTAGTATTAGGTGAGGCATTAAATTCCGTGTGTATCCGTTCCGTCAACGCCCATCGTCCTTATTTCTTTTTAAACATCTTCGTTATTTTTAACGAATGGCAGAGAAACATCAAATCTTCTGTGACATTATTGCCATTAACATTCAAGCCCCAAAATCATCGCAAATTGATTTTTTATACCTCTTGTTTGTCTAGCAAACTGTAGCACCCAAAGAACTAGAAATGTTTTTTTGATGAAGTGTTGTAAGTTGTTGAAGTTTATGTTTATTGCTAGGAGGCACTACTATCTTTTGTCTATTTTCCCTTTGGCCATTTAGTCGTCATACCTTTATTTAAAGGACCAAATCTGATCAGGGGAAAGTTTCTCTCTGTTCTTTCAGTCTCCCCACGTTTTGTTCTCTTACATTTTGGAGGCCTTTCAGTTTTTCAAACTGCAACTAGCTCTTGTTTTTTTCCCTTTAAAAGCTTCTTTGTGTTTTACAACGACTTTTGTGCATGGATGTTTTCCATCTCAATAGACTCTAATTATTTGCGCTGCTTTCAGCTCGCCTTAAATCTTAGTCCTTTTAACGCACTTTTGTTTCGTAAATGACCCTGTTTTGCGCGTTATTAAAACTCTTGGAGATCCTCAAGAAAGAAGAATTTTTCCACTTTTTTCTTGTTTCTTCTACCACTAGAAAAAACAACACTTGAATTTCATTCCGAAAGCTTTAATCTCAATATTCATAGTTAAAATTTCTCAAAATAATTTTGCCGGGTAGGTAACGACACTTAATTATGGCGTTTAGTTTCATCAATACTCTCATTAAGGTTTTACTATAAAGCGCTAGAACTTTCTAGAGTCATTGCAAGACACTAAATTTTCCGCACTATCCGGTTCTGTTAAATTATCTTCTATTCCTTTGATCACTTTTGATAAAAAGAAAAATATGGTTTCTTGTTTCTACTTTCTACCTAATAATCTAATATATCCACAAGTGCACTTTACCAGCTTCTTTATTACCAATGATGAGCTACGAGCTTGGGTTTAAGGAATTTCAATCTTTAAACCAACTGCCATTCGCTTCGTGTGTAACCAGTAATCTGATTAATGAAAAGATTGGACTAAAAATTTTCGTGGCCTGTTTCCGGCACCACTGTCCTAAACCCTCAAATTGGTGGTTCGTTAATCCAATAAAACACCTTGAATCAGGTTCATAACGATTTGTTGTAGCCCGCGAAAATTAAAATTCGCCTTTATCCCAAGTAGCTCAAAATTAGCACATTACCCTTCTAATCTAATGAGGGTCTTCAAAGAAAGGTGCATCACTTCCACCATACTCTGGGTTTTGCATGCAGATTATCCTGTTTCATTACCGTCTTCTTAAGAAACCAATGCTTTATTCTTGCGAGCATACCAAAAAACCACCTGCCGAGCCCCATCCATAGAAATTCTGAAAGCTCTTAACCTTCTGGGTGAATTCAGAATCAGTACTTCCTATTCCGTCGTTGTTAGCCGGAAAAGCCCAATCTACACTATAGGGTGTTTCATTGCCAAATGTTTCGTTCAAGGGCATCTACCAAGCGCTTTCATTAGTTCATTCTAGCTGATTAAATATCCCCTATAACGTTTAAGATCCTGAGCATGTAATTATTGCTCCAGCAATGGTCACACAATTATTTTTAAATTTTGTTAGAAACTTCTGAATTCTTAAACTCTCCCGGGCATCTGTCCTCGATCCATTATCAAAATTTAACATGCACATCTCGGTTATCAGCCACCTTTGCTTATGGCTCAGCAAATCCTAATTACTAAATTAGAAAAAACACTTTTATTGTCTTCTGGGAAACTGTTAGATGATCATTCTCTATTAACTTATAATATAGTTATCACAGTGTATAGTACTCAGTTACACGCAAAAGCTTGGACGGGAGATTTTTCAAGAGTATCGTATATAAAATCCCAAATTTCATTCATCATCTTCCTGAATGTACAAGTTTGCTAATTTTGTATTAGGGGTATGAATATGGAGATCCCATCGTCTCCATTTCAGACCCTTTTGAATTGTTTATTTGACATTGAGTTTCACTGATTCAGTTTAAAAAAAATTTATTATTAACTTTTACTATAAGGCCTTAACTTCCCATGAGGACCTGGTATCTTAAAGTATCTGTAATATTGTTGCTCTTAAAATATTCACTCTCCGCAATATCAGAAACGGTTGAACTTTACCCTCTTAAAGTACTGTTCGCAAATTAGGCTTTTTGTTGGTTTGTTCTTACTGATATCCCTTGGGGGCACCAAAAACTGTTCCTCTTGCCTTGCTGAAAGCTAGAACCGGCCCTGGTTTCGGATCAATGATACTATCCTTTCTAACTGGGGGCAAGGGCGGCAACAAGTTTACAATGAATTAGGGAATGTGAAAGACTTATCCGTGGGATCACAAAAAGTTTCTGTAACTGCTCCGGGAACTTGACCCCTTTTCATTGAGTTGGTTAATTAAGTTGGTAAAATTGAATCAAACTTCTGGCCAGGCGCTAATTCCAAAACAAACAATGGTGTTGTCCCCTTTCCACGGGCATAGTCCAGAAGTCTGCTTAAGCTTTTACCGTCTTCTCTGAGACTGGAAAACCCTTATCCGTATATAAATGCTTCTTTGTATCAATGCCTTCTATTTAGAAAGGCATCCAATTGCAAATCTAAATTCTGCTCTGCCAGTACTACACCGTAGCTATCCAAAAACCATGACCCAAAGGTCTTAATAAACTCAAAATACAAAACTAATTATTTAGTACGCTACTTAATATACTATTTAAAAGCAATAAATAATATAAAGGCCTATAAAGTTTAATAAATGGTAAATTAATGACACTAATAAAGAACGGACCAAATGGAACTGAGGTACGTATATTCTATATTGTATTTGAACGGCTTCCGTTTTTTTTTTAAAACGGCAGTTTATGGACACTAAAAATAGATTATTCTGTTTTAAAATGGATAAATTTGCGAATGATATTTCAGTTAGACAGCTTGTCGCCATATGATTGGGGTGGCCAATACTTTCTAAAGGAGTCCCTTTACTTTCTCCTTACTTGAATGGTATATCGAACAAACCAACCTTGTGTTGCAATTATTATTCTAAAAAGGCTGGATCCAAGGCCAATTAATCGTTAATAAAATTTGATAAGTATTATAAGCGAGAACGCCCGTTAAAAACACAGAAAAAAGTAGCTTTGATCTTATGAAAAGTGTAATAAATTCACATTCGAACATTGGCGAACCTTGTAAAGAACAGGCTGCAAATTACCTGCTCCATTCGTCAGAAGCGCCATATGTTCTTTTCGGAAAGCCGGCCGATTGCTATTACTTACGGTTTGTTCAGGACCTGGAAACAATAGGATGAAAAATAAGGGTGTAGGGGCCATAATTACGAGTTCGTGGAAACTGCTATAGTAAAGGTATTGAGGACAACCGGTTATCGAAGACATCAGTTGGCCGGTATAATCCTGAATCTGAACAAAGGAAATATATACCACTCATTATCAGGCCCATAACAAAGGATTATCTGCAAATCTATGGGGTTGAAGAAATTCTGGGCTTAAAAAAAAAGGCCAATAAGCAACTAAATTGCCATACCTTTTAACCTACTACATTCCTCACGAATTATATATACTTTTCAAATTCGCTTTTATAATCAAGCATTCATACAATCCATTAGTTCACTATCAGTATATCATCAAGAATCAAAATGCTGATTTTTTTTAAATAACGATATATTTTCTTGGACTTCCTCGTACGGGAATAATCGACTCTAACGCTCAATAAGATGGGCTACCCCCAAATAGGGCTATGGCTGTCTTACCTCATATGTGAAGTAATGAAGCGTTCATTTTCTATTAAGCGTTGAAAATGTTCTTTGAGATGTTCCTCCACTTTTTTAAGTCGTTATAGGCAGTGGTTCAATTCTTCTGCCTTTCTTGTTTTTCTTTTATTTTGATAGGAAAAGTTCTTTGTTTGCGATGGTCAACTCGTCCGCCCTTATTTGTTTCTCACTGTTTGATAATATAGTTCGTTGCTTGGCCACGGGTCCAATTCTTACCGCCCTTTTTTTTCTCGCTATTTTGAAAGAAAGCTCCTGTGTTGGCAATGAGATCCAGTTTCGTCCGCTTCTTTTTTTGCTTCCCACATCGTGAGAAAGCAAGCTCTTTGTAGGCACAGGGCCAATCGTCGGCCCTCTTTTGCTTCTCCAAATATTTGAAAGGGCCAGCTCTTGTTGGCCAAGGCCAATTACGTCCGCTCTTTTTTTCATTCTCCCATTTTGAAAGGCAAGTTCTTTTGTTGCAAATGGCACAATCGTCGTCGTTTTTGCTTTTCAATGATTTTGAAAAGGCAAATTCCTTCTTAACCCATTCTAGCTCTGCCTGAACTTCGTATTCCTAATATTTATTTTTGAAAGGCCAACTCCCTTTTTAGAATTACCAAACTCATCTAAATTGTTTTTTAATCCCAGTACACCTTCTATTTTTATTAACATTCTTGGAAATTACTTTATGAATTGTAGAAAGCTTAATTTTAAAAAAATATTTACGCGTAACTTTTTGAATATTAACCGTAATTTAACATTAACACTTGATTCCCCAATATTATCTCTTATGACAAAAAAAACAAGTTAGAAAAAACGAGGAAAGAATGAAATTTCGGATATACTCTCGGGAATTAAAACTCAAACGGATTAGATAATCCATTCATGCTTATCTTGGACAAAAAACAATTATCTTTCCATTAACGTCCTAGAATTCACAATCTTAACTCATAATAATTTCCATGAGATTACCATTATATGGTATTCGCCAGGACGACCTCCAAAGGAGACTAGTATGCAATGCCCTATGCCAAAACTATTAGCGAAGTTGAAATGTACAAATCTACGCCAAGCCTTTCATTCAACCATGTACACCGGCTCTGAACCCCGAAAAGATATCATAAAAATTTAAAAGCGCCAATGTACAATCGACCGAACATAGCACGCTCATAACGGCACCATTGTTGAAGGCTTAACGACGAGCTTTTGGGCAATCCAAGTGGATACTAAGCTCCAAAACCAAACCATGCCAGGGAAGCGTTACTAGCTTTTCCCTCCGTTCTTTTGCTAAATATCGGTTAGAGGTCAGTTACACATTTTTAGGGTTTAGTGAAAGATTCGGGGAGCCAAGTGAACCCAATTTGAACACCGATTGACGAAACAGTGGGAAGGGGGCACCAGTTAAAAGGCGATATTTTACCCTAAATTTTATTTAAATACATTAAATATGAAACAGTTTACTTATAGGGAAAAGTTTATGCGATGGTTTTAAAAACCATAGTAATATGATAGTGAAAAACTTACTTCAAGGACCTTTGCTTTGGTCAGATTTTTCACTAGATTCTTACAACTAGTGCCTTTATGCCTTTAATTTATAGGAGTGTCACTGGTTTGCACTTTGATAGACCAAAAGGAAGCCAGAAAACTTGGTTAAAATCCGTCTAAAAGATTTTTTGGTTCGGAACACAGATTTAATACTTAGGAGACAATGGTTCTTAAGCATTAAATTTATTATTTATTTTATTTTGTATTCATAAATGAAAGAAAGAAATGGTTGGGATTATCGATGGAATGACATGTGGTAATTTCACAATTTGCACATTTAAGTATAAAATCGACCAATCGTATCATACAACCAGGTCATTGGGTTTTAGTACTGTGAGGAAGCATGTCCATGATTGCAAAGAGTGTGGCGGAAAAACAAAAAGGCCTGCCAAACCAAAATTATTATTGGACCTTGTTCTCCCGGACGATGATGGATGGCAATTTTAAAGGGAGCTCGAAAAAGGTTCACGTCTTATTGATTGCTTGGAGCATATAATTATCGTTTCCGCCTGTTTCCACAAATTCATGGGACCGCTTAAAACTTGCCAAAAGAACATGCTTATCGGGCTAAATGGGGTTATTCGCATTAAACACGTACAAAAGTAATGCGTGACTAGCGTTGATAAAAATTGATTCTTTTTTATTTATAAAATTTTTTTTATTCCTCCTTTTTTTTCCTGTGTGTAGCTTTTTTTGTGTT
>Ga0163217_1116059_pt1 | contig 11825 bp, 16 predicted proteins | sample SynspAceP_FD_185933 | JGI IMG/M metagenome (GOLD analysis project Ga0163217, IMG submission 185933) | Saline lake microbial communities from Ace Lake in Antarctica - Synechococcus sp. Ace-P (PacBio error correction) | ecosystem: Environmental > Aquatic > Non-marine Saline and Alkaline > Saline ... | reverse complement strand
AGCCTACCTGTAGCCACACCGCACAACACGCCCTCGGCGGGGTAATGGATAACCTGGACGGCCAAGATCAGTACCTCCCGCAACGGTCGGATACCCTTACCCCCCTCTGAACGAAGGCTCAACTAGGGCCGCGAGTTGTGTTTCCGGACACCTTTCCCTCGCATCAAATGGAATTCGTGGCATCGAACATTCGCCGTTGTCCCACGGGTTTCCGACGCCCACCCTCTCTACAATCCTGCGTGACTCTCGTGAATTTGACTATCTCGATGATAGAACGCAGCCCGTGTTTGCCAGGCCGTCGAAAACCGATACCTCTGGCCACGTCTCTTCTGCCATTGGCATAGCTCGGAATTCGGAAGCCTCCCTGTCCCCAGTTGCACGACTCTTTGTATCCCCCGTTCTCCTACGTGCTTGTCACACGCGCAACAAAAATTTTCGAACCTTTGGAAAGGTATCCACTCCCGGTTCATTCAAAACGAAACCAGATGCGGAGCCTCGACTCCCCTGTCAGGCTTGTACCGGACAGGGAACCAAAGCACCGACCTTTGCTCAAGGTTCATCGGGACCGAAGCAGTTACTCGACCCCAGGGCTCCGATAGGTTTTTCAGGCATGGCTCCCGTGTCCATGAATTTGATGAAATGTCCTCGGTGAACCGAATCCCGTTCGCCGATAATCCGCGCCTCGAAATCCGCCGAGGACCGTCGGCCACCTTGGCGGGACGCCTTTTGTCAGGAAGACCGCTGGCGGACCGAGGATATCCCTGTCGAGTGGCACCTCTGCAGAGCTCGACTGCGTTTGTTCCGGCTACATAGTCGACGCAGCATCCCTACTCAGGCAACCAATTCGTTGGACACGGGAGTCATGGAGTGCGGGATAAAACCGGTTTTGGAATCGAGAATGAGAGTTTGCTTACGAAGAAAATTTTAAACCAATTGCTTCGGCCCTCCGGCGGAGTACGAAAGTCCGTTGCTAAGCGTCGTGCAGGGGGAAGCATTTAGGCCAGCTATTGAGGTCCGAAATCAGTACTTCCCATGTGCCGACCGCGTCATGGCGCCGGGGAAGGCAAACACCAGCTATACCGTCTTGGGTTAGGGATAGTTCTGGACATGGCGGAAGTCGAAGAACTGTGCATGCGTGGAAAAATTCCTAACGCAGAGAACCGGGGAAGTCCACCTTGCCCCTGCGGTCATGTTCGCGATGACACACGGCCAGGGCGCCGCGAAGCCTCCCGAGTGCAATGCTGGTATGACGCAGATGGGATGGCTGATAGGTCCGTAGTACCGTCGACGCGGGGGAAAACAATCTGGAACTGAACCAGCGGCGGACTCCGTCGAGGAAAGGGACCTAGCCAGAGGAACGCCCAAGAGACCGATCTCGACCGCTCGCAGAAGGGGGAAGGAATCGAAGATAACCAGGTCTGGCGGGCGCGCGCCATCAAAGCTCAGGACTATCCTGATTTTCAGCTTCACGTCGTTGTTGCATCACTCACGAAGAGTTGCTGTCGGAAGCCTTCTTCGCACTGAAGAAGCATGCCGCAGTGGCGTCGACGAGGTCACATGCAGGACTACGGAAGACGGTCTATGAGGACGGAATCACCGACCTTCTGGCCGCATTCCCGCGGAGCCTATCGGCAAAGCCTTCCAAGCATCTACCTTCCAAGCCGGACGGTCCAGCAACGACCGATCGGAATTCGCGTCGTGGAGGGACAAAGATTGTCCAGAAAGCGGTTCGTCTGGGGTGCTGCAGTGCATCTACGAAAAGGACTTTGTCAATTTCAGCTATGGGCATCGGCCCGTCGAAGTCCAACACCATGGCGCTCGATGCGCTGAATGTTCGGGCTTCTCGGACCAGGCAAGGATGAAACTGGGTATAGATGGAGGTTTTGGCTGATTTTTGTCGACCACGATTGACACGGAATGGTTGTTAAGTTCTTGGAAGCACCGCATCGCGCAATCGAATCCTGGTCTGATTCGTAAATGGCTCCGAGCTGGGCGTCAGTGACGGAATGGGCAATTGGTCAGCTACGACCCGTAGGAACACACGCAAGGAAGCCGTGATTTTCTCACTGCTCGCCAACGTGTTCCTGCATTATGTGGTTTTGACCTGTGGATAAAATGGTGCGCGTAGAAGCGGGCAAAACGGCGAAGTCGTCGTGATCCGCTTACGCGGACGACTTTGTGATCGGCTTCTGAACGCCAAGGGATCGATGCGGACGCGATGTTTGGGATTGAACTCCGCCCTCGCTTTGAGAAGTTCGGTTTGAAGCTTCATGACACGAAGCACGCGCTGATTCGAGTTTGGCGCGGGAGCGGCAGGCATCGTCAGGCTCGTGGGGAAAAAGTCGACCGAGACGTTCGATTTTTCTTGGTTATCACCACATCGCTGGACGTGACCCCAAGGCAGGCTGTTTGCAACTTTGCAGGGAAACGCTCGCGAAACGAATGCGGGGCCAAAATTGGCGGAAAATTAAGATTGAGGCTTCGAAAGCGTCGCCACGCTCGATGGTTGGAAGTGGGAAGATGGGTTTAACAGCAAGTTGGTCAGGGCTGGCTTCAGTATTATGCCGTTCCTGGAAACCAAAACAACGACTTGAAGCATTTTGTGACGAGATCAAGAAAATGTGGTGGCATCAGCTTCGAGTCGAGCAACGGATTCTCTGGGACTTGGCTACGCTTCATTCGCATGTTGAAAAGTCGTGCACGACCGACGATATTCACCTTAATTCCGCGAGAGATTTCGCGCCCGATCAAGGCAGGAGCCGTATGAGTTAGACGCTCGAGTACGGATCTGTGCGGGGGGCGGCTTGCAACAGCCGTCCCTACCGCCGATCCAGTGAAAACTCGACGCACGGCTTTTCCGCGGATGAACCTGCTTTCATGCGGGGCATTGCCTCAGACTCCTGATCTTCTGATGATTGTTCTGGCGGCCCGGTTTTTGCATTACGGTTGGCCGCGCAGGGATTTACGCCAATTCCGATGGGCTGCCTGGGGATTGGCTTGGGAAAAATATCAAGGTACCTTCAACCTCTGCACAAACGCAATAGTTTGAGGAGGATGATACCTTGCCACCGCTTTTATTGCCGCTCATTCCTGCCGGTGGCTACCCAGGTTCGGGTATTCATTGCGTACAACTCTATTCGCCGTTTTGGCGTTAGCCCCGGTTCAACGCGAGAACCGTGGCTAACGCCAGAACGGCGTATACACCGAAAACACTTGCCCGGAAACCTGCTTACCCAGGTAGCGAATCCAATCTCCGTTGGAAACAAGATGAGCGATGGACCTATTTTAAGGGAATCGATCTGGTTCTTCCTCACCAACAAGCCGGCTGTCAAACTCGCGCCGAGGGTCCTGGAATCAGCCATCCGTTAGTTTCCGGGGAAGTGACTTCGACGGCGAGCTGGGATTTCGTTTGCTCATGCGACTTCACCCGAGATCGATGTCGAAGGGATTGCCCCCAGTGGGAACAATGTCAAGCAGGAGTTTGCTTGACCGGTCGAGAGCGTTGGAAGCAGAGTTGGGAACTTAAGTGCAACGCAGATCGACCCCGAGGCATCTTCGTTGGGAAGACTTTCCGAAGACGATCAATTCGAGCGTTTGGCGCCGAGTCGCAAGCGGTTTGCTGGACACGGTGAAGCAGGGTTGACTGTGTATCGTCGGCAGACTGAAGCCGAACCGTGGATGCGAGTAATTACGTTTCGCGATTTCGTTTGCTGGAGGCGATTTATACGAATTCGTCGAAACCGCACTCGGCTGAGCCAGGACCGCTAAAACTGTACCAAAACTGGAAAACGCACGCGACACAACTCTATCCCGGCACGGCGTTCCGAGCTAAATTTTGAGCCCCATCGGCGCGTCCTGAAGCCCGCCCAAAACCCAAAACCAAAACGAGTCCCAAAATCAAAATCCAGGAGATCAAAGTCCCAGAGATCAGGGATCAGGAGTTCTGAGCTGATTCCGAGTCGGGGCGTAACGGCACCAACAACTGACTCAATGCGTCCGAGCTACTCAAAACCACGACCGAGAAACACGAAAATGTCGGCCCCGTCCTTCCCCGTCCTCCCCGCCTCGCATTCTCGTCCTCGGCGCCGGCGCCGCCGGGATGATGGCCGCCGCGTGGCGGCCCGCGGGGTGGTGACGTGACCGTCTGGAAAAAGAACCGCAAAAAACCGGCGTCAAAAATCTTACGATGTCCGGCGGGCACTCGTTGCAAACATCACCCACGATACCGGACGCGCGCGGGATCACCGAAGCGTTCGGGCCCATGCGCGAGTTTTTTTACAAACCGAGTTGTGGGCAAGTTTTTCCCCCCGCGCAAGTTGGATCGAGCATTCGAATGCTCGGCGTCGCAACCCAAAGCGTGACATCAACGGGTAAAGATTTTCCGACGAGTAAACCGGCGCTCAGACGTCCGTTTGACGCGTTTGCACCGTTGACATGCTCGACGCCGGCGCGAAACTGGAAAATTGGAGGCCGCCCGCGAAGGAACTTTCGCAGGCAGCCGCGGACGATGGATCGTCAACGGTTCATCCCCCACCGCGGCAACAGAACTCACCGACGACGCGTATCGTGACCGCCGGCGGCGGAGTTGGCCGGGCTGCGGCACGACGGTGACGCTTTACGAGAGGGGTGCAATCGGCTCGGGCATACATCGTTGCGCACGCGTCCGGCACTCGTGCCGCTCGTCGCGGAACCGACGCCACCCGCGGCCCTGTCCGGTTTAACGCTCGACGATTTTCGTCGCGAGGTCATGAGGCGGGACAGTCGCTCGTCGAAACGCACGCTTCGTCCCGCCGGCGCTCCTCATTGGTTGTTCACCACTTCGGGTTCTCCGGCCCCGCCGACGATTGGACTCAGTGGCGTGTCCACGCTCGCCGAACTCGATGCCGTGATCGTCGATTGCAAACTGGATCTGTGTGATTCGGATTTACCCGACCCAACTTCGCGATTCAAACATAGACGCGGCGCCAGCGGATTTGCTCGGATCCCAAAACCGTCGCCTCCTGATCGGACAATGGGTGCGTCGAGAATTAGCGGCGAGATTTCAACGACGTGCGGCGCGAACACGAACGCGGTGACAAAACGTTGCCGAGTTCTTCAACGCCGGCGTGAATCAACTGATCGATCACTTGAAACGGCTGGCGATTGCCCGGTCCACGACACACGCGGGTTCGCAAAGCCAGAAGTCACCGCCGGCGGTGTCGCACCACCGACGTCGATTCACGCCACGATGTTGAGCCGCCATGGCACCGGGGTTGTAATTGCCGGAGAAGTCCTCGACGTCGACGGCTGGATCGGGCGGCTAAAAACTTTCAAGCGCCTTCAGCACCGGCCACGCCGCCGCCGTGCCGCGAGTGAGCCGATAGGTGAATTGAGGTTGGAGTGCCGTTTTTTCCCTCTCTCGTAAGCATATCCAGATGCCCCTGTCGGCTTTTTCAGACCGGAATCCAAGTTTTGCAATTAGCATCTCACGTTTTCATAAACGAAAACGCGTTTAGTTTTAAAGTAATGCGATTTGCGTAGTCCGACTGCTCGGAGGTCGAGTTGCTGTAGCCTTTCACGCCCGATCGGAGAGATTCAGGCTATGTATTTGATTGGGTTTCACAAAAGTGCGGAACTTCAAAACGCGTTCGGATTGCCAATCCCCTGCGAAAGGGAATCATGTGACCGGCTTACCACTCTAACCCACCGCCACGCGCGAATCGATGCACGAAGCGAATTGACAACGGCACGAGAACCAACGTCAGCAAGGCTTGACACGACCATCCCGCCGAAGCAACGCCCCGAGCCAAGGGCATCATCGCTTACGTTGCCGGGGCGAGTATGGAACGGGACAATGGGATCATCGACGCGACCAACGTAACGACGTCTCAAAATCGACGCAAACGGAATCTGTGCCGCCGACAACGCCGCATTCGCGTGACGACATTCCTTTCGTTCGCGACGTGATTCGCAAAACGCCACAAACAGGATCGAGTATGTGTTCACCACCACAACCGATTCATCAATCAAACGTTCCATAACGATTGAATATTGACTGTAAAGTGTCCGTGAAGTACCAAACCAACACCACGCCGCCGAATTCCCAAATGGGCACGCCAACATTATGATGATCAACGCGGATCGACAAACGACCGGGACTGAGGCCATCAAAACGAGATAAACCAACAAACGTCGCCACCGCCAACCGATGCCCAGCATACTCATGACCCTCAGCATCTTCTCGACCGGTCCTTCGCAAAACGTTCACCACAACTCCGTCTCAAACTCCATCATCGGGCGATCCGTCGTTCGAATGTCGGCGGCCACACTGCCGAGACACGTCCGGCCACGTTGACGTGAACATCGTTTGACCGCGCGATTGTTTGTAGTGGGCGATCTCGCCAGGAAATCGTCACCCGGGCTGATCGTGGCGATGTTCGACAATGGAATCGTGACGGACCGTTGGGCGTGTTGCAGCACAAGGGGAGTTGCGAACGATCATCGAGCGATTCGAAATCGTTGGATTCGTCGCACCCCCATGAAAAAGTCGGTCCCTGATTTTCGGGTCGATCCCAAATCGTCGGCGCTAGAACGACACTCGACACCGAGCGCTGGTTGAGGCTCGGTTTGGGCGGACCTCTTCTGGTGATCGACGCCGAGGGTACTTTGCTCGCGTTCGATCGAACTTTGAACAATCGAATTGCGGGATAGTCAACGACTTTGAGCGATTTGAACGTCACGCGTTTTGCCGGGGATGTCTTGCACCGCTGCGACATTTTCTCGGCCGTTTGTCGCGGCACTGTTCAGTGAGCCGGCCTTTTGACTTGGGGGATACTGCGGGTCGGCACACCCTCGTGAGTGCCATGTTGACGATGCCGCCGGAGACGAACAGGAAACTACCATCGAGGGCATACTCGTCGGCGAGGCGTTCACCGTAGCGTTTCAATGTACGTTCGCGTCGAAGTCGACGGCCGCTCGATTTCAAATGAAATCAGGTACAGCCGTTGTCGGGCCCGGAATTGGGAACTCAGCACCGGTGGAAAACCCGGCACCCTTGCCGACGGGCAATCCGATGTTAGCGATCACCGTGTCGATCTTCCTCGGGCGGGATGACCGATGCGATCGTGTTCTCTATTCGTGCGACGAGCTTTTTCGGTTTCGACGAGTGACGTGCCCGGCAAACGGTTTTTAAACGTAATTCAAACGACCCGAATCGACTTCAGGGAAACAACTCGGTCCCCAATCGCCGGAACAGGCAGAAACGATGCAACCGGACGCCGACACGTGACGATTGACACCAAACGCGGGGATTTTCAGTGCGGACGCTTGAGCAAGGCCGCCCAGTAGACTCACCTTCGCACGAACCGGGCCGTTATCCTTTTCCCGCGACGCGGTCCGGCATCGCGTAACACGCTCACGCACCAACGTCCGCAGAACGGCTGGCACGACCGTCAGTGCGAGGAAGTACGACGCACCGATCGTTCAAACGTTGCTTAGCCACGACAAAGGCGTGGAACAGATACGTTGGATATGCGGTCAAAGATCGCGGTAAAACACCGCGGCGTCGTGAGCGTCCCTGCGAGAATCCGCCCGGAGGACTTCGCCCGTCCCGTCTCGGGCCGCATCCAATCGGTTTCTTGGCCATGCGTTGATGGCGAATGATATTTTCTCAACCACGACGATGCCGCGTCGACCACCGGTCCGATCGCCAGCGCGATACCCGCCGAGGGTTCATGGACGTGATCGTTTGACCTAGTGAATGCGAAAACGAGAGCCCGATCAGGGATCGCCAGCACGATCGTCGAAGGACGATGACGTCACGGTGGGCAACAACGCGGCGTAAAAACACGAGCACCACGATCGAAACGAGCCAACGCACCCAACCGACCTGCTTGAGCAAATTTCGGGACATCGCGTTCACGGATGTAACCGGATTGATCGGCGAAACCAACGTCACCTCCGTCGCCTCAGGAAATCTTACCGCCGGCTTTCATACTCTCGGGCATTCTTGTTCGCGAGTGCTGCTTCGATCCGATCGACGACCGCGATCGTGTCTCACCCGGTTCTCGCAACCAACGGGCAATACACGCTGGCGGGTACCGTTGACGCGAACGAGTTGTACCTGCAACGCCGCGTCATCGACGACGCGAAGCGACGTCCACGAATGAAGATCGGTTCGTCCATCGCGAACGGTGATCGGGATGGCTTCGACTTTCACTTCGTATCGGGCGCTTGTTGCGGCGGGGGATTGGTTAATCGGTGCTTCCCATCGCGCTGTGCCTGCGCGAGCACGAGGTTGGAATTTATGCATCGCGTTCGACCACGTCGGTGGCGCTTGAGGTGGTAGGCTTGAGTTTCGCCGATCGACCCATAGAGCATCATTTGGCGGAAACTTTGCCGCCGAAGGGGTGCGGGATTTTGAAACGCCTTTCAACCCGCCCATTTCATTACGGAAACGGGCGTAATAGGGCCGATCCGAATAAAGTTCCGATTCGCTCAATCCCTCCCCGGGAGATTCGGGGCAACACGACGGGCAGGTTTCCGGTTCACTGACGCAGCGTTGAAGGCCATCGATTTCCCGGCGGCAGGTGAAAAACATATCGCCGCCTCCAGTTCACGTATCGTTCATGCGGGGAAACTCGCGTCGGCGCCGGCGTTGAAGAAACACCTTGAGTCACCGTCGGCTCCTGGACGGTTCGTGACTTCTTGGTGCTCGGATCTTGCCCGCGAAGCGTGAGTGCAGCCGCTCCACCCCGCGAGGTCACGGATTTCTCCATGTCGAGTGTGGGCAACATCCTGGATAGGAGAAAAAAACTAACCACAACGGGCTTTTGGAAAATCCGGCAGGATATCGATCGTGATGCCGGACGTTACGGCGATCCCGAGGCACACCACAACGCGATCGCAACGCCCAAAAAACGGCGAAAACGGTTATTCAGCGAAAAGAGAATCAAAGACATGTTCAAACGCACCAGTGGTTTCGGATTACGGAGTCAAGACGGGCGATTTTGGCGTCGTCGACGAATCGGTTTCAGATGAGGGCCGAGTGATTACGTTGTCCCGGCCCGATGCCCGCGAGCACCTCGATCGAGTTCTCCGTCATCGATCCCGCGTTTCAATTTCCGTCTCGTGACGTGTTCGTTTCTGACGACGACGTAAACATAGGCGTTGCCTGTTCGTCGAACCGGATCGCTTGGGCGGGCAACATGTTTCGCCCTGCGGTCTTTCGTCCCGATCACAAATCGAGGCTTGGGCCGAACATACCGGCACAGTTTCCCCTCGTCGTTTGGCGAGTTCGACTTCGACCATCATCGTTCGCGATGCTCGGAATCGAGGCTGACGCCCGCCGGACGTCACCTTGGCGACGCATCGGTGCGTCGATGCGAAGGAGGGGAACGTCAACGTGACTTTCATCCGCCGGGATTGACGAGGGTGCATCGTTTTCCGGGACCGGATTAGAACGCGGACTACAGGTTCGATCCTGCTGACGGACGAAACAAGCACTGCCGTTGGCCGAACCTCGTTGGATTGCCTGACCATTTTCGCGGGTCGACGTGGCGCGAGAGTGATGACGCCTGCGACGGTGCTTTGACGCTCGCGTAATCGAATCATCACGTCGGCTATCGTCGAGTTGTCGCCGGAGGCGATATCGGTTTCGGCCTGGGCTGCACTCGGAATCGGCTTGAGCGGACGCGACGCGGGCTTTGGCGACCGGGCGACTCCGGCGCGGGGCCGAACTCATCGGCCGACGCGCATACGCTTCCTTGCGAGGGCATGCGAATTCGGTTTCAATTGGGCTTCGTCGAGCACCCGCGTTTTGCAGCGAACCGCGTCCGACTACATCCTGGTGTCCGTTGCAATTCGGCATCCGCAGCGGCGAAGCGCGGCCTTTTCACGCCCGCCATCTGTGGACGTCGCTTCAGCGTGCGAGTGGCCTCGGCCGATTGGACCTTCCGCATCCGCCAGGTCGATACCGGCTTTGGCTTCGTTGCTTTCCGGCTGGAACGGCGAATTCTCGCTTCGATGATTCACGACTTTGAGCAATTTCAGGGACGTCGATCGACGCGAGCGGTTGGCCGGCCTCGACGTAATCACCGATGTCGGCGGACCTCGCCGACAAAAACCGCTCGCATTGGCACGAATTTCGGCCCGGTGCGTATGCGTTACACCGGACGCCGGTCTAGCGGTCGTCGGTTCGCCGGGACCGGGGTCGGGCGTCACCGTCACCGGTTTTCACGGAAGGTGATTCGGGTTTGGCGTTTGCGGATTGCTGGTCGAGGAACCGGACTCGGTTGCATCGGTGAACATCCGCGATGAGTTAACCACGCCTCGTGAGTGAACAAAACACGCAGTGCGAGGCGAAGAAGAGGTCTCATCGACGGCAAACCGAATACAAGCGGGACTAAATTGACTTAAAAAGGACTGTTTAGCTTAGTTGACACAACAGGGCATTCGCAGTGCCAATTCGGAAAGAACCTGTCGATACACGTCGTTCAACCATCACTTACCGGACTGTTCGTTGGTCGAAGCAAAAAGGTTCTAAGCACTTTTCGCCATTGATTCCGGGCAGGCCCCACTTAGCAACGTCTCTCTGAGACGCTGGGGATGGCGAAGTCTCAGAGAGACTCGCCTACGTGTGATGTTGGCTTACCGTGCATTGGGAACGGGATCCCCGCGACGGCCGTCGACATGACACTCAACAGGGGGCAGGTGCCCCGGTTGCAATATTTCGTCTTTTGGAATCCTCGGTCTCGCCGGATGCGTAGCGCGCCGCCGCTCGCGTTGCAATCACCGCGCACGCCGCCATGCCCCGGCGTTTGCGACGGGCGAAACGTTCGGACCGCCGGGCGACCGAGCGATCCACTCCTCCGTCGCAGGCCGCTCCAAACCACACGGCCAGCGACGAAGCTATTCCCGAACGGGTGTGACGGCGCAGGCAATAGCATCCATCGCTTTGGCATTCGTTTCACCGACTCCGAAAGCTCTCGCCCGCCACGACGGCGAAAGTCGGAAATCCAACCTGCCTCGAAATTCAGCCCTGCCCTCGAAAATTCACCCTGCCCTCGGAACGCTCACGATCGACGGGACGACGGATGTCGTGCAAACTTCTCGATTTAAGAACCACAACCTTGCCACCGGAGGACGCCCCGCGAACTCGCTCGGTCGAATTCGTTGAAGACTCAGAAAATCGTTTGCCGTTCTTGCTTCAGTGAGTCCAGAGATTGATTCACCCAGTCAGGTGAACAAAACCAGGGTCGTGGAACAAAACCAGTCGTGAAATTAACAGGATCAGAGAATGGAGAATGGTCATCAAAACGAACGATGATCAGCGGGAAAACGATCGCCTATCCTGGATGGTTTCACGGAGCTCGAACACCCGTCCAACATGGAACCCTGGCCCTCGGCTTTCTGGCGATGGTCGGTGGCCAGCATCGGATCGTGGGATTTCGCGCAGTTGGCGGGTGCAGGAGGCGTAATGCGCAGCTCCAGCGCAGCCGAGTGTTATGGTACGTCGCTGCAAAAACCAGGGTTCAGTTTAAATTCACCGTCGCCACGGGGGCCATTACCAGGCCACGTAAAACCGGGAGCCAATTACGTTCGGACGTCAATCCGCCAAAACTACGCTGACAATTACGGGTTTCGGAAATGGGAGCAACCGGTGCCGGACGGGTACGCCGAGCTCCGGGTTCTCGGTTTCGCCGAATTACTTGGCCGAACGCGATTCTTCCCAGAGTCCAGCGGATTTGCGGAGGAAACAAAAAAAAACCACGGGGATCGCCCGGGGAAAACCCACCCCCAACCGCCCGGGGCCAAAGCGAGCCCCCCGTGTTAAAATCTCTCCTTTC
>Ga0163217_1064459_pt1 | contig 11826 bp, 6 predicted proteins | sample SynspAceP_FD_185933 | JGI IMG/M metagenome (GOLD analysis project Ga0163217, IMG submission 185933) | Saline lake microbial communities from Ace Lake in Antarctica - Synechococcus sp. Ace-P (PacBio error correction) | ecosystem: Environmental > Aquatic > Non-marine Saline and Alkaline > Saline ... | reverse complement strand
ACATTATTCCACACCTAAACTAGTTAGAGATATCAAGCGAAGTTCTAAGCAAGATGACATCAGATCCAGTTGTTAGAAATGTGAAATAACAGAGGGTGTTGGCGAGCGATATAGATTCAAGTATTAAAGCCATGCAGCGCTTAGTTGAAATTTGAATATTAAGTTATCTATTGGATGATTTTGGAACAGGTTACTAATCATTGAGTTATTTTTGAGGAATGCCCAATCAAGGTTGCTTAAATTGATGCGCTTTTATGTTAATAATGTGCGAACATAAGAATGTATGCGGCTATTTGCTTGGAATATCTCGCTAGCGAAAAGCTTAAGTCTAGACATTATTGCGGAAGGCGGGTGAAACTATTGAGCAACTGAACTTTTTAAAACACAGACTGTATTTACCAAGGTACTATTTAGTCAGCTTTTGGTGAGCGATGATTACTGGTTGCTGGTATTTATTGAATAGCACGAGTGCGCAAAAGACGCGGAGTTACACTGAGAATGTTGAGCAGCTTAACGACATGGTCTTCACCATACCAGTGGCCTGCATAAAGCTAACAAGGTCGGTCGAGCCAATAAAACTAAAACCCTGTTTTTTTAGCGCTACTATCGCACTCGGATACAGGCAGAAGTCGCAGGATATTAAACTATGCTGTTGCCATTGATTGTTAATCAGGCTTGTATCAAAAATTGACCATAAAAGGCATCAAATACCGTATTCTGCTTGCATAGCCGAATACGCTGCGCATTAATTAACCGTTGCATTCACCTTCAGTTTTATTCGAATAAATGGGCAGGATTTTGCAAAGCAAGATTGCAATTTTATCGGCTGAATATTTGAGCGGACTTTTTGATATCAAAAATCATCAAAAGGCTAATCGATACCCTCACGTTTTTTAAGTATCGTTGCCAACTTAACCTGCTTGCGGCGGCCTTCTAATGTTAACGCTTCAAACAACAAAACGGTCATTGTGAATAGGCACGCCCGATTCTGTGTCATTGGTATGGATTTCACGGCGAAGCCATTGCCATGGCTGGCATCTAGTCGTCATTCGCCTACTTATAAGCGTCGCGCAACATCGCATTAATTAGTCATCCATATCGACATTTGCAGGCAAAGTGCTTTTTTGTTGGCTTGCATTGGTGGTATATGGTTGCTCGGTTTAGGACGTTGCAAGGGCGTTGGCGTTTTTGTTGGTCATGGTTAGCGCGCCCATCCATTCCTTTTCAAATGGCAGGCATCAACCTTCTGGCACATACCAATGGTTAAACCATCTGGGTTCCAACGGCGCGCCTAATGATTTTTGCTTCGTCTTTTTCTTTAAAAGGCACTTTTAATTGCGATATTGCTTGTTGCGTCATAATTTTCCAACGATTAGTAGTCGATATGAGAAGGCTTATTTTCTCACAACATGATACATTTTTTCTTAATTAAACTAAAGATTCACTACATCAGGGGTGAAACGCGGATTGCAAATCGCAGAAAAAATCAAATCCGTTTTACCACGATTGCTAAATTCTTTGGCTGTATCATTGGCGGAATAATGATCACATCCCAGCGCTATTCTTTAGCAGCTTCAATCCACCAATCTCTACAACCCAACGCCTTTTAAAATACAGTATCGCTTCAGTGCACGCCATCCAATCGATGCCAAGTATCGTCACATTGAGTTCGACGCGTGCTTGGCGATAGAAACTTCAGGGTCAGCAGGCCGTATTAGATAGTTCGGTTGATATAGCATCTTCAGCGGATAAAATAGAATACTTCTTGATGATGGGTGGGAGCGGACCAGTGGTTTGCATGATGTGTAGCTCATATTTTAATCATAAGAAGGGCTAAATCATAACGCAGGTTTAGAGTTTCTGTATGAACTATCGATAAAGCTTATCTAACATTGATTAACACTTTTGTTATAGTGAATTTCAACACAACAAGTTTTATTTCACGCTATCAACTTAAACATAACTACCGGCTACGAATAATAAGGCACTATGCAAAGCGACTACCACTACTTACATCCTGTGCGAAGGGTGAGATGAGTGGCTCCATTGTCCCCGGCTCTATCAGAGCTGAAGCGCTGATGGCCTGTTGCGCCTTGTGCTTGCTGTGGAGCGGAAATTGAGCGACTAGCCACAAAAAGATCCACTATATATTGCCCTTTGACAATCGCTGGCTATTGATGTTATCTGAGTTGCGAATAGCTATGCCAATCGCTCAACAAGATTGCAAGTTTAGCAAGTTCAGTTTTCTACGTTTTCGTAGTGTGCTATCGTTACCAGCGCATGGTAGATTGGTTTATCTGCCTCAAATGGATATTGCAATTACCTTTGTTTTTCCGCTGATGCATTATGTTTGCTGCTTTTATATTGCATTGAACATATGCATCGTCAAAAAGATGAGTCATCAAAACATGCATCATCAGAAAACCTTAAGCTAAAACGTTGCCATACCTGAATATCATCGTCATTGCCGCATCATGCATTGGCTTAAGCCTTGGAGCATGATAGAAGTGTTTAATGTTTGAGCATTGATGGGTATGGTTGGCAATTATTTAAGCTCGCTAACCAAGCAACTTTATCTTAGGGCCTGCTATTTGGGCATTTGTCGCCGTTTAAATTTTATTGAGCTTAGTGTTATTGTTAAAGCCAACATGCTTTGGCATCTAAAACTAGAATTTAATTTAAGCCAGAAAGCATTAAAGCAATAAGCATCCTATTGCAATTTCTCTCCCAACCAAAAGGACTGATCACGACAAATAATAGTCAAGAAAAAGCTAGTATGGCAAAGTTGCCAACAGGGGTCAGGCATGGTTAATGAGTTTGTCATATTTGCGGTAGGGTTGGCAGATGCAAAAGAATGGTCAAACAGATGTGGGGACGAATGCGAAGAAGCAAAACTACATATCAAGTTAAACCCGAATCACATTTCAATCGAACATGGGCTTTATTGATTGCCGCGTTTTTAATGTATTTACCGCTAATTTGTTGCTATTATGAGTGACTAAAACCAATTGCAACCAGTATTCGACGATTATGGTGGCGTACTTTACTTCATTGTTTCGGATGATGGGCGTTAGGCCTCATTATCTTTGTTGCCAGTTTTTTTAGTGCACTTTGTTTAAGTTGAATTTCCTTACGATTATTATTGGTTTTGGCAACAAAAAGAAGTGATTGCGCTCAAAGTGGCGTGCTAAGCTTTTAATCGCGTGATTGAGCCGTTGGCAGGTGGTCTATGGCTCGATGTGTTTTGTGGTTTGGCATATTGGCTGGCTTAGTCCAATTAAGTACTTTTCTCAAGTGATTGCTGGGCCTGGTGTGTTGGCTTTCCCGCGCAAGTGGTGATTTTTGACCATGTTTAGCAACCTTGAGTTTTGATCGCGCGTGACTTGGATAATGCCATCACAGCCAAATAGGAAGTTGTTAAGGAAGCATTTATAGTTAATAAAAAGCAACTTAAATAAAAGCATTAATTTATAACTTTCAATATCATACATTATGAATGAACCGTACTTCGAGTAGATAAAGATAGGCACAAACAAAGCAAGGTTTGCCTCAGCACACTTGTAACAACGTTGAGGTACCCTTCGCTGGTCTGGCTGATTCCCGATTATTGCGGCGATTATCGGTTTGATGCTAGTGATCAGTTTGTACTGTTTGAGCGCGGGCCAGAGATTTTACCATTTCATTTGATTTTACTGCAAGAGGCTTAACCAAGGCGCACCAAAGTAAAATATTAAAAATGTGGATAATCGGTGAGGTGACGAATATTAAGCTTAGCGATGATCTTGCTAAAGTGATTGGTTACGTGCAACTAACGAAGGTTGCAGAAAACTTTACCAGTACGGATTCTAAGTTTTGAGTCATGACAACGCGGATTTACTTGCGGTGCTGTTCAGGCCTTCAATACCTTGTTATCAGGCTCTTATATTCGGTTGCGGGAAATGCTGGTACAGCTGAAGATAAAAAAAAAGTTAATTTTGAAGGTCTATCTGCGCCACCAATCGTAGCGATGACTCCCAGGCAAACAAATTCGTTTTGCAGTGCGGATCATGTGGGTTCATTGGAGATAGGCCTCACCGTTTTTTACCGCCGTATACAGTCGGACAAGTGGCTGCCTACGAGTTGGATAAATGGGGAAGGCGTCACTTTTTCGTATTTTGTTAATACACCTTATGATAAAATTTAGTTGGCTTAAATTACTCGATTTTGGCATGCCAGCGGTGTCGATATTAAAGTGGACTCAAACGGCCTTACGTCGATACCGAATCATTATCTAGCAATTTTATTAGGCGGGACTGCCTTTCAGTCATCATGGATGACAGGCCCTGTTGCAAAGAAAAATACTAACTTCCTGCTTGCAGCGAATCAAAAAATGCATTTAAAGTGCCAAGATGGCATTGCAGAAAACACTTTGTGCGTTATTTTGATCAAAGTATTCGCGGGCCTTGACCTCGGTGCTGTTGTCGATTTCAGGTTGTCGCCATTGGGTTAGAAGGTGAAATCGGTCGGCATTGCATTTCGATAGAGAAAGCGCAGGTTCAAATGCCAGTTGTGATGTGAAATCTTATCATCTAGACTGGGTATGATTCACGTTGAGAGCGTTTAGATGAGATAAAATAAGACGGCTACGTGCGATGATTAATCGCAGGCCTACGTGCACAACTACGCAAACAGGCACTTATTAACAGGTCAGCTTTATGTGCACTTGATTTTTCCAAAAAGTGCCTAAAATCTGAAGTTGATTTAGCACAAAATCGACTTGTGTTGCCCAAACGGTTGCAAAGGTTAGATTTAGAATGCATTGCAAAGTCAGATCGCATCCATTTTCAAATAAACTCAGCAAAGTACCTTTTGATGAAATGGTAGATGGATTGCAAAAGTCATTAGTGAGCTTAAACCAATCATTATCAACGCAGATTATTTTAAATTAAAAAACTCAATAGCGCATGTCGCGCCAGAAATGCAGCGGCTTAAAAGATGGTGCGCGTTCACACTTGGCAATGCCATACCCACGCTCATAACGCAGCAACCACGCTGTCTATTTAAAGCGCACGTGCAGCAGGATTTACAGCCAAAACGTTACCAAGACTTTATCCCGTGCGGCAAACTCCTTAAAAGTGCTGACTGTTATCTTGAGCAGCATCCAGAATCTATTTGAAGGTTAAGCAACCAAGACGATGCGAACAAAAAAGTTGATGATGTTGAATGGTGTGGCTTTATTGCGATTGATTAATCCGTCAAAATTAATTTATTTTGCCCTGTATTTGTTATAAGGCTGTTTAAGCACGAGTATTACCGCCTTAATTACGCTTTTATACATTGGACGCATCACCATGCAGCTGATGCGATAAGCTTAGTGTAGCTAATAGAAAAAAAGCGCGGTCCTTATTTTAGAATTTTGCAAGATTCAAGTACCCAGAGCGATTAGAGACCGCAATTTCGTGATTATCATAAGGCAAACAAAGAGTCCAAATTTTAGGAACAAGGACCGTTGGCAGCGCCATTGATGATGAGTTTGAGTAGTGCGCTAAAAGCTAATATCTGCTAGACGCCAACGCCATTGATCATTACCCCACAGTTGCGCGAAAAAACAAACTACAAGGCTTACAGAAATAGCGTTGTTTACGACAGTAACCGCGTCCAGCCTGAAACCATTTAGCCAGATTTATTTGGACCCAATTTCACCATTACCATCTTGCCTGAACAAAGATAAGTCAGCCGGACAAGCAAATGCTTTATCACACCAACTTGCAACACTATTGATTAACAAAAGTTAGCGCAAGCACAAGGAAAGCCTTGGTGTCAGGCATCAAGCGATGGTTGATAACACTTGCTGAAAATGTAAGCAAACAACATCTAAGTTGAATGCGGCAAAAGCCTGAATGCAAATAATAACATAGTTAGTTTGGGTGGGATAAACTGGTTACCACGCGTTCCATCGTTGAATAAAAACTAAACGCGTATACCACATGCGAACTTAGACAGATTGCATTTAGCGAACGGAGTGAAAGCAATCTAAGGCTGGTTATTTGAATTAAGCCTATTATGGAGTGGCCACGGGCTGCAGCCCTCGCAATGACGGATAAATTGATAGGCAAACAAGCGTGTGAGCGGTTGTCTATTGGAGTGAAAATGTTTTTTTTGTATTTATTCCACCCACTGTCGGCATTAAATGACAACCTCCCAGAATGTCCATCAAGTCTTGAAATATTCCAGAAGTAACCACCCAAAAATGTTTCATGTGCTGCTTAACTATTGTGGCTCCTGCTAATTTTAGCTTGAGCCATACTGAGTTCTACTTTCAGAACTACTTGAGACATTATGACCAATAGTCATGTTTGTAGCGCTGATTGGTGATTGTTTTAAACCTGTGTTCGGCAGCAATAACTTTTGCAGAGGCCCACAGATGCAAGCCGCAAACCAAGTTGAAGCTGTGAATACTAACAGCGCAAACTTCCAAATCTTTACAATATTTCCTTCAGTTTCCAAACCCCAACCATCCCTATAAAAAATTCACGAGTTTTTTAGAGTCATTCGACCCCTAAAGTAAATGACAGTTACTTTAGGGATTCTACTATCTCCACGAATATAAACGTTAAAATTTAGAAGCTTACGAGAGTGGTCCTGGCTGAATGATTGGGTTAAGAACTTGTAGGCGAACTCAATTTATAGTCGCTGTAGCGATTGGAATTACATGGAGAACAAACGCGCAAACATCTCGACGAGCACAATTCTTGATTAACTTCTCTTTGTTTGGCCCTTTACGCAATCGTCGTAGGGGATCATAATGAGAGTGGGCGTGATTTGCTGCACAAGCTTGAATGCCTTTATTGTACCAAAGCGACAACCTGAACTCTTCCTGCTCTGCGTAGGATTATTTTTTTGCGAATGCAAGTTCGCGCTTGTATCCTTGATATAAAAACATGCAGCTTCGGCCGGATAGGTTAGGTAATGGACAGGTGGGCAAGAAGTCCGATTGGCATGTGACAGAGACATTAGACCGCGCAAGAGCGCAAAGCGAACTCTAACCGAATGAATCATTGGTTTCAAATATTTTCGATGCATGATCAACTCTCAAACTCAAAGCATTTCAAGTCTGTTGCTAAGTATTTTTAGAAAGGCAAAAAGCGAAGACTAGGTCAGCAGTATCGCATAGAACTTCCAGGATGAAAAACTTGCCCCGCAATCTTGATTCCTGCGGTCAGATCTTCAAGTACAAACGTTTGTCCCAGGTGTGTCTTTGTGGATGCCTTCATATGGATCACCACGAATCCTTCCTTCATGCTGTCGAAAGTGGTAAAGGTTTCTGAATAGGATTCGCCACGATCAAAGAAATGCAAGAAGCATATTTCGAGGGCAGATACTTGTATAAGCGAAGCACGCCAGTTCTAACCTACAAAATAGATACAGATCCGACTTAGATTTTTAGTCAGATAAGGCATCTTAATTCATTTTTATATTTAAAATGCATAATAAAATCACAATTACTTAATTTATTTTTACCATGCCTAAAGTATTATCCATTTTTCTATTAAACACACCACTTTAAACCCCACAAACCTCTTTCACACGCTCCAAATCGCAGGGTTTCTCCAATGTAGAAAGTATCTGAAGTAATTTCCCTCACCTTAGCCAAGCTTCTAACAAAGCGGCGGCGATAATCTGCCGCTTCTGGTTTTAGGTAAGTTATAACAAAACCGATTTCGCTTGGTTTGGCAATTGCGGCCAATTTCTTTTGCCTACCCAATTGCGTAGTCATTCACAATTGCTTTGGGCTTGTTCACCTGTTGCGCGTTCGCCTCTTTAGCACAACATTAAGCGACGGATGGATTCGCCTTTAATATCATCTTGGTTTGCCAAATTACAGCAGCTTCTGCCAAACTAAATCATGCGCAACTAGAGCTGATTTCAATTTCCATAGTTTCCTAGGCGGTGGCGCCTGATACGTTAAGCACGTCACAATTACAGGCCCATAATGGTTGAGTTTGCCGTGTTGCTTTTATCGGGATAGCGCCTCGAGCATAAGTAAATTTGCGGCCGAGTTCTGCTGGAACAGTAAGATGCTATTTAAAACGCTTCTGGATCGTTGTAAATGTGCGTATCATGGATGAGCCACGGTTTTAATCCAACTAATAAGCCGCCTTCACCCCACAGGTAATATCGCCACCCACCCTGGCCTGTTCATCGACCACTATCCAATAGCAATTAGCCAGGGAAAGGGCAGTGTGGTGCATGAACCTGGTACTAATTGCGTATGACCTGGTATGGCGTTGATGACGTGACGGCCTGTTTGCGTTTGCAAAAAGTATCACATTAGGGCAATTGCCGCCGCCGAGTTCTTGGTAATTACCACATCCATGCTTCAGGATTAATTGGTTCGCCCACGGTGCTAATAAACGCAAAACTTGATAAATCGAACTTGCTTGGATGTGTGGCTGGATTAGTTTCGACCTGCTTTTAATAACACGAAGAGCGAATAAAGCGCGTTGGTGCCGGTTTTGTAGGAAAATAGAGCTTTGTGATTTTTCTACCAATTTGCCAGAAGCGACCAGCATACTGGGTAAGTTGGGATGCCACTCACAACACAATTGCGTTTGCACCTAATGGCTAAAGGGGCATAAGTGACATAAGTGTGGCCTGTTAATCCAGCCGACATCTGCTGTGCAACCAATACACATCATCTGCTTTAACAGTCAAAGGGTCCAACGCGTGGTATTGAGCGCGTGTAGTAAATAACCGCGAAAAACTGTTGCTGCACGCCTTTTGGTGTGGCCTGCAGAACTGTGTATACAAGATAAACAAGAGATGTTCTGCGATTAACCAATCACTGGTTCGCACTTCATCCCGATTGACCTGCGATTAAATCATCCACCACATGTCATGCTTCCACAGTGATTTATCCATGGCCTGTTTTTTTTCAACACCAACAAACATTTGTTTTCACACTAGTCGCAAAACCGCCCATTATTGCACAGGCCTTCATACACCGACTGATATTTACAGTTAGTAGGTTTTAAACCGCCGCGAATATTGACCATTCACCGTAATCACAGCCGCGCACCAGCATCAATAATGCGTTCGTTTAAACTTTTGGCAGAAAAGCCGCCAAATACACAGAGTGAATTAAACCCAAACGTGCACAAGCTTGCAATGGCACAACGGCTTCGATGCCCATTGGTAACGTAATAATGACACGTCACCACGTAGGTGAAGTGTTTTTAAGCCATTCGCCAACTGGCAAAACTTGGTGATAAAGCTGTTTGTAGTAACGTGTTATACATCACCATTATTGCCTCAAAAATAATGAGCTGTTTTGTTTGGATGGTAGATAAATGCTATCTAAAAGAGGTGGCAGAACATTGAGTTCGCCATCTTATCAAACCATTTGTAAACGGTGGCACTTCTTCAATATTGGACGTTTATTTATGATGTGAACGGTTTGTTCCACACCAATAATTCACGCGCGACTTTGCCCAAAACGTTCATAGTCGCTTTTCAGTTCTTTGACAATGCGTTGGATAGGCTTGCATGCTGCACGACAGCAGCTTAGTTGTTTAAAAACGCTTTTCTGGCTCAAAGATGCGATTTTCGTGCATTACTGACTCAATTGGACATGCCTAAAACTCCCACTAAACTAAATGTAATGCTAATTGTATTTTTATATAAAAATTAATTAAGATATTTACCCAAAACAGTATTTCAATACCATTAACATTAGCCAATGGCCCCACAATCAGCACTTACATAAAAACTTATTTTAGATAAGATTGAACCAGCTTTAGTCCCGTTTTTAACGCCGGCGCCTTTTATCTACAGATTAACGGTACTGCTTGAAGATTTGCTACAAAACGTGATCGTTTCCTATCAATTAGATGAAATGAACGGTTTTCTTAGATACGGCATGAAAATTAATGATGAAAAAAGCTTAAAAAAATCTTTTGCGCCAGTTAAGGACAGCGACGTAAGTAATGGCACGATACTATTCTTGCGCGGAATTTAATTGGGATTGAGCGGGATTTTAATTGGAAGTCGTTGAAAATTCAAACTAGGTGACTTTGCTGATTTTGCAATTAAGGTTCACGTCCAATCAGCTTCATTGCATGGCCAGTTGCAGTCTAATGGTCAAGGCCAGTGACAGCGAGATGGTAGTTGCAAACTGGTTAGTGGTTGGCATGGGGAAACTTGCCGGCGGCGAACTGCAATGTTATCATTCGGATATTGACTGATTTTTGCGTCAATGCGCAGAAGGAGGAAACGGGGATGTGCTCAATAGTATTAGCAATCAAGATTTTCTTTGTTAAGGTTAAGGTAAGCAGTTATATTGCCACCGTATTAGGACGAGGTGACCGAAAGACAGAGTTTCGTGTTCCGTTAGTGGATATGCGCTTACGTCCTTTTGGTAGCACGAAGTGGGTGTTGGTTTCTAAATTTTGGATTGCATTTAGAAAGTTATTAGTCAAAATAATGGCCGTGGAATGGCGAGCGCTGTCGCATGGATGAGAGGGCCGTGAAATAACAGGGTGGCGACACCCCGGTTAACTACGTTGTTAAAAGGCCCGCTTTGTTTATATTCGTTACAAATATTTTAGACTTATGAGCGCGCTGGCGAGTATGCGCTGATATGAAGGTGCAGATTCCAACGCGAGTAAATGTGCGCAGCGCATAAAACGACGGGTTGTAAAGACAAATAATTTCAAAAGCTGGGGCGGGGTGGTATACGCGAGCATTAGAATTTATCGCAAACAAGTATTCCAATGATTCGTGGGCGGACCAAGATACCAGTTTGCAAATATCGACCGACTTTGCACGGTATTGGATTTATTTAAAAGAAAGCAGCTTATTACCACCAGGAAATGGTTGAGGCTTGGGGCGCGAGCCTACAATATTATTTTTACGCAATTTAGAATCGATTAATGTATGTGGAAGATGCGCAAAACACCACAGATTTGCCCAAAGCAAGAAGAAGTGGGCAGCAGCGTATTTGGCGGCCATGCCGACTTGGGTGTTGGCAGGCTGGCAAGCATTTATTGGAGGTGTTTAAAATCAGCATTTCAGTGATGTGATGCAAGTTTTCAGTTTAGAATCAAACGTGTTAGTAATTGGTGACGATGAAAGAGTTTAGGTTGATGTTCAGATGACGCAATTTGCAACGGGCGCAAATGATTGGGAAGGGGCAGGTTAACTGCATGATGAAAGTGTGGCAATTAGCCAGCAGTTAGGATTTTTGCCAAGGCGCCGATGTATTTAAAGCAAGTGCAGCATTTACATCAAAGGTCAGTTTTACAAATAATAAAGCCAGTTACACCGGAACTTTCAAGTCGGCCACGCCGCATTTAAATCAAATTATTGCACCATATTTTAATCGCGCCAAACAGGGCTAGCCGCGATGCTTTAAATGGCCGAATTTTGCACTTTAAATGCGTTACCGATTGATTTTAATTGATTGCTGTTTGGTGCAGTCGCGCCAGATATATATTTGGCGCTGATGAGCCGAGTTTCCGAGTTGCGTTTGGCCCTTGGCTATTGTACGTTTGTGTTGGTGCTAAGCGACTTTAGGGTTGTTGACGGCCCAAAATTTACCTCAGATCAAAACATTCCCATATTCAGTTTAAGAATGAGTTATTAGATGAGGCGTACTTTGATATGCGGAGCGCCAAGATATTTGCTGCGCTTTGGCAACTTTGGAGCTGGACTGAAAAAATGATTTTTTTGCAAAGTGTAGCTGGGCGATACCGAGCAAGCCAGATGGATGCCGATAGACGCCGTTTCCAAGCATGCACGGTTTTTTCGGTTTGACTGCACAGATATTGCAGGACAATCTCTCTCTTT
>Ga0163217_1020202_pt1 | contig 11826 bp, 7 predicted proteins | sample SynspAceP_FD_185933 | JGI IMG/M metagenome (GOLD analysis project Ga0163217, IMG submission 185933) | Saline lake microbial communities from Ace Lake in Antarctica - Synechococcus sp. Ace-P (PacBio error correction) | ecosystem: Environmental > Aquatic > Non-marine Saline and Alkaline > Saline ... | reverse complement strand
CCAATCGCTGCCAAGGAAATAGTAAGATTAAGTCCCACCGAATATGGTCCGATATACCAGAAAGAGATCTTTGAATAGAGCAGGGTAACGAATACTAGTGGATGGAGGATAACAGAAAGTGCCTTGAATTCAAGCCCTATTTGTTAACCGCCAACTTCCACATAATACGCTTCTTTACGCAGTTATATTGTAGAGAGGCTTTAAGCTTATATCGCGGCTGCTGTCGTCCTCAGCCCAGACAAGACTGACTGGCATCGCAAAGGTGAACGTTAGCTCATAGGAAGCGCCTGAATTTAGAATCTCTAGAATGGTGACAGTCAAAGCCCTCACACTCATTTCTCTCTCGAGGGTACGCGACTTTCTGGTTATTCTTGCGTTTCCCGTCTTGGACTTTGCACTTTATACATCTTTTAAGCTCGGTTCGTTGGTTAAATCATCACATATTCAATCTGGCTTGATATTGTGGTAGGTAAAAAGGATGTGACCAGAGTGAACTGAAAGACTCGACAGCCCAATAACACTCTTTGAAACAAGTTGTTAATTTTTTGTAATGAGGGCCATCGCAACTATAAGGCTCTAAATGGTCTGTCTGCACTCTTTACCTAGATTCTCTGTGCCTAGAAAAACTTGGTGTCTGTTTTTAAGTAGGAACGCGAATAAAATTTTCATCCGCGAGACTCTTTTTAGATTACGTTCGGTTCAGATACTATTAAACGACTCTCAATCAGTGTTCATGTCAGAATCTTTTAGTACTATAAAGTTTGATTTTCTCTGGCAAAAAACCGCAGATATCGTCACGATGCCCCACTCGCATGTTATTGTATGCAACAAGGACTCACTTTCCTGGATTTCCTTATTAATCCTTTCAATATGGTCAAACTTCCTTGTATTCTGAAGTCACTATAGGTGCGTGCGATATAAATTAGATACTTTTAAATTCTGACTCTCTTTGTGGTGTTTTTTCTTAGGCAGTGGTGATTACTCTAAAACACCCGTCTTAAATAAAGAGTTTGATCTGTCTGTCTTATATTCAAAAATTCAATTTAGTGTTTTCAAAAACCGTTATTTCTTTTATCTCAATGAGTAAACAGACTTGCCTATTCTATTTAGCACTCTTTCGATTCACGCGTCCTATAAATCATACATTGCTTTGGTGTTATGGTGTAGCCTAAGTCGTGACTTATAACTTACTGACAAACAGCCCAAATTGGGATTGCGTAAAGTTTACTTGAAATCAAACTTTCTCAATCAATTCCTCATGATATCATGTTCGTCGCTTCGATATATGCTAGCAGTGTAGTGCCGAAGACAACAGAACTGCTCATTAGGTGGTCTAGTACACTTGCGCTTTGTTAGACGCTTCTTTTTAGCGGAGTCTACAGGCGCACAGAATCCTCGCGGTTGTACTGGTTTGATGTTAGGTGCTAGACGAGACTTAACATGCTATGTCCTATTCCTTTAATTCAGAACCAGCGCATTAATCTTTTGAAAAAATGACTAGTCCTAGCAAGCGCATCACGTTATCAATAGACCGTAATGTAGGTTGCAATGTAAGATCTCGGAATTACATTTCACTATAGGTCTCCGTCATAGATCTACTGGTATAATGACAGTGATTGATCGTCAAATAGTTTCTTGAACTTATATCAAGTGGGTTAGCAGTGAGCGATCAAGTTACAATGTAATGAACGCTTTCCTACTGACTTTTATGCTTTTAAGACGGTCGCTTTAAACAAAGATTTTAATGCAATACGTGGCTGCACCCTAATAAAGAAGGTCAGCCAATTTGGTACTGCAAAACATTCTGCCCTACTTTTACGCCAATTATTAGATAGTATTAAGTAGATCAAAATAGGATGAAATAGATGAAAGTGACGGTTTTATTTTTTAGACCAGGGGTTCATTCCCAAAAAACATAATATTGAGGCTACCATACACACATCAGTGACGGTTGTTGAAATATGACAAGACAAGACATTGATCAAGTTGCAAGAACGTATTAAAGAGGCGAATATCGTCCTTACAAAACAAAGCGGATTGTAGTGCAGGGAAGCCATTATGCGTGCTTCCAAAAATTACAATTGTTCAAAGTCATGGCGACGGCACAAATAATGTTGATAAGAAGGGCTTGTGCAGTCACGGAATCACGACCAAATGTGGCTGATATTTACTATTAGGGCGTTTTTTCCCTGAGCATCGTTTGCGAATGTTGCTGCACTTCGAAGAAAACTTAACCTTTACAATAAACGATGTTAAGTTGGGTAAATGGGCTGATTCAAGGATTTCTGGTTTTCTCCGGATTACCCTATTTCAAGATCTTTCTTTGTACGCCATGGTTGATTTATGGCGGCGGTACGTTAGGGAAAAGATCGCTGGATATGCGCAAGCGTTTGGTATGAAAAACGATATTGCTTGATTCGTTAAGGGCGGCTTACGACTATCAGGGCTGGCTATGTAGACTTTCAAGAGGCGGTTAAAGCGGCTGACGTCATAAGTATTAATTGTCCATTAACAGACAAACCAAAACCTTATTAGCGATTGCAGAGTTTTCTTTGATGAAATTCCGAGTTGTTGTTATTGAACATTAGTCGTTGGCGGTATTGTGATGAACATGCGCTTGTAATGCCTTCAAAAACAGCTCCATTTTCAGGTTGAGCGTTTTGATGTGCTAACAAGAGCCCATGCGTTAATTCACCCTTTACAGGTACTTGCTAAAGCAGCCGAATTTTTTTTACTTACTTCCTCATATTGCATGGGCAAGTAATTGGATGTCGATGCAGACCTGTTTGGGAATATTGCGATGGACAAAATAGCGACTTTCATAGACAAGACAATGGACGCTAGATATTTTATTTCAAGATGGTATTCTGTGTTGCCGTCAATAAACCGGCAGGCTTATTCGTACACCAGAACATTATTTTGGCGAAAGACGAAGAGGATGCAGTGGTTCAAAGGTTGCGAGATCGGACAGGAAAATGGTTCCTGTTCACCGGCTTGACGAGGACCTCCGGTGTATTGATCATGGCGTGTTTATCCAGAGGTAGCAAGATTGCTTTGATTCAGTTTGCAGAGTCTAAAACACAGGAAACTTATTCATATGTTAGTTAGAGGCTTTTGTGAACGAGGGCCTGGCGTCATCTGATTATCCTTTAGCGAAGCTTAATGAAACAGAAAGGTCGTATCTCGCTTTTAAAACTAGAAGAACACGATGAGAGCTGGCAGAAACTCGATTTACCAGATTGGAGCGATACAAATTTTCCCGTGTCTGTTAGTCGATATTGACAGCATATGCGGTTGAGTTGGATGGAAGTAAGGCCAAAGCAAGGTCGGAAAACATCCAAATTCGCCGGGCACTTTAAACATTTGTTAAAATTCAACTTGTGGCGACTCCTGTTATGGTTGCCGTCATATTAATATAAAGTGGCAAAAACCATTTGGGCCTTGATGATTTTAGATTGATGCTTCAACGCCTCAAGCTTCAGTTCAACCACGCCAATACACAGATCAAATGATGGACGCTAAAAAGCCGATTTTAGTACAAATAGTCAACATTTCTAAATAGCTTGGAACTTTATAAAAACTTGGATTATTTCAGACCAAAAACTGTCGACCATCATAAACCCGTAAAACAATCATGAACTTCAGGGACTCTAAATTTAATAGCGGCCTTTTGGAACTATCATTTATTTCAAAGCCTGCAAGATAGAAGGACTTGTATTGACGCTATTGTTATGGTCTGCCACTTGAGTCTAAAACATTTCTCACACCAATTACTGGCCCAGAACTAGTAGTAAAATTTTTAGTACATATACTGAGCTATGCCTTTTATTTTGTTAGAATTTTAAGCTGATTCTGTATGACACTTCCAGGACAGATTTTCATTGTCTAATAATTTTGACCATTAAAAACGCCCAATCATAAACATTATTCGGCAAATACACTAAGAACTGACTCGCTTAAGGTGGCTTCTGAGTAAGCGTTTTAAGTCTGAATCTCTGTTTGTTTGCGTAGGCATTTGTTTTGGTAAAATTGAGAGAACCAGCCTCATTACGAAACTCAAAAGTAAAATTTACTTTCTTAAGGTCAGCTTCAGTGGCTCTTTGTCGAATTTAATAAGTGTTACTTCTTCATTGGCGATTTGTACTTTCAAAGCTAGTTAAGACTGTGAGCTTAGTGATAGCAATGAATGCTGAATAAATGTACTTTTTTCTCTCAATCACATTAGTTTCAAGTGATAAAATCACTATTTAAATACTCATGGTAGGAGGCACTCATAGCCCATGAGAACCGAAATATAGTTTATTCAACAGATCAGGGGCGACTTTGCCCGATTGTGAGTCCCTATCTTCAGACTGTTCAGTTGCAAAAATGAGCAGTTTGTTGGTGATGGTAAATATCATTAGTCTGGACAAAGGCCGTAAAGGTAAGGAAGTGACGGTTATCAAAGGCCTTCCAAGACGAATGAGGATTAAAAGTGTTCAGGGAAAAAATTAAAACACAATGCTGGCACAGTGCGCTGTAAAGGATTGGGCAGATTGGAATCCAAGGAGATAGTCGCCAGAAAATAAAAAGAATTTACTCGGAAAAAGCTGATTCTCTAGTAAATTACGGGGCGCTAATGGGCTATTTAGAAACTAATAGGGCTTTATTTATATTTGGCTTCAAAAACAGTAATATGCAACTAAAGCTGCATAAGATATGGAAGGTTAACTCTATCGAGATTCTAGGTGTTATAATAAGCATGACTACCACTAACGATAATGGAGTCTTAGAGGTTAAAAATGTTGACAGAGGGTTCAATGTTCAAGAATAATATTCAAACAATGCTTAATCAGCTAATGCGATCAGCGATTCCACTTTATGGTGGAAAGCTAGATATCCCCCTACTCCTAAAACTATGAGGAGTATGCGTATGAATACGCTTTCAAAATAAAAACCAAAGCTTAACCCAAGTAGTGGATCGCGCTCTGCGTCGATTTGGTTAGGCTTTGCCCTGTCCTTCGTATCAAAAAGAACTTTCCATGAATTTTTATGCCTGAGAGAATAAACATGCCCAACGTCAGGGGCTCAGCATTTTAAAAATCTAACGACGAGCTTAAGGGTGATGGAAACGACAACAGTATCAATGTGAACTTGCTCAAAGTTTAATCGTACACTTCGGGATACAAAAAAGCATTAAAATGCTTAAACGATGCAACCTCAAATAGAGCAAGTTGCTCTTTTGTTTTAGACCAAGGCACTTTCAAAGCAAAATCTAAGCAATCGAGACTTTTGGCCGTTCCCTTTTATTGCAAGCTCAGAAGAACTTGCAACACTCCGAGCGCAACTTCTGACGCAAGAAGAACACAGAGTCGATGCTATGACGTTGTCTTGCGAATGAAAATAGGTTTGTTTTGAAATCGGTCATTATTTACATTAATTCCTCATGCCGAAGATGATTTAACCTTGTCTTCTCATGATATTGATAACCTTCGGTGAGACAATCAAGGAATATGGCAGAAGGCAGGACATCTTTTAATTCGGTATGTGCTAACTTACCTGCTAGCGGCAGTTACCTGAAAATGGTTTATAGCGCGCCTGATGGCGGCCACGATTTGCTTATGTTGCTCAGTGGAAACTGAAATTAGTTTGCCTTCAATTAGCTGAGTCTTTACGAAACGACGTCCAAATCAGAAGATACGTTATAAGAATACGAAAGTTATTGTTTAGGCCCAAGTAAAACCAGTGTCTGTAGGCTGTTAGCAACCTTGTTTTGGTGATGAGAGCCCTAGCGGAGTTGGGGTCGAACGAGCACAACACATTGTATTGTATGCAAAGCGATCTGGAAAAAAATCGTATTGCACATTCATGAATAAAAGGATTATGTTAAGGTTATTGTCATTGAAAAACAAATTAGATCAATTGAATTGCGCTTTCTTTTGAGGTTTCGCAGATTATGAGTGTGATTTGCAAGGAAATTGTGGAATAAGCGGTGTTATCAAAACTTATTTAGAGCGATGCCAGACATCAATTTATTAAAGTCTCGTGGATAGATTTTCTGAATCACAAAGGCAAGGTATTTCAGCTAGTATTAATAAAGCAGAACTTTGAATAACAAGGATCCTTACAAAGCGGAGATTCATTTTATGTTTCAAACACGCATAAGAAAGAACTTTCAAAGGTTGAAGCTACATTCTACAAAAGTGTATCGAACTCGCGCATGAGCAGCTGATGGCTAATGCAATAATGGACAGTGACATCTACCACTAAAAGAAGGTCCGTCCATCGGTTTTTGAGCATAGCAGACTTTTGCTCGATATAGCGCTAAACTCAAAAATGAATCAAAATTTCAGACATTAAAAAAAACGCTTTGTTTGAAGCGGTTTTTTTTATGTCTATTAGCGCTAACTAATAAAATAATGGCGTCGAGCAAGTCCGCCATAATAGCTTCCAATAAGTTCATTATGATATATTAAGATTATATATCAGTAACTTATACGAAAATATTTTCCATAATAGTGTCCAGCCGGATATACTAAAATCTCTTCTATTGATGTACTGGTTGATGTACGAGGTATTTCGATGCAAAAATTGCAAAAGAGAGGCTTACCGCCCTAAGCTGTCTCTTAAGATAAAACAAGACGGTCGTCATCTGTTGGTGGCGTTAGTGGCCTTATCTTTGAAAGTTGTGGTAACTCCAAGAAGCTTGGGTTCTCAACATGCTTATGGGGACCAGAAATAAACAAAGAAGGTAAAGGAAGTCCCTAACCGTCTCTTCTGGTTTAGGCAGTATCCTGAAGTAACACTTCTGAAGCAAGGAATAAAGGCTAGAGCTTCGTTAGTTGAGATCAAAGCCGGCATCAACCCTATAGAGGGCGAAGAGAAGAGCGAAAAGCTGAAATCATTCGTCAACAAGGGTAGAAACACCACTTTTCAAATGAGTGCGTCAACTAGTTTTAAACATGAAAGAAAAAAGAGCTTAATAGAACATTAAAAGCATATCGCCCAATGGCGCTCAGCTTTAGAGCAATACGCTTCCCCATTATTGTCACCTCCTCTGTCAATCAAATTAACAAAAACACACAATATTGAAGTGCTTCAGCCTATTCTGGCTTGAAAAGAATGAAACCGCTAGTCGTTCTGCGTGGTTTCGCATTGAAACGACTTAGGACTATGCGAAAGCAAAAGATTTGAGAAGGTGTGATAATCGCCGGTTGGAAAGGTATGCTCACCGTGCTTCCAGAACCTAGCAAGATTTCAGAAGCGCAAGCATCATTGCTGCCTGCCCTTATTGTTGAAATTGCTGATTTCATGAAAGAGCTTATCAAGCGCCCTGGCCTTTCAGCCAGAAGCGCTTGGAATTCTTCAATTTTAACGGTTGTCGTTCTGTGTGAAGTACGTGTGGTTGATTACATTGGATTTGAATTGATTTTGATAACATGGGATATGGATTGTGCCAGCAGAAACGCATTGAAAGGCGCGCAAGGAGCATCGCGTCCCTCTTTCAACGGTGCCATTAAGATACTTCAGGCTCCCCTAGGCGTTTGCTGTGCATTTAGTATTCCCAGGTCAACAAGGTAGTGCAAATCAGATATGACGCTTACAGCCGTTCTCAAGCGCATGGATCGAAAAGATTTAAATATCAAGAACATTGGTTTTCGCATCTACTTATCAGGATTTGGAGCCGGTGAAACACCAGCATTTTCCTGAGGGAGGCGGGATCGAGTTTCCATGCAACGCATTCGTTGGCGGTCCCGTAGACTTTGTTCGTACTCTGTGGAGAAAGCCCTGCCTCAGGGGAGAGCGTGTTGGCGGTCGCTTCGAGCAGATTCAGCGCTGCCGTGGCGTTGATTCGAAATTCAACAAAAACGGAAAATCGAGGCAGGCCTTTGATCGTGCGACGCTTGAAGCGGCAAGTGGACATTGATCAGGTCCGGCGGTTGTTCGATGGGCGGAACAGGCCCGAGGATATGCCCATACGATCAGAATGTCACTCTGGACACCCGTAGCGAAAGTTGCTCGTCTCGATTCAAGACGGCTTGTTTCCACTTTGTGCCTTCAGTGCGGGGCGCGAAGATGCTATACGTCTCGACGGATGTGTCATTTAGTCTCCTTCGATTAGAACTAGATGACATTCAGCTGATCCTAATGGGGATCTGTCCCTCTTAGGGCGAAAAGATCGTCTCTCTCAGAGGATAGATTTAGCATGCAAAATCAGGGCCTGGCACGCCCTAGGGCAGGGGTAAACCACCCTGTCCATGGCTGCTTACTTCTACTCCACTATTACATGGGGGGATTACACTACATTTTAGAGCTACGCTTATTTCCCATTTAACACTAGCTTCAGGGTGATGGGTTTTCAAAAGTGGATCAGTTATGACGTTATTATAATATTTGCGGCAGACAGTTAATGGCATGATATATACTTTCCGTTGGCAATATAACAGTTTATCGATATAGATCGTTTCGAAAGGCCAGGTGTATGATTACGCTCTAGAATCTTCTGTGTCTCTGTCATATACGCACCTCTATTTAAAAGGGAGGGCTCTCGACATTAGTAACACTGTTAACTATGTTCGGGGCCATCACACTCGACTACTTCAGATATATCGGTTATATAGAAACTCTGCGCAATGCTGGCGCGCTGAGAGTGAACGTTTACTCCCAACTGCTCGATATATAATGAGTTACTGTTGTTCTGCTCATTCCATTTGTCTCAGTCTGTCGAATACTGTACATGAACCGACGTCCAAGATGTGTAAGGGCATATCAGTCGCACGCTGACAATTATTCAAGCTCAATGGAACCCTTTTGGTTTTCGTGGACGACTCTTAACTCCGCGCTCGAGTACTTAACGATGCTCTCCTCGCTAACGTTTTTTCTCTCAGTTCCTCCGCCACACGGTGAGTGAGTGATCAAACTAGTGTGCTACCTAACGATGTTGACGTGTGTGTCTCAGAAGCTCGTGTATGCGACTCTGTTTTAACTATGCGGTACACACGTCAAGCTTTGGTTTCATAGTGTGATAAGAATCGCTACATCGTCTCTGGCATTGTCGTGGCTCTCCGTTCTCTCACACCTGTCCGTTCTCATTCATAGTGATGCTTAGTTAAATCTGTTTTTCGTTATACTTACGGCGCATTTCTGATGCTCTGAGATTATATCGACGAGCTCTGTTCCGTGTTATGTCCCTCTCTCAAGATTAATGGAGATTTCTGGCTCTCAGCGCTTGGTTGATTATACCTCATTGCTCGATCTTCACCGTATTAATAAATGTGCGCTTCTTGGATAAGAGCTGGCACTATCATCGCGTAGGTTCCGGCTTCTTCAGTGCTTCAATACGAGATCTTGTGTGGTTTGTACACGCTATATTGTGTTTGGTGCATACTTCATATGGGGGAGTTGACTTCCCTCAATTTTCTCAAAAAACTTTTTAGCCTTATTTTTCATCTACTGTTCGTGTGCCTTTAATGATCGAATCTTCCAAAATTATTAAGATTTTCTCGGTTTACATTTGCTGCCCAATAAATCCGTCAATAGGCTTTTTTCTATCTAAACCTTAAGAGCACTTTTACTATATTCGCCTCTCTTCTCTCTCTAATTCTCAGCGTTCTTCCATGATAAGATATTGATAGTGAAATCACATATCTGCGGAGTAACTTGTTCAGTTAAATTGACATCACCACGTTGTAGTCGTGTAAAAAGCGCTAGTCGTATTTTGTCTCTGATTGAGTTAAGACGAAAATGACTTGCGTAGCTCCGTCTAGAGTAAGCTCAATCCTCTCGCCTGAGGTCGTGTAATATGCTGGTTCAAGCTCTTTGTAAAAAATTTATTCAAAGCGACTATTCATATAGTCGGCATCTCAAGTTTTTCCGGGTATCCAATTTTCAGTTAAATAATCCACTGGATTGTCAAAAGTACATCGTCCGCCACCGGTCGCTACTATGGTCTCATCTGATTTTTACCGCGATGTTCTTTATAGCGCATGGGCGAGGCTTAGATAAGTTTGTTTCGTCAATGGCTTATCGCACCTCTGCCACTAACACTCTCTTCATCTTCTGGCAACATCTGAAATGTATTAGGACAGGGAGCTCACCCCAATAAAAGCCTTGGTACTCTTAGCATTGCTCTAAGGTGTTTTGGATTCTGAATATTTGTAATTGACTTGGAAAATTTTGCGCTCAAGCTTTCGACCTCATACTCCGCGCGTTGTTCTCAAAATTATTAACGCCTGAATGTGTGGAATACATTGCGGATAATATCAGAACCACTCATTCATTTTTTTAAGTTAACTCTTGCTAATCTTATCAGACAAAAAACCTATTGCTGTTATCGCCGAATAAAGCTTTATCGCTATCTATTATATTCGCTCCATTGTATTGCGGCTTGCGATAGTATCTTTTAAATTATTGCCGTGAGTTTGTGGACCAAACAACTCCCACGATTGGTACGGCAGCCCGGAATGTTGTATAATGTGTTTTCGTGTATTTAATCACCTTATCTAAATACAAGACATATTTGAAGCCATTTAGAGTCAAGGCCTGTGAGCATTTGGTCGACAACAATTAGTTAGATCCAATTTGCTATAGTGGGTCGGGTTAGATGCGCTCATAAGGTTTTTTGTGAGCTAAGGGGGCTGCTAGTAATCTTTCTTGGTGAAAGCAGCATGCCGGGCAAAGTTCAAAATATCTTTGCCGTTTAGCGAGCATTTATAGTCAGCCATGAATTTTCTTTCAAGGCCATCCCTCCTTAAAGTTACCCCCGACCAGAGGCTCGCCGCCGTCGTTACAATGTTTGGATCAAACAATGCCAGAGACTTTTAAGTCGGGCTGAGAAGCCGTTAACAGACGGTAATGTCTATTGGCCTTCTCCGCAATGCTGTTAGCTGGCTTAGAATCCGCGTTGATGAAACTTACTGCTGACAGCATCCACCTATCGAGGAATATCCTCTCTACTTTCGCTTGGTGAGGATTTACCTGAGTACTGGGACTTTTAGGGATCTCATCTTCAATACCTTTATTGTATTTACTTGTGGCGTTTTGAAGCCAGCCATAGGTACATTTCTATTCAGAAAGTGATTAAAACTTTTTTCTTTTTTGGCCGGAATCATCCATCGCTTCTTTTACGGAATGGGCCTTGGCTTGTTCTAGAGCTACTGCCTGTCTTTAAGTTCGTTGTCTCTAAAGGTTTGGGAACTTTATAAGATCAAAGCCAAGTACGTTTACCATCGTGTATTGCCATCAGTCTATTGCCTGTAACCGGGGTAACTCATTGGCCAAATTACCGGGTTACTTGTGTATTGCCGTGTTTTTCATTTTTCATCTTGATCGGGAGTGACCCAGTAAAGCCAAAAACAAGGGCTCTGGAAGGTAGTTTTAATGGATAATTCAGGCATTGTCGCAAACGCTGTTGAACGATGCGCCTACAATAATAAATACCAAGCGTTGCTCCGTGATTTTCAAATATCTCGCGACTCTCAGTCGCCGGTGCCTTTCATATCCACTTCCTCAACAATTATACTCATTTTTTGGATTGGAGAGCTGACAGATCGGCTAGGAACGTGCTTTTTAGATCTTGGTTACAAGTGGACATGGTATTTTCAGGTTCGATTTGAACATCTTCACATCACCGCAAAATTAGGTATTTGGTGATGCTAGACCTTGATATCGGCACCCGGATCCATCAAAAAATGACCTTTATCGGCATCTTTGGATTGCGAATAAGCTGTGGACGCTCGTATATAAAACTGGTTTCATCGTCTTTACCAGAAACCTGTTGGTATGCCAAACCATATCCCTCCCAAGCGTCTTAATCTAGGCCTAATGATCCAATTCGTTTTTGAGCCA
>Ga0163217_1087741_pt1 | contig 11827 bp, 12 predicted proteins | sample SynspAceP_FD_185933 | JGI IMG/M metagenome (GOLD analysis project Ga0163217, IMG submission 185933) | Saline lake microbial communities from Ace Lake in Antarctica - Synechococcus sp. Ace-P (PacBio error correction) | ecosystem: Environmental > Aquatic > Non-marine Saline and Alkaline > Saline ... | reverse complement strand
AGCACGTGTGTCGATGGTGACCAGCACGATGCTGGCGCGTTCCGGCAGGGATCGGATACACGCGAATTCCGTCCTTCATCGGAAACCCATCTTCGAGCGCCAGCAGTTAAAAGCAACCACACCGCTGGGACAGACGGGCATTTTCGCCAATCCATCGCGCCGACAAAGCGATAAAACCCGCCTTCGGCAGGCCAAGGAACATTGACACGGTGAAAGCGTGCATTCCCGCGTGCTCGACTTCCGACCCATTCTGTTTATCCTCGGCTTTTCTGCTGTCGACCTGTCGATTGCGATGATGCTGCCCGCGCTCGTGAGACGCCGCACCGGCCATCGTGACTGGCAAGGTTTTTGCGGCCTCCAGCGGGCTTGACTGCTGTTCATCGGCGTCTCACTGATTTCTTGACCACACTGGCGGCGACATGAAGATCGGCATTCGCGAAGGCCTTACGTGCTGACCACGCTCAGCTGCTTCATGACGGTGTTTGCCGCCAACTGCCCTTTGCCCTTTGCCGGACTGAGATCTCCAGCTATGCCGATGCTCTTCGAAAAGCGATGTCGGCATCACGACACCGCTCGACCGTCATCCATTCGGCTGATGCCGCACCGCCGGGTATCCTGTTGTGGCGTGCCCTTGCTGCAAATGCTTGGCGGATTGTATTCATCGTCACCGCCATCGCCTTGCTGGCCGATGCTGCAGTCGGCGGCATGCAGATCTTCAGGACTCGAAAAAGCTCGGACACCTCAGAGAAGGTGCTGCCCGCGCGGCCAGACTTCACCGCATCGGCTCGATCTATCTGGGATTGACGCTGGTCTGGTTGCGCGGTACTGGCTGGCGGGCATGTCCGATTTGACGCAGTTCGCCCATCCATTTTGACGACCCATCGCGACGGGCGGATTCTCCACCTCGGATGCCAGTATCGGGTCTCGACAACGGACCACGATACCATCGCGATTGCGTTCATGATCACCGGATCGCTGCCCTTCGTGCTGTACCTGCAGGCGCCTGGGACGCCCGGAAAGGCTGTGCGCGACACTCAGTGCGCTGGTTCCTGGCCATCGTATGGCGGGCGATCTCGATCATCAGCTGTCCTCTATCTGTCTCAGGACAACTCGGCCTGGGTCTCGAATCGGCGGCGCCCTTTTCAACACGGTGTCCGTCATCAACACCGGCACCGCTATTCGACCGCCGCTTTGACACCTGGGTTCATTCCCGCTGATTATCTTCTTGTGATGATGTCATCGGGGGTGCGGCGGATCGACCACCTGCGGATCAAGGTGTTTCGCTTTCAGGTTCTCTATTGCCATCGCACGGTGAGATTAAAGCGCCTGCTTCAGCCCCATGGCGTACTTCATTCCCCCATTACCACCACAACCCGGATGGACGAGGAAATCGCGCTTTCTGTGCTGGGTTTGTCTTCTTCTATATTTCTGGTCTTCATTTCCCTGCTGGCGCTCGGGCCGGAGTGCGCTGGTCTCACCTTCCTGACCAAGCCTGTCGGAAGCGCGGACGGCCAATTTCAAATGTCGGCCCGGTCTCGCCGATCCATCGCCCGGTCGGAACATTTCGCCGATTTGCCCGACGCTGCGAATGGATGTCTCGGGCAGGCATTGCTCTGGCCCGGCTTGAGCTGTTCACCGTCCTCGTATCCTGACCCCGCGTTCTGGAGAAAAGCTGGAGCATGGATGAACCCACGCCGAGCGGACCTCGAAATACTGGCGGCAAGCTGATTCGTTTCGACACGACGTCCCACCTGTCCAACCTGAACCTGATTTCCTTTGCGAGAGTATCTGGACCGTCACGTGTGCGGTTCCAGCGGATCGAAAGGACGACGGGAAAAATCCAAATTTTGCTCCCCGTATCGGGACCCGATATTCCCGGCGGCGTCGTTCTCTCGGGCCACACCGATGTGGTCCGCGTGACAGGTCAGGACTGGTCCGAAGCGATCCTTTCGTGGCTGGACACGCGCATGGTCGAAGCGCCGAACGGCATTCGGGCGCGGCACGGCAGACATGAAGGGCTTTATCGCGGCTTTCTGCCAAGCGTGCCCGAACCTGTGGGCGCCAACTGAAAACCCCGATCCACATTGCGCTGTCCTATGACGCAGGAAGTCGGCTGTCGCGGGTCGGCCCATTGATCGCCCAAGCGGGCGATGCGGTTGCCGATGCCCGCCATCGCCATTGTGGGGGACCTACCAGCATGCAAAGATCGTGACCGGACCAAGGGCATCCGGGGTTTCGAAACGACAATCACCGAATTGCGCCCCATTCCAGCGCGGCCCCATCGCGGGGTCAATGGCGATTGGCTATGCCGCCGGAATCATCACCTTTCTCAAAGCATTTGCCGCCGAACAGGAGCAGCAGGCCGACCGGAAAAGCAGCTTCGTGCGCCCTGGCGGACGTCAATTTCGGGGTCATCAAAGGGGTTGAAGCCAAAACATCATCGCGAACGCTGCCAGCTGTCCTGGGAGTTCCGCCCGCTTCCCGACACCGATGCCGACGCCATTGAGACACGGGTCCGGACCTATATCCGACGAAGCGCTGCGACCGGTAATTCAAGCCAGAGAACACCGTGGGATATCGCGATCAAGGTGCTTCCGGCCGGACCCCCCCATTGCATCCGGATCCCGATCACCCGCGAGCGGCGACCCGCCATCTGACCGGTGCCAAACAGCGACCCATACGGTGGCCTATACCGCCGAAGCCAGTCATTCCGGAGCAACGGAATTCCAACGTCTGCTGGGTCCGGGCGATATCGCGCAAGCGCATCACCCGATGAGTGGATTGCCCAGAGTGAAAACTGGAGGCGTGCGGCGTTTCCTCGATCGTCTCCAGATCGGGCGGTTCCGCGAACCCGGTTCTCCTAGAAGCCGCTCGAGCGAAATCAGGAACGCTGAGGAAACTGGTTGATCGCCTTGTCCAGTTTCGCTGTTCAGGTCATTGATCAGAGCTTCGACATCTGAAACCAGACTTTTCCCGTTCGTCAGGGTCAGATTCTCGGGAGCCGTGCGGCTGCGTTTGGGCTTCGGCGGAGACTTTCACCGTTCAGCCGGCGCGCCGGATTCGTAATCGGTGATTTTTTGCGCCAGCTTTCCTCGCTAACGCGCGACTGATCGGTTGTTCACCACGCCCGAACGCCTGTCGTGCGGTCCAGGGTGGATTCATCACGAGGCTTGGGTATCGTGAAGGTACACGGTCCCGCTGTCGCCAGCCGGCACGAGGCGGGTCGTTCGCCCACTTGCGCCGCCCGCCACTGCGGGCGGAACCGGGCATGCCGACGCGACATCGGCCCGGGCCGGTTTCACGAAACCCGTCGGACGATATTGAGCGTCTGCACATTCAGCCGTAAGCGCGAAGATGCCGAAGTCCAGGTTGGCAAATGCGGACTGGGCGGTGGCTGGTTTTGCAGCCGGCGAAGCCGACGGCCACAGGCCCGACCAGCAGGTCACGCCGGTTCAATTTCAAAAAATCATGATGCTTCCCCGGAGTTTCGATGCGGAACTACGTGCCCCCTAGTCTAGCGAAGATTCTGGCATACCTGGCACCCGCACGCGCTTCGACCTCGTTCCGGGGTAAAAGCCGGTAGGTTTCATGCAGAATTCGCAGGTCACAACCAGCCATCCGTCATCCGCAGATTCGCTAGAGTTTCACGGGGCAGTGCTCGAGCACGTTGAACACCCGATCAGCCGAACAGCGGCAGCCCCGCGTGGACCGGGCGTGCGGGGTGACACGCACGCTTCTTCATGGAACAGGCCGGAACAGGGTAGCGGTCCGCCGGCGAGCGCGGGATCGAGCATTTCGGCATCGGTTCCTCGCCATCAGCATCATCACGCGGCCGCCATGTATCGGCTTCATGCGTCCGGGCGGGAGATGCTGGTTGGGGTCGTCAGCGATCCGTTGCACCATCATCGCCCCGGCGCGCCAGGGTGCATCGGACCATCAACCGCTCCGGCTGCCGGAAACCATGATTGCGGCTCCATCTGCTGGGACTGGCGAAAATAGTGTGGGGCGCATCAGCCAGCGTGTCACGACCAGCTCACCATTCCCTGATAACGATCCGTATGCCGTCCGCTGAATCCACGGTCAGCGCCAGTAGCCCTTGCCAAGAAGTTCCCGTGCCGCAAGGCCGGCCACGGCTCGGGATCATGTTGGCATAAACCGCGCACCACTAGCGTTCGCCGCCATCGAGCGTTGGATATCGGCCAGCAGAGCGAGACCGGCCCGTCACCCTGTGCCTGAAGGTGAGATCCGTCGAATTTCAGCGCCGCGGCCAGCGTCGCACTCAGGCTGTATCGCCTGACCAGCAGTCCCGCGACAGGCTCAGGGATAGTCGTGACGCGCAAAACACCGTCGGTCCACGACGCCAAGCCGGGACAGGGCGACCGTTCAGCGGGCTTCGCCACCGCCCCCGGATTCAGCTGAAATGGCAGAACCAATCACACCAGGACGCCCGGCCCCACCGCATCAGGCGGAAAAACCGGAATCAGGCAAGGCCCGCCATCTCGAGCAAGCCCCACAACAGAATGCTTTTCTGGGGCATGCAGGCGGTTGCCGCTTCGGTCCAGATCACGATTGGGGACCATCCACCACTTCGCCGTGGCTTCATCTTCGCGGATAGAACCGCAGGCAATGCATGAAAATCGCCTTAGGATGCCTTCGCCATCAGGTTCGGCATCCACCGAAGGGCGTGGAGCGCGCCCGACGCTTTTCGGCCTGGGCATCGCCCATGGAAACCCAGGTATCGGTGACAACCCACAATCCGCGCCGGTGACCGCGCGGACCGGATCTGCCCGACGGAAACACGTCCGTTGTTCGCCCGCCCCGGCCAGTCGAGAACACCGCGGCGGCGAACCCCTCGGGTGAGGCAATCCGGAATCGAAACCGAACCGCACAGCGGCATGAATCCAGGAGATTCGGCGACATTTTGGCATCCCCCACCACGCCACGACACGGCCGCGATCGGGCCGACAACTTCCCGAAGGTTCAGCTGTTCTCGTGCGCGCGATGACCTCGGCGCGGGCCTGCGGATCGTGCAGCTGTCAGGCCGTTGATCACCGTGGAATGCTCGGCCGCTTTTCACTCGATCTCCGTCAGAGTTCGTCGGACGACGAGGTCGTTGATACAGTTGATGACATCGTGAACATATTGCGACAGGGGATACGCGCGTATCTGCGACCGTCTTGCCCACGTCCGACTGTGAGCCCTCGGCTCCAGTCACCACTTTCCCTGGCCAAGTGACGGCAAATCGCCACTTCACGAAAACCCGTGTCCGGGTTGCTCGGCTTTTCAAACACCACGCCAGGTCTTGCCCGCACAGCGCAGATCCTTGCCGCCCGAAACGTTTTCATGCGTGCACCGGAATCCAAGCATCGCCCGCAGTGTTTCCGCGCGCCTGTCAACGCCAGAAATGGCGAAGCTCAGTCATGCCCCAACTGGCGAGCGCCGCACATTGCCCTTGTCCATGGCGTCCAGCGCCCATCGATCTCGGGTTCTGACCAATCGTCCAACGGGCGCAGCCATGCGCCAAACATTCTGGCCCCGCGACCACAGTCAGAGATTTTCTCGCGGCCGCTTGCACTCAGGGCCGCATGTGGTATATATGGCGGACTTGACGTCACCCATCATCAGGCCCTTGCCCCGCACACCTTCTTTAGAATGTGTCATATTCTCTACCAGAGCTTGCAAGGCCAGCCATTCAGCGCCGCGCCAGAGACCTGAAAACCGATCGAGAAACCCGTCTTCGGTCAGGGACCATTTCCAGCGTGTATTGGCGACAAGCCATGGCAGCTGGATTGCCGCCAAAGGTGCTGCCATGCGAAGGCGCCGTCATGGTTGCGCAACCCGCATCGGTCCGCGAGAATGGCCACCACAGGAAAGCCCCCGGCAATCCCCTTCGCACAAACCCATGATATCGGGCTCACTCGGTCCACTGATGGGCGAACAACGCCCGGTTTCGCCGAAACCGGTCTGGACCTCATCGAACACCAGCAAACAGACCGAACTCATCGGGCTCCGCACGGAATTCGCGCAGATTAGCTTCCTCAGGGCAGGAGGCCGCTCCTCACCTGAATCGGTTCGACCCACGATCGAAGCCGTCTCGGTGGGATCGCATTCCGTAACGCATTTCATTTGGGGACCGGAACGAACAATCCATCCCGCCGGATGCCCGAACCCGCGAGATGTTGGATTCTTGGACGCCACAACATGCATGGTCCCTTCCGTGGAAGAATTCTGGAGCGAAATGGAACGCCATTTCTCCGATGCTACGTTCACCGCGTGATAGCGCCGTACGGCCTTGGACCGCACCTTCCATCGCTTCCGTTCCCGAATTAGCAGATGAAGACTGCGTCGGCCAAAGGAGAGCGCACAGAGCCGTTCGGCAATGCGCACCTGACGGGATATTTAGAGATTCGGAAACATGCCAAAAGCCTCCCGCCTCTCCTGCAAAGCGCGACGAGATGGGAATGGCTATGTCCCATGAATTGACCCGCAATCCCGGCAGCGAAGTCGAGATATCGACGTCCCGCCGTAAAATCGACAAGTAGGCGCCTTCACCCTTCGAAACGAAACGGTTGGGTGACCGGTATGTCGCATTCAACCGCATTCAGATCCCAAGTCTCAGTTCAACGTGACACGCGTTGTGTTGCACCGCGAAAAGGCGGTGACTATCGAAAATGGACGCCCCGGAAGATCAACGGCAATAGGACTCAGCTCTTCAACGGTACCGACTGAAAAGAGCGATAACTCAACGCCCAGAAGAACGCGGTGACACGATGCACACAAAGGCGCCAAACACCGGATCGGCCTCTGCCTGCCCGGTCATCCCGTAGCGAATGCCATCCACGACGTAGAAAACCGGGGTGGCTGCGCAAGTGCGATGGCGGCAGGTAGGAGGCCAGCGAAAGAAAAAACCCCGGAGAAGAACACGGAAATGGCAGGAAAATTGAAGGTCTTGCACCGAGTTAATATAGTCCCAATTTCTTGGCAAAGCCCCGCAATCTGGTGGAAACAGGCCGATCATCAGGGCCCCGATAACGGACAAAAAAGACAGAACACCGGGATTTTCCGGCAACAAAAACCGACAAACGGAAGAGCCTGCCTTCACCAACGCGGCCACCCATCAGGCTGCCTGTCACGGTCGCAGCGCAAATCCGAATACGATCTCCCGGCGTCAGCGGCAACACGCCAGATCGCCGAAGATTCCCTCGGTCTTTGTCATAAACATCGAGAACGCGGCGAGTTCAAAAGCACGTTCGAGACCGCAAACGGTGATTCAGGCCGGCACGAGGAGGTCATGAACGAAGGCCGCCCATCGTCGCGTCCGGGCCGTCATGGCCAGCCCGAACACACTGGCAAACAGGCACAGCCCGCGATCGCAGTGCAGCGAGCTGTTTTTCCCAGATCTGAAACCGCGCGCCATCTCGCGCCGAGAAGGTCAGCAATCCGAGCCAGATTGAGCAGGCCGAACCGGCGGGCGTCGGTGTACCACCAAGCAGCAGATCGGGCCGTCCGCTCCATGCGTCGTCAGGATTTCAGCTTGTAACGGTGACCAGCATTCCGGGTGAACGATTCAGGAAGAGAACCGATTGACGGAAAGCATTCCGTGGCACCCGAGCCAAAAAAGGCGGGCGTCCCCCTGCCCGAATAAACCCGTATCGAAATCCGTTCCAAGTCGGGCATAGAAGAATGGGTTCAGATGGGCGACGGACTGCCAGATTTCAGGCAGCCGGTCGATCGAGTAGAACGTGCCCGACAGAAACGAAGCGCACGACGACAAAGTTCTGATCGCAGCCATATGATCAAACTTTGCTGCCCAGAATCCCCCCGATCATGCCCAGAAGTCATCATGATCGACGCGGTCAGCGCAAGAAACAGAGAATTACCGCAGGATTGTGGAACGGAAAAATCGACCAGAACCATCATCGCAATCGTGCCGAAGATGCCACGATGAAACCGCGCTGACACCGCCGCCCAGAAACCCGCAACAGGCATTCCAAGCGGGCTGCATCCGGCGGGCTCAGGACGTCCACGATATTGCCCTGGAGTCTTCGAGGTCACATCGAGGACGACTGTTTGCGAAAAGGATTCTGGAGGCATGTCATCATATCAGACCGGCGCCAGGAACACACAGTGAAGGACACAGCCCGACCACTTTCCCTACGCGGTTTTGGAGTGCAACCGTGGGTAAGATGGTTTGTAGAACAGAAGTGGGGTTCACGACAGGCGCGGCCCAGAGTCTGCGTAACCACGCTTGAAAGAGCGTTTCAACCTCACGATGATACAGCGTCCAAGGAACCCCGCAGTTGACCGCTCCGGGAATTGCCGCACTGCGGCGGCACAATCTCGCGACCGCCAAATCCTCCGGTTTCAACATCTGGTTTTCTGCATTTCACGCATTCCGTTCTCCGTCGGCGGGAACCTTAGGCGTGCGCTCCACACAGAACAAGGTTTAGGGCCGGACATCTGCAGATGAACGACGACGCCCCGAACAAAGAACGTCGAAAAACCGAAACCGGCCACTCAGGACAACGTTCTGCGCAAGGCTGCGCTTTCTACCATTGACCGCTACGCACCTTCCGCTGCCCATCTCCGATCTGTCCTCATTGCGCCGGGTGAGGCCGCTCGCGCGTTTTACATGACCACCACCCCAACAAGAGGGCGAGGCATGGATTGAGGAAATCGGTTCTCCGATTCTGGTTTCGCGAAAAACCTTGTCGGATGATCGCGCCCTTTTGCCCGAGGACCCGCACCCTGAGGCCGCATCGCGGCGCCGCATCACGAACGATAAATCGCCATAACCCTAAAACCAAAATCAAAGCGTGGGGGCGAATGAACAATGTTGCCGCGCTGCGCAGCCTCGAGAAAACCCATACCAATGCCGAGTTCACGCGCGCGGAATTACGCACGCCGCCGGCTTCGGTCCTGCGCAATACCGATGAGCGCGAAGCACGGTCCGCGAATCGAGGATCTGGCCCCATGCTCGGGCCGGTTTCAGTTTTCAGATGGTCAGCGGTTATCGACGCGCCGATATCGATAGCGCTGGACCGCAGCTGGCCGATGGCGGATTACTAGAACCGGCGTTGTTCGGACGCGGCGGCGCAAAAAAACTTGCGGGCATCGTTTGGCTGGCGCCTCACTAGAGCGAGCGGCTGGAAAGGCAAACCCGGTTCCCGCCCTTCGACAATCTCCTTGATGCGAAAAAAAAGGGCCGGGGGGGAGGGGGGCCGGCCCCCTTTATTTCCTTTCACCTTGAGCCACTCACCCATCGGTCGTCTTGGTGAAACAGTAAACCATGATGTCGATGCTACTGTCTTGAAGCCTATGCCGATCCGCACAAGGTGCGACAACATCCTCGGGGCTTGGCCAAAGCTTCATCTTCCAGGATATAGCTTTCAATTGCCGTCGGCGGACTTCACCGAACTGGCAGCAGTCGTGTCATTAAAGGACACCGATTCTTTCCAATAGATCCGTCGTGGGTCATCCCGGAGAAATGATCACCGCAGTGTGCGGGCAGTTTCCGTTGGGCACCTGAACCACGGCCTTGTCAAAAACTGGCCCACCCATGGTTCGAGCGGAAACCATTACTTTCCACGGTACCTTCGACCACACGTCGACCTGATCCATTGCCCGGGTTCAAACCGCTTCTCGGATAATCAGGACGCCCGACAGCAGGTTCTTGAAACAGGTCCTGCGCAGCCAGCGCCGCGGCCAGCCCAAAACAGGCCCAGGCCAGCCACACGCGCCGATCTCGATCCCCCAGATCTTGCAGAATGCGGGCCGCACCCACGACGCCGAGCAGGTGCCTTCAACGCCTTGAGATCCCACTCCCGCATCGTCGAGACCAGACATCCCGCAACTGCCCGAACATCAGCGAGAAACGGTCACCAGAGTGATGGAACCCCAGAAACAGCTGAACACAATAGAGCGAGCCTGTCAGTCGCAGCGCGATCGATTTTCGAAAACGTGCCCTCAAGCGTAGAACTTCGCGTCGCGATGAAAAACCCCAGAACGACAGGAAGTAAAACGCGACGGGCCCTTGCAAGCCGCTCCACCATATGGTCGTCGATCTGGTTGCGCGTGCGCTTGACGATTACGTTTTAGCCAGCCAATGACAAATCGTGCAAACAGGCCACGCGCCACCAGCAATAAACCCGAACCACGGCCACCGCAAGCAAAAATACGGCCAGAAGCTCGTCCGAAGGCTGTGTTGTCGAAAGAACGTCTTTTTTTGGTGAGGCACCCAGAAACCGGAACGGTGCCAGAGGTCGTTATTAAATTTCCATTGCTGTTTTACCCTATGGGGAAGTCAGGCCCACAAGCTACGGTCCAACCTGAAATGTCAAAACCAGACAGCCCGGGGCAACCGGGGTCCAGCGATGAATTGCGCACAATCACACGCCGTTCTTCGCCTGATTTTCCGGCAGCGCGCCGCCCGTGCTGTCCGCGGTTGGGGCACCTTGGGCTGTGTGTCGCAAAGGCGACGGCAGCGCTGCGACGGACGGGATGTTCCGTGGCCTCGAACAGCCGCACGATATTCGTCCGCCGCGGCGCACGAGAGTTCCAATTCGATGCAAATTTTCGGTTGGAGATCGGGCTGTTCATTCCGTATGCCCCTCAATCGCAATGAGGAAACTTGCTGTAGAGGGGGCATTCCAGTGTTTCAGCCACACCGGTCGAGGATCGGCGTGCCTCGGGCGGCAGGATCCCCGAGCCCGGCCAGAATTAGAAAGCGTTTGGATGCGAGCTCGAGCACATGCGCGCTCATAGATTATTGATTCCGCACCGCATCCGCGACGCCGAGCGAGTCCACCCAATGTGTCGAGTTCCAGAAACGCAACTGGCCGCCGAACGGGCAATGGACCGCTGGACCCAGATCACGGGGCCGATCCCGGATTTCACTTCCTCGAAAACTCACGATTGACCTTCGAGAAGCTTACCAGCATCACCGAAGAAGGGCCAGCAGGCAGGGTCACCCGCATCCGGCAAAGGTCCAGGAGCCAGGGCGTGACTTTCGTCGTCACAAACTCCTCTTGAGCGGTTGTAGAAGATTTGCGGGGCCGAGCATTGACGGTCAGGCTGCCACGCGGTCGGGCTTGGCTTTTGTCAGGCCGGTTTCGCGCTGGCCCGCCACCACCCCCGACCCTTGAGCTGGCGATCGATATCGCTACCGGATCGTGGGATCCAGATAGCTGTTCATGTGATCCTGGAATATGACGCGGCTGGGCTCATTCAGCCAAGCATCGAAGCCCCTTTCGACATCATGTAATTGCGGACGGAAAGATTTCCTCACGCTGCTGCAGCTTGGCCGCGGCGGGCGCGAAAATCAGCCCGTGCCAGCATGATCCATAGAGCGTGGTGGGGGGAAAAAAAAAACCCAAAAAAAAGGGGGGGGGGGCCCCCCCCCCCCAAAAAAAAAAAAAACCCCCCCCCCCCCCCCCGGGCCAGGCCTGCGCCGATCTGGCTGGGTCATCCCCCATATTGTCGGAGCATGATGATCAGGCCGATTCAGGCGTTGCCCACCTGCCAAAGGGCCGGCGAGGCGGACAAAGCCATGCTGCGCAGAAACGTGCGCCCACATGTTCCGCTCTGTTTAAAGTGGATTCGATTGGGGACATTTCCCGAGGAATCGGACTTGGGGACCTTGTCCACCATTGTTAGCGGTTGGTGATGAGTTCCACACCGCAAATCGCAGGAAAAGGCCGCCATCCCCAGCCTGGGGTTTTTCTTTGCTTTCGGCACGAGGGGGCTGATTGATTTTCCCGTCCTTCTGGGGGGGACCCCAAAGGGATAGGGGGATTCCTCTCTTTTTTCCCTGGTGTGTGTTTGGGGG
>Ga0163217_1068371_pt1 | contig 11827 bp, 2 predicted proteins | sample SynspAceP_FD_185933 | JGI IMG/M metagenome (GOLD analysis project Ga0163217, IMG submission 185933) | Saline lake microbial communities from Ace Lake in Antarctica - Synechococcus sp. Ace-P (PacBio error correction) | ecosystem: Environmental > Aquatic > Non-marine Saline and Alkaline > Saline ... | reverse complement strand
TCGCACATGTTTTTGCCGTCAGCTAGAAGTCCAAATTTGCTTTTAACCATAATTTGATTACCACCCAAATAAAAGGGTTGAACCATGGATGATTTAAAACAGATTCTGTTTATTAAAACACGATGAATGCTGCCAAAGAACATGTCACATAATTACTTTTTTTCTTGTAATGATTGTTAAACAAAGTTCTGCCTCTGTGAAATGTTTTGGATAGTAAAAATAATATTGGTTGAAAAAAATGTGAAAATGCCGAAATACGCTTGTTCGTTTTTACGTGTCGTGAATTGATTGCGTTCTGTTTACAATTTCACTTTGTTTTTTTGAGCTTGATTATTTATTTTGTACTGATAAGATTAGTCCTTATTGAAAAGTAGAAGAGCATCCAATAGCCATAAAAGGCCAATCAAAATTGAGACCCAAATTCAATGTTTCGTTTATCTAATGGTCAAACTATTAGTTCTCTAAAACATACCAGGTCTTGCCTTGAACTGATGGTTGAATAAGAAAGTATGTTTTTGTAAATAGTAATTACATGGTTAGAGCATGATTGCTAATGATTGTCCGAGAATAAAAAAAACCCGATTATATTTTCATTATATTAAAGTTCTTTTTAAGAAAAGCTGATAATATAATGTATTTTAACAGAGTAGGTAATTTTTACTGCTTAGAGGACTTTAATAGGTGTTATTGAAAAAAAAAAAAAAAAAAAATGATTCCATTATTTCTTATTTTCTAGATTTAACTGTTGTGAAATTTATTCTTTTAAGCTTCCGCAAGTTTGAAATTTTTCCTCCTAATAGGTCAAAAAAATGATACTAAAGATCTTATAAGAATTATTCAAAATACCCTTACCAACTTTCATTTACATAAGCTGTGGTAATAAACTCTCTTACTCACTAATCGGAGTGATGATATTGATGTTGTTATGTTTTTACCATAGATAGGCTGTAAAAACCACGAAAAGTTCTTTTCCCTCTATTAAACTACAATAGTAGGAGTAGTAGATAGTATGTATTTGTAATTGGTTTTCGTGCCGCAGACAGAAATTTCTCCCTCCATTATTTCTTTGACAAAGGCTTTTTTTAGTCGCCAAAGAATTTTCGATTATTTCCTCTTTCTTGTTAGTTAAATTTTCCATGATGTGTGTTTACCATTCTAATGTAAACTATTTTTATAGCTTTTAAAACTAAAAAATATTATATTAACTATAAATTTGTAGTTATCTATTATCTCGATTGTATGATACAAACCATATTTCTCTAATTTATATTTGTGGTATAATTCATTTCATTGCAAGAACTTTTTTTTATACCTGGGGACTTTTTTTTGATAGCCGGGGGAATGGCTTTTAAAAGCTGCTTGTTTAGATTATCGCTGAAATTAAAGATTCCGCAAGATTGAATTAGTATGCGACATCGTTTCTATTCCGGCTACCTCAGCACAGAATTAATTGTAGTTAAATGCCGCATTAGATGGTTTCCCAGATTAGCTCTTAGGTAATGTAGTGAGGACTAATATTGCCAAATTTAGAAATTGGTGCTAGCGAGTAACAATTTTATTAAGTCCTTTGATGTATATAAAAACTTTTCACACCAACTAAATTGGCCCGGTGAGTGATGTAAGCGCCTCATTTACTCTTTTTTCTTCTTTACATCTATTTATGACGAGTTCTAGAAAGTACGAAGGATTACCCATGGCTAATTTTTCTTTTCTTATTCTTAGGTATCTATTGCTTTCAAAAAACCGGCTGTAATTGATGAAGATTGACGAAACCTGATGTCTATGATGGCCAACATATAAAAAAAACCGCACTTTTTTAGGTTTAGGTGGGTGCTCTTTGGGGTTGGTTCAGAATTACTTGATTAGGTGGTGCAGTTGTATGGTACTGTTATTGGTGAGCGAACGCGTTGTTAATTGCAATAACAATGTATCTATAGGTACTAGTAATTCCTGAAATTAAGCCGCATTTCGGTAATGCGGTGATAAAAAAAAGGAAAAGGCTATTTCATTAGGAATTTAATAGGGTTCTTAATATCTTTAATCTGCTAGCGCGTATTGGGTATTACCTCAATTAATTACCCCGATACGAAGTTATGATCAGGGTTTATTGACCCAACGATATTTTTTGGATGATTGGTATTCCTTTCTCATTCTGCCTTTGGTAATTTATACCAAAAGCGCTTGCGTTTGGGGTGGAGAGATGGCATTAATTCTGTGGGAATCACTTACCTGTTGTGTACTTTACAATTGGATAAAAATACTTAAAAAGTATGTATGACCTACCGTTGCAGTTTTTTTATTTTTTTTTGGTTTAATAAGCGTTAATTAGGTATAACACAAGAAACTGAATTTATTTTCAGTAAATTATTATTTCCATAACTCTAGAACCTGTGGTATATTGCCACGGTGAGATTAAGATAAAGCATTCTGGAGTAATTTCAATGCTGATTGGAAAGCTTTAAAATTCAGTCAGATTAAAAAGTAGCGGTAGTAACTTGAGAAATATCTCTATGCGGCTATGAAACAAGAGTTTTTCGTTCTGTCAAAACTTGTAAAAATGGCCTTAATAGAGTTAATTAAAATGAAAGCTGCTTTTGTTTGAATTAGATGAATTTAGTGGTTAGTGAAAAAAGAACTAGAAAAAAAGAAACTCACAGGAAGCAGATAATTTATAAGTCAATTAAAACTCTCATTCAATATTACCCCAAAAACCAATTTCCTCTATATGTTGGCCTATTTTTATAGAGATTATCAACTTAAAATATAATATACCAAATCTTAATGAGGACAATATTCCAAATAATATTGACCAAGGGGTTCAACAGGTTCGCGATTTTGAAACTCTCAAAATTTAGAATTTTAGATATCATAGAAACAATGGATTTTCCCATTGACTACTGTAGACCAAAGACCATATGATTATAAAGAACAAAACAAACAAAACCATATCAAAAGCGCTTTTTTGGATAGTTACGGACGGTAATGAATTTACCATTCTAAGAATACATAATCCAATTAGAAAACTATCAAATCAATTCTTTTATTTTGTAAATTAAGTTAGAAAGTCGGACTTGCTGGCATAAATCACGATTTTCTACAAAAAGAGATGTTATCGTCGATGGGATTGTGCATATATCACTATTTCATTTAAAGTTATGGTATATGAATATTTTACCCATGGATGATAGAATTAAAAGTATAGAAGGGCATATGTATATCATGAAGCATAATTGCCATACAGGTTTTGATATGCCATAATATGATTAATGTTGCGATTGGAAAAAAATGAGGGTAGAGAAAAAAATATTGCTTGAAAACAAAGTTGAACTATATTCGCAAAACGGTAAAAGTATCTAGTTATTCATCAAGGATTAACGCTTTTAAGATAGCTAAAAGAACCAAAACTGAAGCTGAGAAATGTTAATTGAATCTACATAGAATTATTTTTATACTGAAGGTCACTATACTTGGAAGAGAGTTCTGCACTTAGAAAAATCCAATTACAATGCGAAGTTAATGGTGGAAGATAAAATAAAAAATTGCGGTTAATTGGTAATGAAGTTAACTGTATATATCCAGAGATTTGGAAAATGAAAATACGCTAGAAATGATTACGGATATAAAAATCTCTTAGGAGAATAACAGAAAAATCAATAACAAAAATTTAAAGTTGAACTTAAAAAAAATAAAAGATATTGATGGAATATAATTAATGAGAATGCTATGAAAACAGAAAACAATCAGAGATTTTTGTGCAAAAAATTACAGCTAGAAATAATAAGTGTGCCCACTCATACCTTTATATGGATAAAGAAAACCAATTTTTAATAAACTCCAGCCAATTAACGAAGTGATATTTTAAGTACTACTGGATGAACTAACTCCTCTTCAAAAATACTAAGCAATTAAAAACAAACGCCTTGAGTAATCCAGGCGTTTTAGTATAATCAAACAATTAATTCTGTATGAAATCTTAGCCCTTATTAACGTGTTTAATTAATCTACCGCAATTTTATAAGGATCTCCATTAGAAGCAGGTCTTCGGTCTTCTAACCAACCTTTTTCCATGCCTTTTTTGAAACAGGTAATGATATGAATGCTAAATGAAAGCACCTCTATCAAAAAATACCATAACTAAAAATCTGTAAGTGGGGGTTGAAAGCAGTTTCATAAGTGCCCGCGTCAAACGTTGCTGTCGTTTAACTCAACCGTTAAACTAGATGTGTCTTTAACAACTGTCTGAAACTTCACAAATTTTTCCCCATAAATTCTCTAGAAACCACAAGTTCTTAACGTAGATGTTAGAGAAGTTGCGTGCATACCAAACCGTTCCAATCCAATTCCTTACCTAATGAGTTTTGGGTGTATTCTAATATAGTATCCAAAGATTCGTTAAGTCTATCTAATAGTAGCGTTGCAACCCCACATTTCGTCGCCAGCTAATCTTAGCGCCATCTTAGCGAACAATTGAAAATTCCCACTGACCAGAAGCTACCACCTCTTGGTTTAATCCCTCCAAGTATAAGTCCGGCAAGCGATACAAGATCAGCCGTGCTCTTCAACTAAATCTCTTCCGGGTAGTAAACTCCTCCAACAGAACAGTGTAGTACATTAACCTTGTGGAGCAGATACCACCAATAGGAAACCTAAAGCTAATTTGTGTTTTGGTATCCATGATAAAGATTCTTGCTCGAAAACCGAACAAAAATCATTGTCTTCATCTTCTATAGTAGCTCTTCCGTTTGATACATGCGGAGTTCCGTCTGCATTTAAAAACTTCAGTCATACTAAAAATCCGTCCTTTCTGCAGGATCTGGAAAATAGCAACTGCTAGCAATACAGTTCAGAAGAACCACCTTCAGCTTTGTCGTGTTAACTTCCAAAGCAAAAGACACACTTTCGCAATCTTTCTAATTACCACAAAATCATTAACCACTTTGGTCTTGACTTCTCATGTTTTGGGTTGAAAAATATCCCATCGTAACCCAGATTTATCTAATTTTTTTTTTCATAATATAATATTATATTTTTTGAATAAAACAAGAAAAATAGTCTTTATCATTGCATATGAATTTTTAGAACGTAAAAATTAAATAACTTATCACCCCTTTTTATCGGATCTATTATATTTTATAACAATTTGTAATAATATCGTATTTGATATTGCAGTTCAAACGCGGGGCAATGCCCAAAGTCAGACAAATAATATTATCTATGAGAAAAAGGAAGCGATCGAGTATTCAATTAATTTTTTAATTGAAAGTAAGATTTACAAAATCTTACTAAAGATGCATTAGAAAGTTGAAAAGAGCTATTTCAAGTCTAAGGTTACCGATAAAATACCAATCAGGTTGGCCAAGCCATCAAATGTCCTTATATCGATGGCCGTGCACACACTACACGCATGTTCAACCAAACGGTTCTACCGCTGAGAAGCTACCTTTTTGATTATTTGCCAGATTACTGCAGTTAGAAAAATGGACATTATTCAGCAAGAAACCAGATGCCCTAGTTTTCCTAGTTGTTGGAATCGAAAACATTGAACCCCGATTATTACGCTGGTGTCCCTCATTTCACCCGCTTTATTTATGGTACCACATTATGTATACCTACTATTTTTCGTATACGGCGTAGCATAGATAATAAACTCCGTTAAGAGCTTGGACGCCTATTAGCGCAACAGCTTCGAAATACTTTGATAAAATGTTCTAAAGAATCACCTTATTCAAGAATTCTTATGAAAGGTCTCTCGCTCATTCTATATCTCTATTATTATATGACGTGCGCCTTTTTTGAACACCACCTGCCAAAGTCACAGTTATATGATCTATTCAGTTTATAGTAAATTACCAATCTGACTTATTATGAAATGATCGATTTGGGAAAAAAGAATGACCAAAATTCGCAGCTGCAACCAGTTAAACAATGACATAATGATTTGGGAGCACCTTAATCAATTTGAATTGCGCCGTTTTTGAAGACAAACTGCTATTGACCACAACCCTTTTACTTTATGGATGTTGATGAACAAGATTTGCGATAAAACACCACCTTTATGGTATTTGTTTCATGAAAAAACCATTTCGGAATAAATGGTTCTGGTAACATAACCAATTTGGTATTGGCAACTATACGGAGAGTTAATATCTGTTGATCCGGCTTCTACCGATGAAAAAATTTACATCCTCACCTCTCTTTATAAAACGATAAAAGCGTTGATACTATGAAAACTTTTGGCGCTCTTCATAGCATCGGCGTGTAATGATTATCGATTGTTGCAAATAGCGCCACCGTCTTCATATTCTATCTCGCAATTAAGTTTTTGGTCTTATTTTAGATCTTAATGTTTATCGAAAGGAAAATTATCACCAGAAAGCGAGAAGACGGAATTAAAGTTAAATTGGTCGAGTAAAATTCCTAGATTTTATATGGATACATACGGATCTTATATATACATCGCCTTTGCTTTTACGTGTAATAAATTTTAAATGCGTGCTAGCTAAAACAAACGTGCCAAACGCATTTTATACCATTTTAAATACTATATGCAAAACAGCTAAAAGATTTTAACAGGATATGTGAACGCTTTGATAGATAAAAAAAGTGTGAAGCGTTGAAAAAAAGATGAAACGATTTTTAATGTACTTCGAAATATATTAAAACATCAAAAACGTATTACGATTCTGGATGGTGATTGGTATAGTCAAATGGTAGAGTGAGGCTAATGCGACGAAAATAGGAGTAATATAGGAAATGTTACACCTGATAGCTCTTAAAACGTATTAACTTCGAAAAAAGTTTAGCACTTTTTCAATCATGAAGTGTATGAGCCGCGAAGTTGAGTTCGTGCACACAAGAGTCGATTAGAGAATTATATACTTGCATACCAAATAGGGTAGGGTTTATAATTAATTGTCTAGGTATATAATACCTGCAGCAATAGCCTATTCAAAAGTATATTAGTTAAAAAAGATTCAGGTTTAAAGAAATTTACGGTATTCCGCTCATAAAAATTCTCTGAAGGTCAATTGACCATGATAGAAGAAATAGCGAACACATTGTCAGTATTAAAAAAAATGGTTCGATGCTATGACAGATGCACGAAAAAAGGCAAATGCTTTGAAGGATACTAAAAAGAAACGGAAGCCATATGTAATTAATTGAAACCATATTTTTCTGAAATAAAGCATTAGCCGATAAGCTTGAAAAATTAAGTGGATTAATCAATTTATGGCATGACTAGAATATCGAGAATTACTATTTATTAAGTAATATCATTTCTAAATTATAGAAAAATAGACGGAATTATTAATCGGTGAGGTTACAGTTTAATGATTCTCTTATTTTTGCCACAAATTAAAGTTATGTCCACATCGAGCAGCGAAAGATATCAGCAAAGAGATTCTGCCTCCAAAAAGAAGATGTTAACAATGCAAAGAATATCGATAAAGGTTCTTTTCCAAAGGCTTTTGTAAATGTTCCTGATTATCTTACGGAGCATGAAGATTATTGTTGGTATGCATGCAGATGTGCAGGTACAAAATCTTCTTTAGCTATATGTATTGGAAAGAAAAAGGTTGAATATCTCGGTTGGAAAGGTATAGCGCAAGATGCGCTTATTTCATGAATATCCATGACTTAATTTGTGTAGCTGCGACAGATAAGTATTAGGGCTTCCTCTACGATAGGGAGGAATAAGAATAAATACCAGGTGAATGCTTTCGCTATTATAAATGTACAGAAGAAGAATTAATCAAATTTAGGTGATTCGGCATTACCATTCATTCTACTGTGGAGAAACTGCTGATGTGGGTGATTTGTTAAAACTATAATTGTTGATTCTACAGTAACGGCTAGATTGAAAAGTACTGATGTTATTGATAATGCAAAATAAAATCTGGTTGCATGTATTCTTGTTTGGCTTCTTTTGTCAATCTAATTACGAGAAAGAGGATAATGGAGGCATGGGAACGTTAATCGGCGCTACAACATCTGTCGCATGATGTGTTTTCGAATTATTTAGCAGAGAAATTTCCTGAGGTTTGATGCAGAAGTCCCAAAGCATTAGTGTATCAGAAACGTGTGAAGTTGGACGAATTAAGGTTTGAAAATTCTCCTATAATGCGGTAATGTTGCTTTCGCCTACAAAGAACTTTACGGCACCAATTGTTAAAAAATATTGTCAAAATATAATTCTCTTTATATTCATGGTATGATTATTGTAGTGGAGGAGCCCAAACAAAAATTTTGCATTTCATTGATGAACTACACATTGTAAAGATAATTTATTCGAGTGCGCCAACTTTTAATTGATACCAGAGCAATCTGGTATTCTATGGAAAGAGATGTATAAGTTTTAATTTGGTCATTCATTAATTTTTATCTAAAACTGAATAAAATTGCAGAGATATATATATCTATTAGATGGCTCAAATTGTTGGTGGGTAGAAGCGTCCAGATTCAAAAAAGCTAACAATTTCATATATCTCTATCTTATCCTTGGTATTAGTACATTACGAATAAGTGTAAATATATACGTTCTGATTATATACCTATTTTATGGGAAAGAAAAATTTCGAACTCTCGGTGCTGGTGCCAGCTTTTGCAATAACTTTTCTTATATCTGTTCAAAAGACATGAATTGAAGGAGATAGTTACCACCACCTACAAAAAATATGATTTACCATTGACCTTACTCTCTGAAGCAGCAAAAATTGGCCAATTAATGGCTGGATTCATTTTTTAAAGGAATCTTGTTGTAGTCGTTAAGAATTTAGAAGTTGAAATTTGTTGCTGCTACTCAAATTGTTACATGAGCAATAATGATCAAGTTCTTTTGTAAATCAGGATCGGTGGTATCTTTTACTGTGGATGTACATGTTCTTAGATTTCACAAAATGGCACACCTTAAATGAGATTGCCGAATAGTACTTCAAAGCCTTTAAAAATATATAACACTCTCTAGGTTCAATATTTAAGGTTTTGAATAAAATTTTCTACTCAATTAACAAACAACCTAACTTATATTCTTTATTACAATGTTTATCTCTAAATAGAGAAAGTTAAGTGGAAAAAGATTTAGTTTTATTTTTCGCTTATACCACATTGCAGTGGGTCAAGGGGAAAGTACGTTACGTCAAAAAAACATTGAAGGTCAGGGTGTGGTTTTGATATAACTGTCATTGCTGTCGTGAAAAAACTGGGGTATTATTTATATACAAAAGCCTGGCTTGAGGTTCAAAGAATTGAAACAATTAATTTCTTCATGGGGATGAGGCTTCTGAAAACTATCTTATCAATCATAAAAAGCAGGAATTAAACCCGTACCAGATTAGTGGGGCTTTTAAACTTATAGAAAGATCTATTTCAATTTCTTGGAAATGACTAACGGAGCTTTTGATATTACTTTACAGCCATTAGAAGACATTGGAAGTTCGATGTTCATGAGGTCGTTGCCCTAATAAACTTTGAGGTTAAACAAGCTGTGATTAGAATTGGTATAAGATATTATATTGAATAGTAAAGATCAAACGTTTATCTTAATAAAGGTGACGCGAGAATATCTTTTGGCGTATAGGCAAGGTTTGCTGCAGATAAAGCAAAGGCTTGGCTAGATGTCAAAAGAATGTGAAGCTGTATTATAAATTTAGATGAGATATTACCATTGGGGTACAGCCACTGGATGATAAATGCTAATCGAGTATCGTAAATCGCTGAACGACAAGGTGGTTTATTTATCTTGGGCTTCCAATATTAGAGTCTCGGTAGCGACTTCTGCGGCGATTTGCATTTTATGTTTGTTGAACGAGAAAAGTTTACTCAACTGTATGAAATCCTAAGACGAGTTTTCCATCCACAGTATTAATAGTGTAACCTGATTTGCCAAAAAGGAGAGCTTTCAGATGCATTGGCGACATCATCTTTGTATGGGTTTAGATGCTTGTCTAGCATGATAAATCATTGGGAATCACGAATAATCATAGTTGATACTAACATTAAATGTATAAAAAGTAACGTATATGCTTAATAGAGAGATACCTTTAATCTTGTCATCCTCAATAATTTTTACACCTTACACTAATAATCCCTCTAGGCGTCTGTTAAAATTTATCGTAAATGCGTACAGTGAGAGTAGCATATTGACAAGTTAAACATCGTAAAACAACTTTTTGATGAGGTTTCAACCTTATATTCAGCCAGATATAATTACTGGATTCAGACGTTATGTAAAAACTCACTAAGAGTATAAGGGACCTGAAAAAATTATGGTTAAAGCGTTGCTGAATATTTAGAGCTTACCAATAATTATAGCCGAAGCAGAGAAAATAAATTGCTGATGGTAGTTGATCCTGAGATGCTAAGAAGATGGCAAAATGCAAATGAAGAGGGCTAAAGGAGGTCTAGCCTAAATAGAAGGGTATTCAACTCATTTGATTCCTAAAGATCCTGAAGATGCGAAGGATGTTATTAGTTGAAATTCGAGAGAACCGCGGGACGAAGCCAGTATTTGCTGGCGATCTCTTTAGAATTATACGAAATATTGTGAATCTAAAGATGGAAGACTAATGTTATTGACCTTAAGCGAAGGTACAAGTGGAGATATAAAGGAAATACAGTTTGAGGTTTCGGAAAAACTGATGTTTACGGAACCTTGAAGTTTGAAAGCAGGTTTCATCGTGTACAACGTGTTCCTCAAACCGAGACACAAGGTAGAGTGCATACAAGCGCTGCCTACGGTTATGGGTTACCAGAAAGCTGAGGGAAATTTGATGTTCAAATAGACCCTAAAGATGTTTCTATTGACTTTTCTTTTCATCAGGCCAGGTGGCAATCGGTGAAATACACATTTCTGCAGTTCGACTAACCCACATACCTACCGGATAGTGGCGCAATTCAAGATCAGAAACGCAACATAAGAAATAAGGATAAGCATTTGATGTTCTATCTCATGTTGAATGAGTTAGCTAGAACAGGAGCAGATGTCAAGCAAAGCCGAAATTCTCAAGTAGTAGTGGTGGACTTCTGCGGAAAAATTTAGGAACATACAATTATCCACAAAGTCAGTTACTGATCACGTATTGGTCTTACGTTGTACATTTGTCAATATTTAATAAGATGGAATATACAAAGAATAATTGATGAATGAGTTTGTTGAAAATACTAGAAAATTGAGAAGCCTTCTGAGATTTTTAATTATGACCACTCAAGAGTTAGATAACCAAAATACGCAAAAAAAAATCTTTTTTTATGATATCGGATTAGATACAGATTTAGAAAAAATTCATCAGTGTTGTATTAATGAGAGATCCAATATTTTTCTTTTACCAAAAGCAATAATTGATGCCACACATGATTTATGTGTAGCCATATAAGCCAAAATATTGCCTATTTATCGAGGCTTATTGAGTTTACAGGGTTGGTCGTCACTTAGAAAAAAACGATAGAGTAGTAATTACTAAACTATCCTGATATTTTACGATTTGCTGACGCTAAGAGGGTGGTGATATAGCAATAACATCAAAACAAAGATTATGGCTAAAGCATTGTTTGAAGGACTTTAATTTTTGATTCCATTTCACTTATTTGGCCTCCCTTTATATGGAAAGAGATTTCTGCTAGAAGCCATTTTTTAGAATTTTAAGGGATAAAACACCATTAACCATTTCTTATTTTGGCAAACTAAAACTTTCCAAAATGGATGGGGGGCTTTTTTTTGATTTTTTTCCCCAAAAAACCCAAAAAAAAAAAAAAAAAAAAAATTGATTGGTTAAAGGGGGAAAAAAACTTGATTTAAATAAGTATTGTCAGTTTCTACATCTTCTCTCTT
>Ga0163217_1055622_pt1 | contig 11829 bp, 8 predicted proteins | sample SynspAceP_FD_185933 | JGI IMG/M metagenome (GOLD analysis project Ga0163217, IMG submission 185933) | Saline lake microbial communities from Ace Lake in Antarctica - Synechococcus sp. Ace-P (PacBio error correction) | ecosystem: Environmental > Aquatic > Non-marine Saline and Alkaline > Saline ... | reverse complement strand
AACGATCACCAAGGAGCTGGCACAGTAAAATTCCAAATTTACGTAAGGTAAGGTGTTAACAAAACATGGGCAAAGCAATACAATAACCACCAGTCCCAACCCATTAAGAAAAAGGTTTGAGTTACGTAACCACCCCGGCAATATAGGCCGGCCATAGAAATAAACGAGGCTGCAGACATCCAGTCTGCTGCAGGTTGCCATCCGGTTAATACAGGATGGACACCACGCCCGGCGACGTAAGACACTCTTTTCGTTGATCCAGCTCGGGCCCAAAAATGCAATACCAAAGTAAGAGGCAAAGAAACCCGACGAAAAGGGTAGGTTAATTAGTAAACTGATCCATGCGAACTTTACTCCTGAAGGCCAAATTCTTCATCAAGCTTGTTCAATTCTCCAGGATAGAGAAAGTTCAAAATGATGAATACGAGATTGGTATCCTTGCCTGAGCGAACCAAAACCGAGATCGGTTTCCGCCAATAGGGATTGCCTGAAAGTTAGGGGTCTAAATTAGGATGGCACAGCCCGGTAGGAGCTTAACGCCCCAAACAATGCAGGCTGCCTATAATCAGCCTTAAGTTTGCTTGCAGTATTTTCTGCATTAATGGTATGATCTGACACGATAGATCTCCTTATAATTATTTTTAACGCCTTTGTTATTTAGCAGGCGCTTTGTTTAATAAGAAGTTTCAGACTTTAGTTCGCATAAGTGCGTCTTATAGCAAAAAAAATTAAGCACGATGTGAGCGTTAATTAAGGAAAAAAAAGAGAGAAACGTATGGATTTTACGAAACAAGAGAAAAGATTCTCGCAGTATGTCTGGAAAAAAATAAAACAAAAAGGCGATTGGCGGTTTCCAAGGTTTTCTTTTTATGCTTTTTTGCGAATAAGAAGTGACTAAATCCAATCACACTCATGAATTGTAGCTGCGTTGGTGGTTTGAAGAACACCAGCGTTCAATCACTTTGAAAAGCCCACCAAGATTTATGCCATGGTCGATCTATAAAAAGACAAATCATTAGATAAGACAAACCTCTTATTAATGGTTTTTTAACCATGTTGCGTGAGTGTGTCTGATTTAGATCGGTCTATGACTTTTATTGTGATTTTCTGGGGTTTGTGCGGAAGGCGTTGGGGCGGCAAACGGGGCGCGTCATTTGTCAGTATGGCGTTGTTAGTTGTGTTTGTCGCTTGTGTGGTTAGGCCCAGCCAAGGATTTACACGCATTTTGCTTTTACTTTGAGGCGAAGCGATGTCTGCGTGGTTTCCAAAAAAGGGACGTTTACTCCCAATCTGTGAACAATGGCAAAAAAAAACACCAGTGAGGCGACTCTCTTTATCTTGAAGATCCAGATGGTCACAAAATTAGAGCTTTGCATTCGGGCTCATTAACACACCGCCTTTGAATCGCTAAGAAAAAAGCCGTTATGACACTTTAATTTGGTTTAGCAGAATTGAATCTTACGTTCAAATGACTCTTTCAAAAAGGCTTCTCTTGGGTTATTCGTCGCATCACAGAGAAGCGCTTTGCCTATTCGTCATCGCGTGTTTGGCCTAACAAAAATAAACCATGGAAGAATGCGCGTAGAAGACGATGAAGGTGGTGAGCATTTTGGTGTCTTTATTAATGAAACTCTGGTTTGTGTTGCGTCGATATTTATGACGGAGCCTTTTAGTACCCGCGCTTTTTAAGCAAGAACAACAAAACTGGCACGGCTGCGTAAATTTGCAACTGATCGAGAATATCAGATAAAGGTATTGGGCGCTTTGTTTTTAAAGCATATTAATGGATCTTAATGCGGCAGCAATCGTTAGGTTTTTGGTGCGATGACTCGAGAAAAATGCCATGTCGTTTTATGAAAGTTTTTGAGCGCCACAAGGTGAGAGATTCTTTAAAGACGGATATTCCCTTTATCAGGAAAATTTGGGCGGTGACTTTTCTATATCGATATGAAAAAACGTCCTGATAGAAAGTAAGTATGCTTTTAGGAGGAACAGTGATCAAGCCATTTTATTGTGTCCGAAAAAGTCCAAGCAGTCCCAAAAGGATTGATGCCGTAAAAGTGTGGATGCTGGGGAAGGGATTGAGGCGATCGATCTATCGGAAAAAAAAGGGCAATTGATGGTCCAAATTATTACCTTTGTTGAAAGCGAAGAAATTGCCGCGTTTAATGCTAACTGTATGGGCAATATATTGAGCTTTCAGCCACTTAGAAGAACACATGTGACTCAAAGGTGTGCGACTTAACCAATTAGTAGGGCAAGAGTTTTCCTATTGGATGTACGTTTTTATGGCGTGGAACTGTTGTGAGGCCGCTGGGCTCGTTTAGGAAAATCCCTAAGCCCAATGACTCGCTGACATCGCCCAAGTAGTAAGAGCTTGGAATTCACCGTTGTGTTTTAAGAGCTAATGTCTTGAGTACTGGAATATTACCGTACGGGGATGCAGTTTAATTTTGATCCAGAAAGCGCTAATTAGAAAAAAATTATTAAATAGCGCACTTCTCTGGATCGTCTAATTAGACAAGATCTTCAGCTTAAAAAAACAAAGCGTTTATGGTCGTTGACTCTTTATTAAACGTTGTTCTTTGGTTGTATATAGAACCTTCTAAACACTGGCTTAAAACAATGTCTTCGCCTAGTTCAGATTAAAACGCTTTTATCTTTGGCTTGACTTGTTTTCTGTTCACTTTTGGCGGTTGCCATAACAGGTCATTGAGTGATTTAGTGTTTGAGGATCTTCCTTGAAACGCCATAAATCCGAAACCTTGGTTGTACGCATAATATGGCAACAAGAGTCGTGCCGTGTTGGCGACAAAATCAATAGCGTCTAGATAAACTCCGCTTCTGCATTGTCTAAAAAATAGTTTCAAATAAAGCGAACCCAGCCTGGTTTTACCAACTTTTTCGCCTTGCATCATCGCTTGTTGAAGTACGCTTCTGATTCTGTTTTATTTATGCCTAAAAGCTGATGCCCATAGGGGCCCGCACAAGAACAGGCCACTCGCACTTGAAATGCCCAAAACATATTATTTCAGTAGCCCGCTTACAAAACCATGATGCAATAACCAAAATCCGTTTTTTTTACGAAACGCCGTAATCGATATACGAGCTGCTTTAATATTGCCTAGTTGCTCTATATCGGTATGCTGATACCAACGCTTTTCTATCATTTTCACGAGCTCATGTTCTACAGCTCATGGACGTGCTTCTCGATTGTTTTTGCCACCAAACCGTTTTGTTTTCGTTGGAAAAAACCAATTCCTGCACGGAATGGACTCTACAATTCCTTTTGGTGTTCGCCTTCTTCACCGACGCTCGGGCCTATCGGTTAAAAAATGGATGGTTCTTCTGGCGCTGGACAAAAGACACCGTTCCGCGCCAATCAGGCATAGGTTTATCCATTCTTGATTAATGGCTTTTTTTAACGATGAGAATGCCGAGAGTGCCAGGGTCACCAATGAATTTGTGAGTAGAAAAAAAGAAAGGTCTTTGGCCAATGCTTTATTATTTCAGTGGGTCATATCTAAGGTTTACATGAAAGCGCTGCTGGCGGCAAAAATCCCAAAAAAGCCAGCGCGCTGTAGCGATGTAATAATTTTGCGGTTATTGCATCTTGATCACATAGATTCTGTTGACGTTTTGAAGCGCACTAAAACTGCCAATAAGGGCGTTTATTGCTGAATTTTTTTGAAGTTGTTCTTCTAACGTTGTTAGGCATACATCGCCTTCTTTTGCTTCTGGAATACGAACTATCTCAACGCCCAAATTCTACGCAGGTTAATGTTCGTTTGAATGGTGTTCGTAAGGCCCAATGAGATGAGTTTGTGCCTTGTTCCGCTTGCATTGAGCTGACGCCCAACCTAATTGACTGATGAAGGTACTGTTAATGGCGCTTGGTGGCCGCCACTGCCCAGAGAACATTTACGAGATCTTCAGCCGTTGGCGTTAACGGCTTCTCGAATCTGTTGACGTGCTGTTCTCGAATGCAGGGTGGTTTGTTGGCCAGTTGCGTTTTGCTTCGGTGTGGGTACAATTGTTCGCATTACAAAGGCCAAGAACGTGTTGCCCGAATGGCGTCTTCAATGAAGTCTAGGCTGCGCCCGATGCGGTGTAATCTGCATAGTTAAACGTTCTTTGTCCAAACGGTGTGTTGATCTGAGTGTCTTTTCGATGACGCCATCACGAATGGGCGGGCCAATAACCGCGCTTCATTTGTTAGGTGTGGGGGTTATTTTGTGTTGCTGCGTATGGTCATGGATGTTTTTTCCTTATTGAGCTTGACCGCGCACACCTTCGTTTGTCGTTTATTCTTTAAGGCGTGGCAAAGGCCAACTGAGTTGTCCATTTGATCTGCTCCATAGGCGAAATTGGAGGTGACATCGGTGAGTGCGGTATAGCGCGAATTAATCGTTTATAAAATTTGTCGTACGCGGAATGTCTTTCACCAGCACACGTTTTAATAAGTAATCGTTATTCCCCGCCATGCGATAAAAACTCAACCACTTCGGGAAAAATCTGCTACAACGCGAGCAATTCTTCAGCCCAATTGACGTTCATGCTGATTGGTCTTCACTTGTACAAAAACAACGGAAACACCAAAGACAAGCTTTGTCGGCGTTTCCAGCAGTGCGACGCGACGTTTAATAAAACCGGCTTGTCTAGCTTTTGAAACTCTTCTGCCAGCAAGGCCGTTTTTGGACAAGCCAACTTTGCTGCGCCATGGACTCTGTTGAAATCTATCATTGCTTTTGTATTAAAGCAAGTAGTTGCAGATCTATTCATCTAAGTGCATTTTGTTCTCAATGGTTGTGTATTGTTTAGGAATAGTATTCCTTATTGTTCTTTGTTTTTAAGAAGGCATGCACTTGGTCCTGATTGATGTCAATAAAGGAATATCAGCGCGATAAAGGAGGGGAATAAATTTTGCGGATTAAAAGGCGTTTTTTTTTATAAAAACACCTTTTTAAATCGATAAATTGACGCTTTTGTTACTGCCTTGAAGAGGTTCAGAAGCTGTTGACGTTTGTTCTTAAACGAGCGACAAGCTCATGAATGTTCTTCTTTATCATCAAGAGTTACTGGAACAAGGATCAGTGGTAATGACGGTCGCAAACAGGATGCCGACCCCAAGATACGCGGCAGGAGGCAGCATTTGTGCTTGTTCTTCGAGGTTTCCACAAGAATGGGGATTAAGCCTGCAAAGGGGGAATTGAGGTCCAGTACACGGCTCGTTAGACGACTGCACCACGCAACTGCTAAGGCTTTGTGACGTTGGCTGGTTTCAGGCGTAAAATCGTTAAAACGGGAAAACGAGTAATTAAGCTGTCATTACCACCACACACTGAGCGCCAAAATTGGCCGTTAAGGAAAAGGATGCCTAAGTTTAAGTTATTCATCCAATGGCGTAACATGCCCAATGATACCGAATGAGTTGCCATCATGATAATAAATTGGTTTGGCTGTAAGATTTAGAGGAACTCGCCAAAAACCATAAATAATCAAACAGCGCAATGAGGAACATCTCAGGAATAGAAGACTGCGTTTCAGGCCCTTTGTCGCTTCCCCAGAGAAGTGCACGGACAACACCAGAAAACTGAGCGTTTTATTGTGGCACAAGCGGCTTTTTCCAAATACTCCACGACCTCAGTGTAGAAGACCATTTTCGTCTTTATCAACTTCGGCGGAAAAGTACAAGAGCGCTTACCGTCATACGAACAATCGTCGTTCGGCTTCTTCTTGGATACGTGGCGACGAAGAAGCGGTATTGCGAGTTCCATCTTCTAGCGATTATTTTGGTGTTCATTGACCGCAGAAGCGGATTCTTTGTGTGATCGTTAAAGGGTAACCAAACGTACTTCCACTTCGAGCGTTCTGTCGCGCTGCGTAATTCTTGCCACCACCTGACCATCGAAGTTAGTAGATACTGAGACGCTAGGTTCCGCTGGTTGATACCCCAATAAAACGACCTTGTGGCGTTTAGTTTCAAGACCAGGCGAGATTCGGTTGGTCGGTTGTTTTGTTCGTATTCCTGGTGCACCGCTGTAGGCGTTTCAAGTTGCTTTTAATAATTCCAACACCATGGCGCCATCTAGTACGCTTGCGTCGTTTTCCTTGAGCGTCGATTCCTAAAGCGCATCGTACCGCTTTTGCGAGCGCTTCGAATTTAGGCAAGTTTTTACGCCTATTCTGGCATACCAGATAAAAACTGTGCCATTTGGTGGAAATTGCGCGGAGTTTGTAAAGGTCTATCCGTTATTAATTCCGATCGAATATTACCGGAAATCTGATTCATCTTTTGCGGTTTCACTTGGAGTATTCTTTAATGCCGATCTCCCTTTGGGTTGCGGCCGCTTGTTTCAACGGTAGAGCGACTCTTCTATTGGCTTTTTCCGGGAGAAGGCTTCATCTGAATTAGATTTAGATCGTCGGTGCTCTGCTGTGTCGCTTCGCCCAAAAGCTATGTCCGCTTGTATGCGGCGTCTTCTAGGGTGAGTAAACACACGGCTGTTTGCCCATAAGCTGACATCGTTGTTTCTCGTCAGGCTTGCGCGAACCGGTTGTCCCCCAGGAATTGAGGGAAAAAGCTAATACGAATCGCGCCAGTGAATGCATGGACATAACGAGTAGGAATACCGCGATTAAAAATCAACAAACCGCGTATCGGCTGATTAAGCGCACGTCGGTATACTGGGCTTGTAAATTGCGGTCACTTAAACACTGCAAAACCATTGTCTGCGCCACGTTGAATAATTGCCCACACTTGGCAATAGGATTCCTACTTGGTCGAGTTTTGGGTATTAATGTTGGCCGCAAATTCTGCGGCGGTAAAATGATCTTAGATTCAATCACAGAGAGTATTAGGCAGATGGCGACCACAATGGCGAATTGGGAGTACAGTTGCCCAACGACCTTCAATGTTGGGAAGTGCCCAAAAAGCAGCGACCGTGGTGAGACGCAAATAAAGTCGAATTTGCCACAATACATAGTGCCTTGATTGTGGCTGCCGAAGCGTGTCGCCTTTTTTTGATCGCACGGTATAAACACTTTCACCTACCACCACAGCATCGTCGACGACAATCCCTAATGCCATTAATAAAAAAACAAGGTGGGTAACATGTTGGAGTGTCAGACCGCATTTTCTGTGCCATAAAAATAATGTGCAAAAAATATAAACGGCACCCCATGGCGACCCAGATGCACGGGTAATGTTTAAGAAAATGGCCAACAAAATTTAAACACTAACAAAACGCCAGTAATTCGCGTTTCTATCATTACTCTAATCGGTGTAATGGAATTCACGCGGTCATTACAAGGGCCAAGTGTGACGTTGGGAGGCACCGACCACTGTTCGTTTGCCAATCTTGAATCACCGCTTTTGCCGCAACAACAGAATTGGATATGTCACTGCTTAACCTGTGGTGAGCACTTGAATGGCCAAGCTGTTTTGTCATTTAAAGCGAGACAGAACGAATTCAATCTTCATCAAACACATCACCGTAATTGTGGCTTGTCACCAGTAAAAGTTTGCCACCGTTGGCGGTGGTTTTTGATGGGTTATTTGTAAAAAACTGGCCTTTTATATATGCTTGCTCGGAGGCGCTGATGGTTAAATAAATGTCTTCGTTTGCGCAGGTGTGCCACTTTTGCTGTCGAGGATTCTGCATTAATGGCGGTGGCGATGTCGGTTAATTGTCAGTCATAAGATTCGAGTTTGTTTTTATCGATTTCCACCATCATGGTGGGGTCTAACCCAACGAAATAGACGTGGCGCTGATGTCTTCACTTTGCAAGGTAAATCGGATTCCAATTCATCGTAGCCTTCTGCAAAGTTGCGACGATCGGCCCTGACCATACACTGAATCCAGATGAGTGTTCTTCACGTGTCGCTTTAGAAACGACGGCCGGATCGGCGTTTGTCAGAAAGAGGTGATTTGATCTACATCGTCTTTTACATCATCATTTCAAGGTATCTATGTTGTAAACCGTCGAGCATTTCGATGCTGAACTTGTGTTGGAACTTGTGTGACGAAAGTGGTGATGTTCTTAAATGCCAGACGTTCCCTGCATGGCTTGCTTCAATCGGTTATTGCTATGCCCTTATTCTTTTCGAGAACGCTGTCGTCTACTAATAGAAATCGCGACACGGTTGGCGATAAATTGGAAAGCTTCTTTATTAATCGACCATGTTCAATCACGCCAAGCGTGATCATGAGGATTAATAAATAGGTTGCCGCAACAGGATTATTAGCGAACCAGCGGACAATAATGCCTTTGTATTGATTATCGATAGGGCTCATGGTTATTGCCTTTTACCGATGTGGTTGTTGTGTTTGATAGGGGCTACAAGAGTGCCTGTTTATGTATCTGTATAAGGCTGAATGAGTATTTGATAAGGGCTGGTTTTGCATTGGCTTTTGTCTTGAATATAAGACGTACTTTGAGTCGGACAAAGACGAGTGTGTTTCAAATGCTGCGAGTCGGTTTGTCTTAATTCAAGTTACCAGAGATTCGCTTTTTTTGGCTCAAAATGCAGGTATTTGGCAAAACGCATAGGTTATCAAGCAACTTGCCTTTTAACCGTGATGGCAACAAACGATCCCAGGGATAAGCGTGGCGTGTCGTCTAGTGGTTTATTTTAAACCAATAGTTGAGGCTACGCATGCGAGTGGTTTTCATCACATGAAGCCCAACACTGAGGATTGTCCCTTGCCAGTTATCTTGTCATCAAGTTGGCCAATGGTGACTGGCCAATTGGATTTAAGCAGTGTTTGAGTATCCGGAGTTTTAACCAGTCGCTGTTGGATAATCGATTTTATTTCAGCGCGATCAACACTGTAAAGAGTGGCAATGTCGCTACCAGAGCTTAAAATACGATCCTGAGTGAAAATAGTGCGTTCAACGACCAATGCATCAAACGTGCGTTAGCTGGTTGTTTTTTAATTGTTTTGTGCATTCATTAGCGCGGGCTTTTGCTAGTCTATCGGCTGAGCAGCGCTTAATTGAGAGGTTCACGTAATTACAAAGATTCGGAATCTGGCGTTTTCAGTGAACCCTGATTGCCTTCCATTTCCCTTCTGGCTTGTTTCTCCCTGGCGATTCTCTCTTTTAATGAACGAGTTCTGCGCTGCACAGATTTTTTTGCACTTGGCAACGAGACTCGTTCAGTTCAGTGTTTTTGCAGCGTCGCTTAAAAGAAGACTTTTTTTACAAAATTTGACCCGCATTTCAAATTGATCTGAAATCTGTATTAACTTCACCACTCACTTGACTGGTTAATGGTCCGAGAAATTTCGTGGTTCGACTAATCCTATGCTTTTATCTCGGCAGCGTAGGAGCCTAGTTTTGCCGTCTATGACGGATATTTCTAATTGCCTGTTCCTTGGCTTCAGGCGAGGTTGTCGCACTTTTATTATTTTGAGTTCATGGCGCTGTAATGTAGGAAATACACGCCGCCAATGGAGATTAGAGCCAGAGTTAACGTAATCCAGAGTGAAAAGCGTTTCAATTATTCGTTTGCCTCCAAGCCCTAATGCGAGCCCTAATCGACTCGGTTTGATTAGATGTTGATAAATAATATCCGTCAAGGTTGTGCTTCTAAGTCATACATGGTGGTTTGTGCATCAATTCAAATCGCTAATCTCGATTAGACCAGTTCGTATTTTTTCTTCATATTGACGAGGTTTTTTCTTATGAACTGGTTAGGCGTCATGGATGTGTTGTTTTTTGCAATTGGACAATTTTACTCCGCTCTTGTCCGAGGGTATTTTTCGACCTCATCCCGCGTGAGTAGAGGTGTCACGATAGTCTTGATAGGCCTTGTAAGCGTGGTTTTCAGCTTGGCAATTCGGCGGCGGCTTTTTAGCTGTCCGCCTTGATAAAGTGCTTGGGTGATTTTGTGCGAGTAATGACCAAAATAGGGAACCAAATAACGCGGCACTTGGGGACTCAGCGGTTATCGCTAATGTGGCACTTAAACTGATGCTAGGCAGCAATGTCCTTGTATTACGCCACGGAGGTGTTTAAAATCGGCAGCTTCAATGGCTAAATAGGCCGCTTTTAAGTCGGGGTCGGCGCTGAAGATTTTGTTTGGTAACCCCTGAAAGACAGGCTGACATCGGGATATGTCGCGTTTGCCAATTTAACATGAGAGAATTCATTACTGCCCTTAAGTAAAGTTGTAGGTTACGTATTTTCGATGGCTAGGTTTTTCTTGGTATTCCACAAGGGTCGGCTAATTGGACTGAGAAACAGATTGTGCGAGATTCATCTAGTGCTTTCTAAATCCCCAAGACCATTCGGAAGCGTTGTAAGGATCAGTTTTTTCGTTTGCGGTCTAATAAGGTTAAGCGTGTTTTGCTTCAATATAATGGTGTGTTGTTTGGCGTAATGGCAAGCCAAGATTTGATGACGTTTGGCGACCAAAAGTTCTCGGACTGGCTTGATTAAAGCGCTTTCGTCACTGGCCAGTGTTTTTCGTCGCGGCCTGTTCTGCTTTTGCTAATCTTTGCCATTAAATCGGTTCCCAGCTAATGCTTTAATTCGGCTTTTTATAACTCGTATTATTCCTTCGGTTTTTACTACAGAAAAACCAGCTTCTTACCTGGGTAATGAATACGCATGTTGGCTTTTATGCTCCAATAAGGCTGGCTTGTAATGTTCAGCTGAGTTTTTTGTAGGCTCGGGTTTTGCTTTACCGCGCTTTTGCAATGAGGTCGTTCTAATTGTGGCGTTTCCGCTATTAAAATTCGGTAGTGGGCTAACGTTAGCGACGTATTCATTTCATTGCCACTGTGAGGTTGATATTGCTCATGTTACTGAGTTCCATTTTGGCTAAACCAGCAAGTCATCGCGTTTTTTCGTTACTGCTAAGCGGTAATAACAAACTGAGCCAAAGTACCCCTACGTTTAATACAGGACGGGTTGAGCATGTCAATTGTGTCCTAAATATAAAGAAAAGCCAAAGTTAGTAGGCTTTTATGCGTTTGTTTTCGAATGAGCCAGTTTTATAGATTATTGCGTTTTGCATCTCTCAATAAGGAAGATTTTTCATTTCTTTACAATCATTTCAATCTAGATAAGGAATATCCATACAAAAAGTACTGATATTGATAAGAGGTCTTACCCATTTTTTAGGTTTGTTTCGAAACTTAGCAAATGGTTGCCAAGGTTTAATGGCCCATTCACGCTTTTCCATACTTTGTTCGCTGAAGTTTGAGACGAAAAACAGTTGCGTTATTTTTCCTGTCGCGAAAAAAAATAATGGGACCCAGGGGCAAAAAGCCAACCACCTTCTTCACGACAAAGCGGTCCACTAGCGCCATAACTGTCAATACAGGGGTTAAGCTCCACCCATAAAATAAAGCTGGCCATCAGGGTAACTTGACCTTTTGTGTCGTTGGTAAATAGGTTTTTATTCGGGCAATTCAAATAAAGTGCGGTTCTCTTTTGCTTCTCATAGCGCTGCCTCATTTGGACGTATGTGTTTTTGTGTAGCCGCCTAAAAGCGAAAAAATTTTGCAATGGCGAGCTGAGGTAGAACAGGGGACAAATAGTAGCTGCTCACCGTATTTTATTGTGGGTTGGGACTTTTATCTCGGTAAACGACCCCCGGTTGCGATTCCAAACCCCAACGCGCATTTTTGCCGGGGCCCGCGATTGTCTTCGAAAAAAGATGGAGCCATAAAAAAGTTTTACGCGTCCATTTTCCAAGTTATTTCAAAGATTTGTTTTATGGTTTTTCGGTTTAGGGGAAATGGATAGGGAAATTATTTCGCCAGTTAAAAATGTTCCCGTTTTTTAATTAACATCCCTCCCTTTTTCTTTTTTTTG
>Ga0163217_1008648_pt1 | contig 11829 bp, 16 predicted proteins | sample SynspAceP_FD_185933 | JGI IMG/M metagenome (GOLD analysis project Ga0163217, IMG submission 185933) | Saline lake microbial communities from Ace Lake in Antarctica - Synechococcus sp. Ace-P (PacBio error correction) | ecosystem: Environmental > Aquatic > Non-marine Saline and Alkaline > Saline ... | reverse complement strand
ACGTTACAAACTTGCCTTAGCCATGTGCAGGCCTTTATATTAACGAGTGGCCTGAAACCAGACCCAACCCTATCTGGGCGGCGATGTATTTGGGTCTGGCGCATAAAAATTCAAGCAGAACCTGTTGGCAAACCACCCCCCGAGAATTCATTGGTAAATTTAGCGCGTTAATTTTCAGGTTACCACCGAAGTGCAGAGGAACTTTCAGCGCGCTTTCCAATTGACCGCATCTGCGGGCGCTCGAACCAGCCTTCGGCTTATTTGCTTGACCAAATAACTTATCCGATCGAACTTTGCGCTTTTCTGGCTAAGGTTCTTGACTGCTCTTCAGCAGTCTTGGTATAGCCTGACCGACGATAGGCCCTTGCATCAGAGATTCGAACACGGTGATCTGATGCGGCCTTCGGCGGTAAGCTTCTTACCTGCGGCGTCAATCAGGACGGTTGAGGTAAGAAATTCATTTGATCGACTGGGCGCCAAGGCACAAGGGGAATCCCAGTGAGTGTGCCAAAATATTACCTTCAACACTAACGCCGAAGTGATAGTTTCGGCGTCCGTTTATATCGGTCGAACCGTTCAGCGGATGGCGTCTTTTGATGGCTGTGGTCAGGACTTCTTTGCGACTTCACGGCTGATCGGCAGCTTTTCTGGCACTTTCGGTTGCGACGACGATATTATTGAACAGGTTAAAATCCCCGCGGCCACTGCGACGACGGTTGTTTCGAGTCAGACGCCCGTTACACGCCGTAAGAACAACCATACTTGATCAAAGGCTGATTTTAAAAAATTCGAACCACTTCAAGCCTCCTTGGCGCATCATGCCTTCTTGCGATACCCTAAGGCTGTTCAGTTCACGTTTTGCCCAAAGTGGCAGGGCTGCTTTGCATTGCTAGGTACGGTGTGACCGCCTGATCGAGGACAACATCATGATCGGCCCCCTGCCCGCCCAGTGTGGCTTTGATTAACCAACCTGTAGGCCTGTTCCGCAGCTCGCGATTGGCGCGCGCAATGTGTTGAGATTATTCCGGAACTTTGCCGTCAAAAAGCCTATGGATATCGGAAAAATGGGCAACGCTGGCACCATGGTTGATGGACCCATCGCCATTCCGCGAGATGCTGCTGGGACCGGGTTGATGACTATCCAAGTCGCTGGTTCACAAAAGAATTCTTTTGCGTCGGCCATTTGGGGAATCACTGTTCATCGCAGAGGGTGCGCAGTGGCGGTGCAGCCGCGCGCAGTGGCACCCGCCTTTTCACATCGTAATATGTTAAACTTGTTCGCAAATTATGACTTGCAGTGCCAGAGCGTTCAGCCGATCGAATTGAGTCAGCAGGACAACTGCGATAAACCTGCTTTGGACGAGATGGTGACGAACGACGTTTGATGTGATTTCGGACGTGACATTTTTCCGGCGGCGAATCGTTTTGACCCGTGACGCCGTTTCATTCGGAGCGATTGATGCGTACCATCGCAGAAGCCAGGAAAAACAGCCTTTTCGACAATCTTTGGGTTCCCGATTGGCTACGCGTTCCCGGGCGCGCCGATGTCTGGTTCGCCGCTCTTCGGACATGAAGCGCGGATTGCCGACGACGCCATAAATGCGCGCGCGCAGCGCTGGCACTAGCGAGGGTTTGTCCGGGGGGGACCCTTTGGCTGGACCTGCTACTTTGGCGGTGTCGATCCCGAGACCAAACGCCAAATATGAATACGGCAGAGCTTCGGGACCAATTTACTGACATTTATCGTTCGCCGGGCACGAGCGGACCGCGCTTTCAACTTGTCATGGGCGTCATAATCTGGTCGGTTCGACCAACGGTTCAGGAGAAAAGCTCGCGCCGAAGAGAAAGTGTCTTGCAGGACGTTGCAGCGACCGGCGCGGATGTCGAAACATTCTGCCCTTTATCCGTCAAATCATGACGAAAACGCTCAGCCTATATCCGCCAGCCGGCATCACTATTCACGCACGTTCACAAAAGCACGACATTCTGAGCAAACAGAGAGGTTCAAGCCAGGCGATTACGGTTAAGTCCGATCTACGCACTGGTCGCCATCGGTTGCTATTGGGGAAAAACCCTGATGCATTTTTTGACCCGACCGGTTCCGCAAATCGCAAGGGCAATTGATCGCTACGCCTATCTCCCGTTTGGCGACGGTTCGCGATTTGTATCGGTGCCTCCTTCGCGCATCAGGAAGCCGTGATTATCTTGCAACATTGCTATCACGCTTCCGTTTAACCCGGTCAGCGGCAGGGACCCTAAGGCCGGTCATGATATTGACCATGCGTCCCGAGGGCGCGTCTGGTTTTAACAGCGGACGCCCGTTTTAACCTATCCCTGCGACCGACAATTTCGACGGGACCCTTACCCGCTAAGGTGATACATAAATTCTACGGCAGGATGTTCCCGGTACTCTTCTGCGTGTTTATTAGGGCGAAATACGAGGTGCTTTAAAAAGCTTCTTCGCTTCGCCAAAAAGTTCCCTCGGGACCTGCCAGTTATGATTCCAAGCCGCTTCACGATGGTAGCAAGAGGGGACTGTCAGAAATCCGCATGAAACTCACCAGATAGCCGTTCGGTCGACAACTGGCGCAGGGGCATTTCAACAATAAATACCTTGTTTGGGGAACAGGGACATCCCACCGCGCATGTCATAAAAAACCCGTTTTGCGTTTGGCGGCCCCAAGCAATCCAGCTTCAAACATATTTTGGTGAGCAAAGGGACAAGGCGATATTTCGTATCAGCCAAACCGTCAATGCAAAACACGTTTCATAATGGCCAGACAGGGTGTCCAGACGATGAAAATCGGCAAGGCTCTAGCGGGGCCCATGGGTGGTTTCGCGCCAAGCTTCCAAAGGGAGCTGTCGATCGACTCTACGGACCCCACGCCTTCGTTAAAAGCGTTATAAACAGCTTCGTTGATCATTCGGCATCAAGATTTCATTTACGAAAATGCCGGGAAATCTTCGCCGAAGCCGCCGTATTACCCCAATTTTTCAAACGACAGTACGGCAACGCAAAGGTTTTCTTTATCCGTCGCGATCCGCGAATAAGCTCACGAAAGCTGCATCACCGACCGGGTTCATAAGTGAAAAGCCCATGAATTTTTCGGGGCGGTCGGTGCGACTTGCGAGTCTTCGTTGATTGAACGAGGACGTGTGCGATGTAGATTGTCTCTGGCTTGAGATGGGGGGGATCAAATCTTCGAAGATCGCCTTGTTTAAACTGTTTCCGCGTTTCGGTCGGGCCGCTTCGATCACGAGAGATCGCTCTGCCAAGTCGGCAAGGGTCCTGTGTGTAACAATTCTTTTCAATGTTTGGCGTCACGGTCGCTTCTGAAACCTTCCCGCGGCGGGACCTGCCGATCCAGAATTACCGGTGATCGTATCCACGGCCTTTTGCAGGGCCTCTTGCGCTCACGTCATTAACAGCACGTCATAGTCCTGCCAGAGCCATAACTGGGGCGATGCCGTTGCCCATCTGGCCCGCGCGACGATGGCCTATTGTCTGGATATCCATTGCGCTGTCCCCTCTTGTTTTCGCTGCAGCATAAAGCGGGCGGGGTAGCAGCCGCAAGGGCCGGAATTTCATGACAGCTTTTCATAAAATTCCGAACTTTAGGAATCGAAAATACTTATGGCCATCTACGGCCAGATGAGTTGGCATAGGGACGAAAGCTATGCAGTTGCGAATCGGGGGAAGTGGGGGGGCTTGATTATATGCCACTGTTGTCGCTATGGCGCGTCGAAACTACAATTTAGGGGACCGCCTCGGAAAAAACCTCAGGTTCCCTTACGTGGCGTTTATGGGGGGGGCGAACCTTCGCCGATATATTAGCGTTGCGTTCCCGAGCGCTTGTAGGAGCGGTCAGGTTGCCTTATTCCTTTGCCTGAACTTGGCACCCCAAGCGCCCGGTGTTTAGTATTTCTTCCGACGACGAAATCATGCGTCTCGCTAGCGGCAGCACAAGTCCACTGTGGTGCAGGTCAACGGGTGCGCATAAATAATGACCAATCGATACTATTCGGTTCATCCCCGCCGCAACGGACCGTTTTAATAGCCCCTCTAAACTCCTCTGCTCGATCTATCCGGAAGTGACTTTGCTGAGTTTCACTTTACCGCCACTTTTTTGAACGCACTATGGACAGTGTCGAACACACGTTTTTGAACTCGTGGTTAATGAATTGCAGAAGCCTGACAGGTCGCCGCGCATGAGGCTGCTTATTTGGCGCATGGGACCGGACCTAGCGTGCCTGTTATGGCGATGCCCATGACGAGTATCAACGAGGATCCAACCATCGGGTCCGCCCTATTGGTCACCCACAGAGGATGATAGCGCAGGTTGAAACCATGGCTGCAAAGGCTGATTTCAGTTCACCATCTCGGCCGCGCCGTTTCTGAGAGGCCACAACGGGTAAGGTTTTTCGAAGGAGGAGAAAAGCAGGAGCGGCCCAGCTGGCCGGCGTTCGAGCACACGATGAGATTGCAGATTGTTCTGGGGCCAACAATACGGCGTTTAGCCATAAAAAAAGGCCCGCCAAGTAGTGCGGACCTTATAGTTCATAATCCGGAAGGATTACAGGTTTTCAATAAGTTTCCGGAACCGCTTCAAACAGATCAAGCGACCAAAACCAATAATCAGCAACTGGAAGATTGGCGCATTCTCGGGTCTTTGTTGATGGCAACAATGATTTTGCTGTCTTTACATACGGCCAAGTGCTGGATCGCACCGGAAATACCAATCGCGAACATACAGGTCGGACGTGCGACAAACTTTGCCAGGTTCTGGCCGCTGACCAGTCATTCGGAGCGTAACCCGGAATCCAAACTGCGGCGCGCGATGCCCTACAGCGGCACCCAGTTTGTCCGCCAGTTTTTTCGGATCAAAGCAAAGTCTTCTTCTGGAAGGCGACCACCACGGCCACCAGAAACAACAACGCCAGCGATGTAAGCTCGGGACGATCGCTTTTCGGCGACGTGACTTCAACACGTGGACAGTTCCGGGATCAGCGTGCAGAAACAGTTTCGACCCGGAAGCCAAGCCGCCGACCCGCAGCATCGAAATGTAGTTTTGCGGAAGGGTGATGACCTTTTTCGCGTCCGATGGACTTTACTGTTTGAATCGCGTTGCCCGATAGATCGGGCGTTTTCAAAGTAATCCAAGCATCTACAAACCGCCGGACACATCTGACATTCACATTCACGTCAAGCCCAAAGCGTGCAACGCGTGGCAAACGATTTTTGCGTCTGCGTCGCTGCGGCCGCGATTGTGATCGTAACCATTCGGCGAGGGGTACGATCATGGCTTGCAGTTGATTTCCGCAATGGCGCATGACCGAGAGTTTCATCTTCAGCCACCAAAAAACTTGGAGACGCCATCGATCTTTGGCGGCCGCTTCACCCGCAGCTGCGGCAGAAGCCGCCCGCGCAAAGCACAGTGGACGGTCGCCCAACATCTTGGCCGCAGAAAAACGCCTTCGATGTCGCGTCGAAGCGCCAATTCGCCGTCAGTTACTCTGCCAAGGAGTTAGAACAGCCATTATACAGCCCCCGCTTCTTTAGTTTTCGCAAAAACCAGTTCGTCCAAACCGAACGACCTTGATTTGCCCGCAGCACGTTCTGCCGGCTTCAACCGCTTGGATGATTTCCAAACAGAAAAAGGTTGGAAACCTCAACGCCATAATCAGCGGGTGTTTTCTCGTCAAAGAGCTTTATTCTTATGGCCTTCATGAATGTTAGCAGCGACGGTAGCGTGGTTCGTTTCAAGGCGGCAGGGTCCACGGTGACCGACTGTAGGCATGGAAACCTTATATAGTCTGCCAAAAACCCGCCGTTCGGACTTCACGTGTAACAACGGCGCTGTCACCGGTCGATGTCGGACTTTCTGGACGCGAATGTCGTTGCGACCACCCCAAGCGAGCGGAAAGCATCTGGCCGGTTGGTTCTATCATTGTCGATCGCTTTGCTTTACCCACAAAGAACAAGGTTCGGCTTGCTTTCCGTCGGACAACACCCTCAGGGGGATCTCGCGACGGTCAGAGGCTCGATGTCATTGTGCACATCATCTGCAGCAACGATCAGAATTGCGCTCAGCGCCCATTGCAAGCCCGTGCGCAGCGTTTCCTGCGCCTGTTTCACGGGCCGATGGGAGACGACCACAAACTTTCTTCGACCTGGCTCGGCCTTCTTTTCATGCGGATCGGCTTTGTCGACGGAAATTTCGTTTCAAAACGGGATTTCTCGACATTTGTTACGTTGCAAGATTCAACACCCGTGCGTCGCTTTTGACGCGTATTTCCACGTTGATAAGTCGATCCACGCGCTTTAAGGTACCAGTACTTCCATGGAGCGGTTCTCTTCTCCTTCAGTTGACGATCCAAAGCCATACGGCCAGATTCATGTGAAACTCTTTCGTCGGTTGGTTTGTAAGAAGCAATCGAATGCAAAACAGTCAAAAATAGTAATTTATTGCTTTCGACGCGGCGTTCCTGACTGCAGCTTAAGCGATTTGCGCCGGGCACCCCACAATACATTCGTCTTTCGCCGTTATGATTCGACACTCGGGGCTGCGACGAAAAACCACATCGCTTAGGGCCGGTTGAAGATTAATTTTGATAGCGAAGGGGTTAATCGTGTCGCGGCCTGCCAAAACTGCACAGCAAGACGCTCTGACGGGCGGGCGGCGGTCGACAAACGTTGCAGATGTTGCGGCGAGCGCGGTGCCACCAGGCTAGAATAAAGCGCCGCACAGGCGTGCGTAGTTCGGCGTTCATTACGTCGATTTCCCGCTCAAGCCTGTCAACCTGTTCTACTGGCAAGACGCAGAGGGGGGTATTTCTGCCTCGGCGTCCGCCCTCCATATCCGGCCGACCAAAGAATCGCGCCAAAGCGTCGAATAGATCGTCTGGATGCGCGACAGAGGCTGTGTCGGTTCGCCCTTTGCCTCAAAGCCGCGCGACGCCAACAAAGCCAATTCAATTCGTCGACGTGCCATAGGCTTCGACCCGCAGGGTCGTGTTTGCAAAATGCGGTCCCTTTCCCATGCGGTTCGCCTTATTTCCCCGGGTACGGGTGTAAATTTTATTTAAGAACAACCATCAGCCTGATGTCCTTTCGGCAGATAACATAGATGACGATGAGAACGACGGCGAATGAAACTGCGCGATAATACGGCAGTCGCAAATTTTATTTGAATTGCGCCGATTAAACTCGCCACCGCCGAGCGAAAGCCGCCACCCAAGATTCTAGGCGATAAACAAAACCGCGATCCACGGCAATGACGGTTAGGATATACAAACGGGTCAGCGAACATTAAGCGATCCTTTGTGTTGCTGAAAAATGTAGCGGGGTCATTCCTCAGCGCAACCCGTATTTATCGCGGACCAGCACCAGTCAAGTGCGCGGGCGTTAGGCAAATTGCGCCTTTAGAATGCCGAGCATATGGGTGGGGCGTCGTGACATTAATATCGCAGGTCGCGGCCTGTCGGATTCGAGCGCATGTATGGCATTATCAATACAGCTTGCGGAGGGAAGTTCGGGACCTTCCGGCCCTCGCTCGTGTACAGCCTGGTCCAAAAGCTTGCTTTTCGTTACTGCGCTTTTTCGGGGGGGATGCTTCCCAAATTAATCCAACGCTCGAATAAGGATAGAATTCGCGCGAATATAGAGGTGATTTGGTCCGGGCTCGATCAAACTCACATGGATGTGGGGTGTCGCGCCAGTTCGTCCGCAGGGTATTTCCGATCAAACCCTTCCAGGGCAAAATTTGTTCGCATTGTAAGCACCACGCCAAGGCATAGTGACCAGACCAAGCATGACGAACCACTGATAATTCGTCCGTTGACCCTGGAGGCCCGCTAACGGGGAGGATGCTTTCGCGTCAGCTATGCCAACCGGAAGGAAAATTACTCTCGAAAATTCTTCCCTTAATGCGGTGTTGGCAAATCCTTCCACCGCCCCGGGGGTTGCGTGAGCACCGTTATTTAAAGGGCATCCGCTTGCCACCCAGTGGCATCAAGGATGTGGTTAACCGCCGCAGGCTGATAGTTGAGCCTTATCAGTGTAAATCTAGCTGCGGCGCATTAAATCCGGCGGCGATGAGGCCGAATCACAGTCTTTTCTGGCTGGCGGCACGAGGCGAATACATTCAGCAACGTTCGACGCAAATGCATGGGCTGCAGGCCATATCCGATACCCGAAGAGCATTCGGTAATTCAGTATCGAGCGTTGCTCCGCCAAACCGCTATTTTTCTTCACACCTATGATTCAGCGTTCGAGAGAAGGAAATCAGCCATCCAACCCTCTGGCCGGCCACCCAGCGAAAACGCATCTTTCACCAGCCGTCTCCGTTATTTCTGGGATCACTTTCCATAATCGCCACGGCCGAGCTTGGCGACAACCTGATAAATCTGTTTTCCCGGAACCGCCGCGCACGTTTACACGGCTTCCGATACAGAGCGGATTAACGCCTTCGGATCCACTTCAACTTAGCGTCGTTTCAGCATCATTGGGTGCAATCAGGTTGGATAACAAGTCGATGCAATTGTTCGCATTAGAGTTAGCATTGTCAGACGTAGCAACATTGCCGTTCAGGGGACCTCAACGAGTTTAAAGTGCCGAAACATTTGCACCTCTGCAGCATTTACCGGCACTTGGTCCGGCACAAAAGCTTGGCAGGCGCGGTGCAATGGAAGCAGATTGCGACTTGCCGGGTTATGACAGCAGGCCTCACCACATTTTGGGCTCGTCGCTGCAACTTTCTGATTGCTCGCGAACGGCTTCGTCGGCGTTTAGGCCGTTCCTATGCGCGAGCTGGCAGGGAGTTGAAAATCAACCCCGCCGGCTTTCATTTCAAGAATGCCCAACCCAGAAATTCAAAAGTCAGAAATAAACCGTTTCATCGCACATCCCGAAGTATTGACCGCACCGTTCCGGGATGCAAGGCTTTATAGGCACTCTTGTGAGACCTAAACACAAAAGTGGGAAAACGTTTCAACTTATTGAAATATGGTTGCTAAAGAGCGCCACTTCAAAACAGTCGCTTTGCGCGTCGGCGCCGCCTTAGCTAAACAAGGAAAATGTCAGTGATTAACCACCCCGCCGATCAAGATTCTTTCGCAATTTCGTCAGAGCCGTTACGACCGCGCCTTTGGGGACCGGTATCTGACCTATGCGCTTTCTCCCATCATGCCACCGCGCGCTGCTTGGATGCGCGCGATGGCTTTAAAGCCCGTTTCCACCGGACGTTATTTTATTTGCAATGCGTGGAACTGAGGTTAACCAGCACCGGGGGATTCCGGAAGTCCGCAAAAAATTTCCGGCGAGTATAATTTGGGGAAACTATCAACCTGCATGGTTGACGCGCGATTTAATCGATTTTGCGATGGCGCGTCTCGCTCAGATTTTTAACGTGCGCTTATTCCCGTTTGGTTGACGGGCACGGTAACTTTTGGCAAACATCGATGGGCGATTAACCCCGCCGCAAGCGCTTACACCGAAGCGCGGAGACAGGCCGTTGCCGAAGCTATGCTTGAGGGCTTTGAACGAAAATGCTGTCGATTTTTAGGGAAACTACGACGCACGCTGACAGAGCCCGTTGTTTTAACGGCGCAGTTCCCGAAACCTTTGGCGAACGGGGTCGTACGGGCATTGCGGTCGGGTGGCGACCAACAACCACCGCATAAACATTTCAGACTGCGGTTGACGCGTGCATTCACTCACAAGAGGCCCGAACGCAGCGTTTTGAGAACTTTGCTCAATTTGTGTCCCGGGCCCGATTTCCCCACCGGTGGTATCATCGTTGAACCCCCCTGAAAAACATGCAAATGCTTATGCGCACTGGCAAAGGTAGGCTTCAGCCTGCGGGATGCCGCTGAAACAGAAGATTTAGCCGCGGGGCGCATGGCAAATCCGTCATCACCGAAATCCCCTATTCAGTACCAAAAATCGAAGCTCATAGAAGAAGATCGCCGAGCTGAATCCATACCAAGAAGATTTCCGAATTTCTGAGGCGATTGTTGCGCGGGACGAATCGGCAGAAAGACATTCCGTGTTGATCATTGAACCGGCGTCAAAGGAACCGGTCGATCCGAGGTCCTCATGGGGGATGCTGTATTCGTAGGCTCGGATCTATCGAGGTGCGATTTCCCTGAACATTTGAACGTGTTGATCGATTGGCGTCACACCAAAGATGTGTTCAATGCAAAGAAGTGTTACGTGCAGTTTTCTGGATCACCGTCGTCGTAAAGTGCTGCAGCGGACGTTCTGCGGCAACCGCATTGGAGAAGATCGATCATCGGCTTGAGGTCCTCGAGGGCTTCATCATCGCCGCCTGAACCTGGATCGCGTCATTTGGATATCATTCGCTATTGACCGACGACGAATCCGCGCTGATGATGGGAGATTGGGGCAAGGAACATGCGCGTGCGCTGAACGAAATCCAGCTAATGTGGCCGGCCTGCCCCGTTCTACACGAGCACTCTCGTCCGAGGTTTCAGGCCGACGCCATTTTGAACATGCGTTTGCGGCGTCATTGCGACGGCCTGGAGGAAATTGAAGCTTCTTCGCGAGCAATCCGCGCTGATTGGCGGAACGCGCCGGGCTCTCGAAGGACCTGTTGGAAAAAACGAACTGACAGTGGACGACAATCGGTTGACCAGCTACGCGGAAACGAAAAAGAAATTCTGGCACAGGATTGGACGTTAGACGGCAAAAAAACGTTGGTCGTCGCAGAAAACCTTTGCCGAGGGCCCGGCGTTAGGTCGAAGGAAGTTCCACTCGAGGCGATTGATCGACCGCGAACCGATTTACCGGCGTTTGCTCGCAAATGGGTGGATCGGGCGATGACCGGCCACATCGACCCTGAAACCGAGAGCTTGAAGTTTCAAAGACGGCGATTTGGCCGGCGCTTTATTTTTCACGCAGAGGACAAACAGATAGGTTGTCGTTTTTCTGGCCCACGAATTGGGCGTTTTCTATACCACTTTCTGCCTTCCACCGCTGCCCGGCTGTGCCGGAATGGGGGAACCGTTGCCTTGATGGTTGATCTGCGAACGAGGTTCAAATGTCGATATTTTTTTGATCCACAAGCCCGGGCGAGAAGCTCTTTTGGGTCGCGTTCATCAGCCGGTGATGGGCTTCGTTGTTGCCAGAGACGAGGTGTTTGCGCAAACTCGAACCGGTAGACAGGTTCTTTTAACGTACGGGGAAAACGTCAAAGCGATGATCTGTGCGCCTGTGGCAGAAATGCAGTTTGCTGTCGTTGGTGAGAATCGCAAGGTCTTGGTCTTTGCTTATATGAAGCTGCCAGAGATGGGCCGCGGCCAAAAGGGCGTTCGGGACTGCAGAAATACAAAGATGGTTGGTATTGTTGACGGCAATCACTTTTTCAATTGCCGAGGAAATGGCTTGAGTTGGCAAGATTCCAGGGCAGATTCGCACGGCGCAACGAGCCCGACCCTTTATGAATTGGGACTGGGGAAACGGGCTACCTGCCGGGCCGGAATGGCCCCCCACGTGGTTTCCCGCCGAAGGATAACCGTTTTCGGTTGATTTCGTTTGTAGTTGCGCGCAATCTCGGCGCATATCCCTTGTTCTGGCGCATTTACGCAAAAACCTGTCGTTTCAACAAATGCACCGACCAGAAGCAACCGAAAAATTCGCCATTTGGCACCGCGGGGCCGATCTTTAATTTCTTATTAACCTTAAGTCATTGTTAGCGTTTATTGCTTCAAGTGGGAAAGCGTTTATGCGGGCCCGGAAAAAGCCCAAAGCATTTTTTAAAACCCAACCCGCGGCGGGGTTTCATTTCATTTAAACAATTTTTCCTCTGG
>Ga0163217_1061187_pt1 | contig 11830 bp, 7 predicted proteins | sample SynspAceP_FD_185933 | JGI IMG/M metagenome (GOLD analysis project Ga0163217, IMG submission 185933) | Saline lake microbial communities from Ace Lake in Antarctica - Synechococcus sp. Ace-P (PacBio error correction) | ecosystem: Environmental > Aquatic > Non-marine Saline and Alkaline > Saline ... | reverse complement strand
CTCTCCTCTCTTCCAACCTAAAAAATTCCTCGCGCACCGAACCTCCTATGCTCACCTCTCTCCCCCTTATCGTAATCTCCCGCTGTATCATATTTTAGCGCTATGATTCGTCTCCCCTTTACTTACCACTATTCTGGTTAGTAGTCGCTATCAAAAATCTTCATATATCTGGCCGTATCGCGATTCAGTGTCCTTTGCAAAAAATGATAGGGAAAGTGTTGCTAAGTATGGCCATCTACTGCTTAATCCAGCATAATCATACTTCTCGTACATTTCTATCCTTGCTCAGTTACGCTAAATCGCGTTGGCAATATCATAATTTCTCATGTGCGTGGATCCTTGCATATTGAGAAGCGAATGTGTGTGGATGGTCCTCTGTCCATTAGTATTAAGAAGGCTGGCGGCCACGGAAATGCTCAACTGCGTTTGGTAATGGTGATGTCATTTATACGTGGCTATCTACCCGGGAAATAGGCGTTTCAAAATTGTGGGCTGTGTGCTATCTTATACTAATGGAAAACTATTGATGCGCTCTGTCAGGTCGTTATTTGATATCTTAACGTGGACATCTCGGCTCAAGGATCGATAGCATTGAAAATATTACGTTGTGCTGTTACGATTTTTTTTAGGGCATTGGCATGTGCTAACACGTATAAACAGCCAGCAGTTTGGCGTGACCTTTCGGAGATTAATGGCCTATTGACGAGGACTTGGAAGTCTAATCGGAACTCATGAATTGTAATTAGCATTTTCGTGTGTTTCAGGTATTGAAGCGGCCACTCTCGCTCGGCGCGCAGAGGTGCAATTTCTTGGATTAGTTGTCTTAAAGCTTTCCAGATCAACCTCCCAAAAGCCCTCGGCGTCTCGTTTAAAAAGAACTTCCGGAGGCGACTCTCATTAGGCAATGGAATCTCGCATGCTCCAAAGGCTTTCTCCAAGTAGTTAACCGTGGGAAACACCTCAATTTTCTGCATCTTCTTCATTTATCCAACACCATATATTATTTTTAGCGCTGAGGTCCTCGCTAATTGGTCCGTTTCATACCGGTTGATGCGATATTCGTCAAGGAAATGATATGAAAATTGAAATTTATGGCGCTCAATTGCTGAATAATGAGCGAGAGTAGGCCCATTTCGTGATTTTCAAATCTTCCTACTAATCATGGATGACCCGAGAATCATTCTTGTTTGAACTTAAAGTGTTATTACATAGAATTATAGACCACATACTTTTCGTTCTTCCACTCGGCGCGAAAGCGTATGATGGAGTGGCCTCGCCCGCTATCAATCTTCACCTGAGCCCAATAATACGCTTCAATACCTTCGAACTCTTACCCGATTTATCTTCTGCGGCTTCATCTAGCTTCCCAATTTTATAAATTGAAGGACCACATCACAAAGCTCCAGTGCTATACATCCTAGAAATTTTGTGCGAAGTTATTTGATCTGAGAAAATGGGTGCCAATACCATAAATATCGGAATTCTTCACAAAACAACCAAGACCCAATGCATGGATTGTATTGCACACAGCAATCTAAGGGAGTTCATTATAAGAAAATGAGGACCAAGAAAAGCCAACTGTATGGCATACTCTGTAATGTTGTTGAGTGAAATGACAAGGAGACAAAACTATACCGCACGATAGTCTTACAACATAGATTTTCCTACTACAGCAAGTAAAACCGTAATTTTCGTACATACATTTTGTATTCATTGTCAACAGATTAAATAGTCTTAGCTCCACTAACTATACCTATGGGAACTAGAGGACTTTGGCACATTCGATTACCTTTTTTAAATTGTTGATGCCTGAAGGGCGGCCTTCTACCTTGTTCGTGTTTGAATGTTAAGATCTAGGGATATTTCCCGCATTGCCATTTTAAGTTTAAGGCGGCACTCCGTTCATTGGTCTTAGAGCAACCCAAAGCATGCGCAAAAATAGATTTTCTGGGATCTGGACAAAGGCTTATATTGTGCTTGATAAGTCTCTACCCGTAATTTTCCGTTCGTACTTAAAATGGGTATCGATCTTTTTTGGCGTTTATTAAAAGCTTGCGGTCCCGTTTTAAATCCTCGCTTTTACCACTTTACCGTTAAGTATGGATTCGGACTGCATATTTTTACCTCCCAGGAGGAAGACTATATCTGTTGGAAAATCCTTACTTAGATGTATGGACAATGGGTCTGCAGCCCCGGCTTTTTCATCCCCTGGGTCACTTGGCTTTCCATCATCGATGGGGAATTTGGGAGGAGAGCTTGGTAATTTTCATTTCTCCATAGTTTTTTACATGCCGGGAACTTCTCCGTTTCACCTTTCTATTTCAATTTTCAAGTTTTAACAATCTTTGCCTATACTCCCTGGATTTTCCTTCACTGCTGTCAATCCTTTGAAGGGTTCGTTCCGTTGCTTCCAACTTTGATAATATTAATACTGTCCACGATACCGGGATTTTCTATAAAGGAAGCGCTAACTCTTTTTATGCCTCCCGTACATACTTTATCTTTCGGGTCGTTTATTGATTATGCTTCAATTCCTCGACTTGGATTGAATGGTCAAGGAAAAGAAATTTGGGTTCATGGGTTTTTCAATTTGGCCGATATTCCCATTCTATTTCTTTGATTACCTGTTCTTGGAGCTCCGGTCTTTGTGACTGATCAAAAAAATGCTCTTTGAACATCGCTGTTTTCCTTCGATTTCTCCTTTTCAAGTAGTCCACAAAATCGTGGAGCTCTGTGAAGGTTCGGTCCAAAATTTCGTTTGGTGATACATGATTAATAATTGTATTCTTTTTATTTTCATTCTTAAGCTTTTCGAAATCCTCAGGAGTCATGTCCAGCTTTGAGTCTCTGGCTTTTCCAAACCACTTTTTGCCGATGTACTTTTAGAGACAAGCGCAATAAATTTGCCCTTTTTTGCCTTAGGTCCCGTTAAGATTGGTAAAACTCCTTTCTATTTCAATGGCTCTTCCACTTTTTTAAAAACATATCCCTTTCCGGATTGTTAGATTGACCTCATTAACAGGGGAGCTTGCCCGCGTTTTTTTGATGTGACTTTTTCAAATAAAAGTTCTAGCAGTAGCAGTGGTGGGTTTGGTCTGATGCTTTTCTATATCCTTTCATGATCCGATCTTAAGAATTGATTCGTTTTTTGATGTTGGCCCCATCCACGACTGTTAGGCCCAAATTTTCAAGAGGAGAGAGTTTTGGTAGTTATCAAAAAAGTCCATCATAATTTTCAAAGGGTATCCGTATTATGGAAGCTCGTGTTCTTCTTTACAAAACCCATATATATAGATATATACCGTTATTTCCTGTTGAAAAATTGACACTTAAAAGAACCACCTTTCATATTTGCTATACGTTATATATGTTAATGGTATTGAGGCAGAATAGAGGATTGTGAGCTGCATTATCATAATTTCGTCTCTTTTTCCTTGTCGTATTCATAATAAAATACAATTCATAAGATTACGTTTTTACAGTGCTTTTAAAATCTATCAGAATACACAACACCGTCTTTTTGCGTTGTTGTCCTCTTGCTATTCCTTTTTATCGCGCTGCGCGAAATATTTCACCTACTGCTTTAATGGTAGCGTGGTATTTTCCTCAGTCCAGAAACAGAAGGGAAAATTTTAAGAGTTTTTAAGTGGCGGTTTTTTGAGGAATGCTTACAGATTTCAAGAAATTCGTGCAGATTCAATGAAATTTCAACTTTGGGGTCTCTATGAAGTTTGCTACCAATTATTAATTTCCAAAGGATAAAAAAAGAATAAGACTCTTGGAATTCCAAAAGTCTTCATCCATTAATAAGCTAATTTGTGTTTTAATGGTGAAAATACAATTTATAGGAATAAGCTTTTTTTAAGTATTCCTATTCGGCAAAACTGAAAATATCCTCCATATCGGTACAATTATCAAAGGGTCAAAACTTTGATATCGAAAAGCCAAGCTGCATTTGAATTTTTTTGGTCAATTCCTTATCCGCACATCTGGTTTCAATGTCCAGGACGGATGATGTGAGCCAAAATTATCCCGTTAGACAACGATTTTTTAGGACCTACCGCAAAAAGTATTCGTAAATCGACTAAAGTGCCCAGTGTTCCGCCCGTAGATACCTTGAAATATTCCCTTTATCTTTATGGAGTTGTTCAAACAGTAGGGATTAAGTTTTCCTGTAATCCGCGTCCTTGTTCCAAGGTGTCATGCATTAATTTGGCTGCATAGCTTGGATCACTAATGGATGCAGAGTCAAAAGTCCCTATTTATGGCAATTAGCTTGATTCTGAATTTTCGTTTAAACTTCGTTTTCATTGTGTGCTCTTATTAAAGGTTTAATTAATTGAAAGAGGGCGGTGCTTGCGAAGTACGCCCTTTTTGCACGTCAATTTATTCGCTTGGACAGCATAAAGGGTATTGTCCACAAAAAACAACTGAGCTTTTTTCAAAGGAAAGTCCGTTATATGATATTTATTGGTCTAAAAATATTGCATTGCCATCCACTGTAATCAAATACTGGCTTTCGTTTTCCCAATGCTTTCCTTTTCTTTCCTCGGAAATTTTGAAATCGATGGGTTTAAATTTCGACTTTTGTCCATTAAGCTTTTAGCGGATTACAGAGGAATCCGTACCACCAAAGGCATTCCGCGGCATTTGGCAAGGTTATTTTATGCATTCGTAAATTTTGTTTTTAAAAGGGGGATTTTGGGAACGCATTTCGGAACGTTGAAAATGTGCAAACTCCTTTTATTTTCTAGTTTTGCTATTTCATTTATTGAATAGGTTATATAGTTAATAATGATAAAACAGAGGGGTTTTAATTTCGGGAACGCCTCTTTTGCTTTTCTATATTTGGAGGGCTTTATCGATTTAGGTTCTTACTGTCCAAGTATAAAATTTCATCTGCTACACCTCGGTAACATAGCGGGTATCGCCATCCCTTGAAGTATAGTTGCGGGTCTTTAATTTTTCGACAATACCCACTCTTGCCCTTTCCGGCTACTTCTTACAATCTTCGGCGGTTTTTTTCCCCAAGTAACAAAACGGTATGCCAGTCCGTACTCTGGACGTTTCTCACCATTTTCATTTTTGTAATTTGCTCATGGTAGGCAATGAAAATTAGGGCACTTTTTGCACTTTCAAGTTCGTGATCGTTGGAATCCCGATGTTTCGATCAATTTGTTACATGGTTTTTCTTTATTTGCTCATTATTGAAAAAGATTATTGTCCATCTCTGTAGACGGTTTAATAAATTGGATTAAAAGATTACTTTATTTATATCTCGAACGTTTTCTTTCTTTTGATTTTTTGTTTGCCGGGTTTTTTTTAAAAAAAATTTTAGGATATGGATACGATTTCATGATTTTTCAGTTTTGATTTACTTCCATTAGAAAGCCTTCACTGTTACCTTTTTTTGATTGCACTAAACAAACAACATTCGACTTGGCAAGACGTATAAAAAAGTTGCGAGTGGAGTCTCCCTGTGGGCTGACGGAAAGGAGCTGGTTTTATCCGTCGACAAGAGCGGAAATGTTGTTTATTTCCGCTTATTCGAAAAAGGTTATAGTTGGTCGAATCAACCGGTAGATCAAAGATTGTCATGGTAAGGATACCATACCTATTGGAACGGCACATAAATGCATTGATGGAATTCCTTCTTCAACCTTGCCAAAACAGAAACCGAAAATTGATTGCTTATAAGCAGGCTTAGCTCGGACTTGAGCAAATAGTTATGGGGACTGAGTGAAGTGGTTTCACGCAACTAACCCGTTTAGAACTATTTGTTCGGTGTCAAGACCGGCCTGAGCTTATTGCCCGAAAATTTGCAATGGATGGAGCAATGTGCCGAAGAGAGCTTATTGCAACATAATGGTATTAGCCAAATGTTTATTTCAAAATTCACCGATTAGCAGCCCCTTCACTGTATCAAGATTATTCGAACTCTCCCCATTATTCAAGGATGGGAACTAGCGGGCCATGAATCCTATTTTTAGCGTTGATATATCTTTCCATTTTGAATTTCTCTCGGCCACATGCCTTACGGTATTAACCACCAAGCGATTACCTTCTGGTCCATTTTTCTAGGAAAGCAAATTATAATCCTTCGTGTTTGAATATCACACATTCCGATAGGCTCCCTTCGAAAATAGCCCGCCCACTGCCCCTTCCTTCGACCTGTATTGGAGGATCTCGTCAAGATCGGGTCTCCTAATTATTGGATAAGCAATCGCTATATGATTACATTCGTTTAGTTTCCAAGACCAAATCAATTCTTTCCATTTGCTTTCATTTTATATAGATGGCGGCAGAGTCTTAGCCTGAAGCTTTCTTTTTCGAATATTTATCGATTGAAAACTCGTTTGAAAGATATAGAGCTTTTTTTGCCTTCGGAGTTAATATGGTTATATTTCTTGACAACGATATAAAATAGGGAGCCATGAGTCATTAATAAAATCCATTCCATGACTTTTTACGGTATCCAGTTATAACCATTTTTTTGGTCCAATATCGCCATAGCCAATACCCGGCTATCGTTTCCTCAAAAACAACTACCTCGGTCATAGGTTCTATATCAAAACTCCTTAAAATTCATAATTAAAACCCAATAGGGTGCCATTATCCTCATTTCCTGAGAACCAAGGAATATCGGCATTTCTATCTTTTGAGATAAGCCTAGCTTTTGTTGACATCGATTCATGATCCACGGGGACATTTGTTAGGCATCCAACGTTTCAATCGGTAAGTTCGGAAGCTCTGGTCTCTTTTGCAGACCACGCTGTTTCAGAAATTAGTTCCCTTGTCTTTTTCTAAGGACCCTAGAACGGTTTCGTTTGATTTTTTATCAACCCAACAAAAAGGTAAGTTTCCGGATCGCTCCATATCTTCACTTTTTTGTATTTCTTGCGCATAAGCGGTGTCAATTCGATATCCAATCAGAAACACTTTGTTTCAGTTGGTTCCTTATCAGGCTTTTGTTCACGATGATATGCGTTTTTCAATATGAAGGTAGCTATTTTCATATGTCTAATTTTATCCCGGTTTTTATCTTTTGGTGTTTTTCTTTGTTAAATGAATCGATTGAATTGCCGCATTTGCGACTGCGGACCCGGTTTCGCCATAGCGTTGTTCCAATTCTGCATTTCAGATTGTAGTAAGGTGGGTTAAGTAGTTTTGTTTTTGGAATCAGTTCGTGAAGTGAATCAATATTCTCGCCCATAACATTACAGTCTGCTCGTCATAAATGTCTTCCCATTGGTTCAACCCTAATCATCGAAACAACTAGATGACAATTCCCATAATCCTGTCGATTAATCTTTACCCAATATGGTTAAAGGCAAAAGTGATGTTGCGGGCAGGATTTAATTTCGTTATTGGTTCTTTTATGTGGGACAATATACGGAATCAACTCATCATGCTCTCTTGCCGCTCCGGCTGGACCGGTTAACAGTATGCCTTTATTCGGGTCTAATTTTTTTAGTTGATTGCAACTTCAAAATCCTTGACCATATAACTTGCATGTTTCAATTGGGTTCCTTATCTTCCTGGTTAGTTTCAAAATTTTTCGGAACATATGTTCTCCCTTTTGGCGTCTAGTGGTAGTCAGCACTTTTGGAAAAGTCGTAGTCGATTACGCTTACCATCAGATATTTCTAGGCGATATTTCATGCCCCTCAACGATGATATAGTTGGTTGTATCGCTGCTCATTTTCATCCAAAGGGTGTTGCATTAATTTTTGCTTTGAGTTTCAAAGTTTTAATCTCTTTTTGTCTTTTGTTGGACGTACGATAAATCAGACTTCTTGTTTCATTTCTTTGGATTTGAGCATCCATACTTTCTCGCTGTGGGAATGGCAGTCTTCGGATAGGTGATTTGCCCCCGACCTTCCAGCCTAAACCTTGGTAATATTTATTTAAATTTAGTGGGCCTCTTGGATTATGGCATGTTGTTTTAAAAATTCCAAACAACTATGTTCATTATTTTGGTTTATGTTTCTCTCTAAGAGAGGTTTATTATTTGTTTTATTATGTTTATACTGTTTATATATGATACCACCGACTGTTCCAGTGTTCAGTTTCATGCCATGTCCACATTTGTTCAGGAATTTGTTTCCACAGTGGGCATCATAATCGGAAATTCCCTTAAAACCGATTGTGGGAGGGCAGATAAACGATTTATACTTCCATCGCTCAAATTGCTAAAACATTTATGATTAGGTGTCCGCAGATCCAATATTTGGGAAAGTGATTCATCAGTTTCTTTTCACGATTTACCAAAAAAAACTCGTCCTGGGAAACGCGGTTTCATGTTTCCAATATTGAAACAGGAACCATATCACAATTTACATGGTCGGGTTAAGCCTTTGAATCTTTGGCAAATTTGCATGAAATACACGCATTGAGTGCTTTTATATAGTTCATTTTTCCGTTTTGTGTTTTTTGACAAGGTTTAGCCAATAGAATTTTTTTCAATTTGCCTGCTCATTAAAAAATAAGCCCTCTATTTTTCGAATGGACAGTTTCGTTTATTCCTAATCTCTGTAAGGTTCCATGACTAATATTGAGCTTGTTCACACCAACCTGGGAGTTTTGAGCCATATCCTGTTTTGTTACCTTTGGGCTCCTTTCCTCAATAAACATTCTTATTTCCTTTAAGGAGCCCCTCTTTAGTTCTGATTAAATCTTTGTTAGTAATTAATTGTAGCTGGCATTACTTTCCGTTTACGGCAGTACCAATTGTGAGTGAATGGATCTGCAATTTGCTTCAAAATTAAAAGGAGAATTGAATAAATAGCAATTCATTAGTCAGTTGACAAAAACTGAATATTGCGTTAAAATTGAAGAATTTGATATGGTAAATACCTTAATTTGAGGACCCAAATCACTGCGGTATAATTTAGGCTTCATTCTGGGCCAAAATGTTAAAACAGTTCAATTGACTATGGACCTGACATTTTTTTATCTTCCAGATTTGGGCCATCCAATTCAGTAGGGAATTTTAAGTTTATTTATTAAAATTTGGGATGCGGTGGACGGTTTCTGATTCGGATTAGAGGTATTGGTGGGTAACTTCCCAGATCCATTCCGGATATCTGTTTCCAAAAATTGCATTACGGATTTTAAACTTGCATTCCATGATCTACAACGCTCGCTATATAACAAGGAGACCAAGTTCGGTATAGGTCGGTCTTTAGACCTGTCAATTATTTGAGGAGAGGAATTTTGGGAGTAGAGGGTATTGGATTGTAGTTTTAATTTACGTTGGGGAAATTGACAAGAATCCTTTGATATCCCTAAAATATTGGCGTAGAACCCCATATGGGAAGAACTAAAATTTAGAGTCAAAAATGAATCCATGCGTTGATAGGGGTTTTAAAAGCATTGGGGGAAAAAAAAAAAAAATTTTTTTTCCTTTTTTGGGTTTATTTTTTTTTTTTTTTCTTACGCGAGAAATACTGTCATTCCAGCTTTATTATTCCCAGTTCGATATAAAGTACCAATTATCCCATAATGGTTGGCAGAAAATGATTTACTTCCAGGGATTTTCCGTTTCAAATTTTACTCTCGTTCGACCAAGCAATTTTTGTTTGAATTCTAACCTCTAAATGGACAATTGGTGCGTAATCGTTGCTAGAAGTGGTTGTCTAAATAAGGGCTTTTCTTTTTTAAAAAAATGAATTCAGGCTGCTTCGTCAATGAAGCCCTCGGATATTACAGCCTCAGATATTCGCTCCAATATGTGTTGGAATAGGAAATAGCTTCCTGTTGTATGGATTATTATCGTATGTTTAGAACGAGTTGGTATCTGATGTAGATTCAGATTTCGATATTTCTCATGGGGTCTTAGCCCAAATCCATTGGTTATTTTCCTTTAGTTCGACTTATTAGCTGATAAGATTCGAATCTAATCATAATAAATCCGACAACCCCAATAATGACCTTCCTAATATCATAAAAAAAAAGGAATAAAAGCGGTCTGCAACCGTCATTTATAAAGGCCACATGCATTTATAATCAGGGCGATTACAAAGGATATCAGGAAGTTTTCTATAAGTAGTTCTGTATATCTGCAACATTGGAAGTGTCCTACTTATTTAGCGGACAAAGAAGCAATTAATTATCCGGTCAAAGAAGGCCAGAATTATCTAGTGGCTCTGCATATTGGACTTTGGCAAGCTAAAATTCGGGCATTTTAAATCATGATAGCATCAAATTTGCTGAAATTTTCATGACCTGAATGTTAGTAATCATTAAGATGGAGTTTAGCTATGTTATATTTTTGCAAGCTTTGTAGTATTTTTTCCCGCTTATCCATAAGGGTATTTCCGCGGGGTTTTCCATTTTTTTTTTTTTTTTTTTGTCTAATTTTTTCTCCCCCACCGTTGCTTAGGGCAGTAAGTAAGGTTGCGGGGTTCCGCGCGGCTAGTTACTTATTCTGTTTTAGGTTAATAAGGGTCCATTTGAATAAGCACCTAGGCACTCCAACTATCTTTTATCGTTCGTATTCCAAATATTAGCTTGGTATACTTGGCCTAGTGGCAGATTCTAGTCTCGAAAGGATACATTTTGGCACTTTCGCAATAAATTGACTGATAACGTATAATTCATGGGACTTTAATTGAAGGACAGCCATTCCAAGCAGTGATCCTCCGCACTAATGCTATTAAAGGGATAAAATTCCCTTTCGCGTGTACCATCTCTTAAAGGGTTTCAGTACAGGCATTAAGCATCTTTCCACAATATTGTATTTTAAAGATTTATTCTTTGAGTATGCCATTGCTTTTCCTTTTCTCTCCCCAGCGAACATGGGGAAAGGCAGAATTACACCTTGATTCACACTCCAAGTATGTGGGCGAGAAGATGGGCTCCATACTTTCTCATAAGCACCATTACACATATATAAACAACGTTCGTTATTGGAATTCAAGGTTTCATGTCTTTTCGGTAAAACCAATGACAAAGGGACTTCTACCCCATTTGTGTATTGACAATAATTTGTTTGCTGACCCTAAGTTTTTTCAATTCCGGGCAATTGAGGCAGATTTCCAGAGACCTTCGTTAATAAAATCTCTTTTATATCCATTACGGATACCTAAACATAATTGGAAGCCAGCCAATCCATGCCACCCCAATATTGTTGTGGAGTTAACCGACTCTCCTTAAAGATTCGCTCTCGCGCGAAATGGAGGGACTTAGGTTGAACTATATCTTGTAAATACCGTCTCTTGAACATCTCGCTCCTAATTTTTTTTCTCAATCGAAAGTATACAAAATATTGTTGGTCTTTAGGTTACCTCAAACTGGGTAAATTGGGATATAATCCTTACTTGTCCTTGGGTAAGTTATATCTCTTTGGGGTGCTTTGGTGGTCGAGACACTTGGGGAACTTATTTGTATTTACTTCAAAGTTCATTGCCTTCATTTTGTCGCGCATACGATTAGATAAAATTTACCCTATTTCCCTTTTCGGATTTATCTCTCAAATCTTTATCTGACTGTTTCTTAAAACGGCTTTTTTCCACTTGGGTTTGCGTTTACCACCATCAGTCACCTTCGCAATAAACATCACTAAACCATTCCCTGATTTTGCTGCATAACCTAATAATTGTAGGAGTTCTCCAAACTTAGAACCTATCTTTTATTTGGGATAATAATCCCGTGCTATTCCAAGGACTTATTCCCACCACATAAACCTGGGTTCTGTTTATTTTCCGGGCTTTGCGCCTTATAAATGGGATGACGGTATAGGATTTTTTTTTGTAATTGATTACGATTTTTCCCACAAAAAGCGGAAATAAAGATATATTATCCCAGAGCCTATCAGGCAGCCTTTTCT
>Ga0163217_1031850_pt1 | contig 11830 bp, 13 predicted proteins | sample SynspAceP_FD_185933 | JGI IMG/M metagenome (GOLD analysis project Ga0163217, IMG submission 185933) | Saline lake microbial communities from Ace Lake in Antarctica - Synechococcus sp. Ace-P (PacBio error correction) | ecosystem: Environmental > Aquatic > Non-marine Saline and Alkaline > Saline ... | reverse complement strand
TGTTCAAAGGCACAGGACCTGGGCGCCGGCAGCCGCAGCGGCAGGTGTGAAGGCGTCCGACGATGCCGCCAGTAAGCCAATCGACGTAGACATGCTCTGCGACAGGCCGTAGCTAGCTTGGCAGGGCCCTGCAACAGCAGGCAGCAGTTGCTCTGCCTGGGGTGTTGACCTGGAAAACAGAAGTAGCTGGGACCGAATCTGATATTGAAAAAAAAAAAAAAAAAAACTGGCCGGCAAAACGCTCGATCAACCAGGACGAGACCGGCGATGCAAGCGGCGGTGGTCGGCCCATTCAGGGTGTTGTTGGCCGGGCTGGGAGTTGAGGCACACCCCGACCACGCTTCAGGCCAGCCTCCATCCAGATCGCGCCTGGATCGCAGATCGGGGAGGTTCGTCATGGCTGCTGATCAGCGGTGGGAGGCACGTTCGCCGGATGTATGTGATGGCCCAGCCGCAGGGGCCAGATCCGCAGGCCCACGCCTTCACGACGGTCTTTCACGTTCCACCGGCCAGTCACTGACCTCCAGATCAGTCTGTGTTTGGAGCGGAGCGATCCAGGCGATCCAGGCGGGATCGAGACCGGACAGCGGTTCATGTTCCGACGATTCCCGGTGCGCCACTGCGGTAAAAGCCAGCTCGCAAGCGCCCCTCAGGTGCGCTCGAGGGAATCACCGCCCGGTTCCTTGTTATCGGTGGGAAGCCTGGCCGGAGATGATCGGCTCGCTTTTCGATGCTCAGCCCGCCAATGCGGCGCAGGGTTTCCGACAACGTCTGCTTCAGAGCGCCGGGGCCTGGTCTCAAGTGTGCTGACACTGCAGCCACCACAGTCGTTAGCGAGGCATGCAGGCGGTTTGCGCGATCGGCAGAATCGTGGGCCGTGGATCAGCTCCGGCCACCAGCATGGCGCTGGGGCCGGTGCTGAACACGCACGCGCACGTTCTTCGCCAGGGAGTGGCATTGGGCCACGGAAAACCACCAGAACCAGACTCACCTTCGCGGAATCAGCCGTACGGGCCACACCCTGTCCCTTCGTGGTTGAGCCAGTGGCATGCACAGCTCCAGTTCGATTGCCTGTTGCCGGCAAGCAGAGACCATAAACAGCACCCCATCAGCCAAGACCCCGAAGCACCGGGTTCGGCCCAGCAGAAACGAAAACTTTGACCCTAGATGCAAAGGGCCATTACACATGGCTCCCTTGGGCTCCCCTGGGCCAAAAGGGTCGATAGGATGCCTGGGCGGCGTGGTCGATGCAATGAGCGTTGTCCGGGATCTGATCTGAAAGCCATGATCAGCTCCGCTATCCAAGCGGCGCGTGAGTTGCTTCGATGGCCGCAGTTCCTCTCGGGCGTAAACCAGCGCATCAGGATTGGCCCGTGTTGCTGAGCGAAAACGAGGAAAAAAATTGTCCAGTGAATCGGCCAGACAGCTGTTCGGAACTCAAAGCCCGACTACGTCCCCAAGGTGGCAATGCCTGACGGTCAGCGGCAGCGGCCCAGGCCGGCGTGCTTGATTTCAAGTTGTACCGCGCCGGTTCACCTATGGCGTGATGCCGGCAGCACTGAAAAAATCCAGGAGATCGGTCTGGTCGGTGCCAGGGAGAGTACAACAGCCTGGGGCGTTCCGATGCCGGGCATGGTGCAGGGATGCGCAGCCTGAAAGCCGCTTCCCTTGGTGCTGCGCGGCACTGAAACGCCGCCGTTGCCGCGCCCGACTTTGACTTCCTGATCCAGGGAATGCAGACGCTCGGTTCTAAAACTCCAGCTGAACTCCGCCCCGCAGCACCCTTTGGCTCAGGGTGACGGGCTACCTGCCGAGTTCTTCGCGCAGGCAGCGGTTTGTGGCGCCCAAAAGGGTCTGCCCTCAAGAGGGGTTCTCTTGCCCAATTAGGGGAGCGGATACAGGCCCCAGGCCGCGCCGGACTGGACGAACTTACTCGCGAATCCGAGCTCATGCGGATTCAAGTATTGGACCCATTTCACTTCTCATTCGAGGACAAGCGCAACTCTCTGCGAGACAAGCGAGTAGCGCAGAACAGTCGCTGTCAAAAGCCTTCACTCTAGAAATGAGTCTTTGAATGGGGACTAGCCATAAGTTCCTGATTGGGAGTCTGATACATTCACTTCAGCGGGCTGCGACCGGAAGAACGCAGCAAATAACACACCGCTGAGAATCCACCGTAACCAGCAAAACCAGCCAAGCGCGATGAACTGCAACTGACGTAGATGAGTCAAAGCAAGAAGACTCTTCAAGATGAGAAATTGTATGAGACACCTTAGGAGTAAGCTAAGACTCATTCAAGACCAGAGAACAGACTGGAGTGAGACTCACAGGAAGGCCTAGCCAGGACATGTTCAATCAAGCACCAGCAGTACGACCGAATTTCGCTGCCAAAGTGAATCCGCCGCGATGCGGCCAGAACCAAGAGGTCGCGGCCGCGGAGAGAGCCCAACTTGCATCACACGAATGAGGGTCATCCAAGTCAAGCTCATCCCAGCTGCAAGCGGACGGTTGGCGATGACTGCGGTCTCATCCACCGAGCGCTCTGACGTGACCCCATTCAGTTGTCCAAGTTCCAGTGAGAGCTGTGGTTTGTCATGCCGCCTCTCCATTGCTGGGAGGACGTGCAAGGCGTACGCCCTTGGGAGAGCCGAGCGGCTGTATGTTTGTACTCCATTCTGGCCTTTCCGCAAAGATCGTTTGCTCACTTGACATGAGAAGAGTTTACCAATATTTAGGAAATTCATCCCTGACCTGCGCATTTGAAGGATTCAAACGAAAGGATTCGCCCAGGGTATTCCGGTGGGATATAGCGACGCCAGTGCGCACTTCCTGTGCACCATTCTGCAGGGGCATGGGGCAATAAACTCTGTCCATTGGTCCCATCCTCAAAAGTGGGTGGGTGCTGGAGGCTGTTTGAGTAAGCTCCTCAATCGTGTAACGATCACAGTCACAGCCTGTGGCAGCGCCGCCCACCCGAATGGCCCAGACAGGACGGACTGAATCTTCCACGACATCAAGAACTTGCAGATTTCTGCCATTCATAGTCTGATCAAACTGGGAAATCAATCGCCCATACGTTGATGTGGGACTCGCGCCCTCAGAAGTCTCTCGATCCGTTTGCCGCTCTCGAGCGCTCCTCTTGCGGGGCAGAGGCCGCGTGTAAACCCTTCCTCCCGCCAGATTCCGTGCACCCGGCTTGTGGTTCCGCTCCAGCCATCCAGGAAGCAGGCGCGATAGACCAAGCGCCGTCCCCAGCAGCACATGGGAACCGTGCCAACGCCAGGATGCTCTGCCGAAGCTTGGGCTCCTCAAGATCAACAACGCGTGCTGCTCGGCGCTTGGGTGGGGCGGTGCTGTCCTGTCAGACGGCAGGCGCGCCGCTGCGAACCGCGGAATCTATCCTGCAGAACCACAACGGCTCTGCGGCGTTCGTTCGCGGGCTTTAGAAGTTCCCTCGGCAAGCTCCTTAACCATGGCCTTGTCGAGCTCTGCGCTTGGCCAAACCATCGTTTGAGCTGAGTATTCTCGTGCTCCAGGCCTGTCCTTTGAGTCTTTCCTTTGCCCTCGCTGGATTCTTCCTTCGTAGAAGCTGCTGCCAGCGGTTGGTTGTACGTGGAGCCGAGACCCTTCCAAGGGCCCGACAGACATCGGCGGACAGGTCGGACCCTTGGTTGAGCAAGCTGCTCGCCGCCGAAGCGTGCCGGCATGATCGTGCTTTTGGGTTGTGCGCTTCGCCTCTGTTCATTGGCTTCTCCTGGCCAAGTCTGGGCCCAATAGGGGAGCTCTCATAAGCGACTGTTCAGTTTTTTAGGGTCCACGTCAGCTCCATCAAACGAAAAAATGGACGTCATGACTGATCGAAACTGACCGTCTGGCTGATCGATGAAACTCCGCCGCGATCTGACTATTGGGACCGAACTCCATCACCAATGATCACGTGGAGGCGATCGCTCCGAGCGAATTTCAAAAGTGATTGACGCGCGAAAAAAGAATGATCGCGGTGCAAGCTGAGGAGGGGGTTTTTCGCAACCAGGCAAATCGGCGATCCGCCTTTGAAAACTGGCTTAGACGTTGATCACCAGCCTATGTGCCGGTTCGCGCTGAACAGGTTGGCTGTTGATCACAGGTGATAACCCGCGCAACCCAGCGCCATACCGCGAAGCGCAGAATGGCTGAAGCCCTTTTTAAGCGAGGGGAGAAGCCGGCATGCGGCCGTGGACTCCCCGCACGATTCGCGCTGCGAAAACTGCGAGGAAGGCCCGTCTTGATCTGCTGCTCTGGGGCGTTCGTAACTTTTCAAATCTGCAGCCCCTTGGCGGTCTCTGGAAAATTAAAGGCCCTCATCTTTATATATGCCCGCAGGTTGAATGCCCAGTCCGATTCACGGACTGGTTTCAGCAACGGCAAGCTGTGATTCGCACTGATCCGCAAAACGCTTGCTTCAGCACCACGAGCCTGGCATGGGAGTTGCTTCGCCTACTCGATATGTGTGAAGATCAACGGTGCTCTCCCGGTAGCGCCCCTTGCCACCTTCTTGACCCCAGAACACAGCACTCCAGGCTTTGCCCTCCAGCGCAAAGCTGACAATCAAGACCCAGGATCAGAGGTCATCGGTCCTTTTCGACCGGGTGATTGTCCGTACCTCCGGTCTCCATTCGTACGCTAGGAGCAGGCAGCCAGATCTTGCTGGCTCGGCTGGCCGAATTTCTTTGGCATCGCGTTGCGAAGGCCCGAAATCAGTTCAACCAAACGACACTCGGAACACGCCTTGACCGCATGATAATGCTGAAAACAACAGCAGGCGAGATCGCGCCAAAGTTCGTATGGAATTAGCGAGAAAAGAAACGAGCGATGCTATCCAAACTGAGGCGGCTCTTACTCATGGCAGTTGGCCCACCACCCCGCCCAAGAAGATCACCCTTTGCGCCACCCCGTCTTCTGCGTGAGGAATGGATTTTTAAAAGAAGCTATCTGTGAGCAACACACGCACAGCTCGTCACATCCTCTTCCGGCTTATACGAAATTCTACGCGCACCGGGAAAGGTGGTCTCAACTGGGCCCCTGAAATATTGATTCCGATGCGCAGTAGAAATGAACACCGTTCCAGCTTTCCGGCATGTACAGCTTTTCGAAGCCAAACCCAAAAGCTCCATTCACTACACCCTATTCCGGAGCGTGCAATTCTGCTGCGATTTTCCGCCCGGCGTACGTTCATCAGATGATCGGCCAGTACATATCCCTTTCCGAAACCACCACAAAAAACTCGCCGCGCGTAATGAATATTATTAAGGCGGAACAATTCCGACGTGCTTTATGACCGGCATTGAAGAACACCGTCCATCGTTGTATCGCCAGTTTGGATGCCGTCTACCACTGGCAAAAGCGCGGCTCCAACCAAACGGCATACAACGCGTTCAAGAAGCTTGTCCAAGGCACTCGCCAGATATGATTCGCGTAGTTCTCTCATGTCTACTCGCAGCCGCAATTCGGTCGGACAGAAATACCAAAGACCGGGGCGCGTTTCAGTCTGTCTTGTCAGCATCACACCACACCACGATGAAGATCGGAGTCTTAGGCAACTGCCAATCCTTGATCTGCAACCTTTGAGGCGGCCAGCCTCGGCTGGCGATCCGCCATCTCCATATCTCCCCCCTTATTCCACGGGCAAACATTGAGTTTACGCAAGCTTCCCCTGTTTCCCCCTCGTCCTGATCGCGTCCGGACCCAATAAGAAGAGGGCACGACAGAAGGCGCGCATCAGCTGCCGTACCTGCTTTTTAAGCTAGACGCAAGAACAGCGCGCAATCAGTCCTGCCCAAAGGGTTCTTAGGGGAAGGGGCTGCGTGAGTACTGCGACAGTGGCCAACGACCGGGCAGTCGTGACACAGCGCAAATCCCCTGGCAGAAACCACAGGGCCAGCAACCGAAAGAGGCCACCACTCACCAATCGACCAAGACCTGAAACCTTAGCGAAGGCGCAATGCATTACTGAAAACGCACACCTTAATGAAGAAGCTGCCAGGCCAGGGCCGGCCAAGGCCATTGCCGGCCGAATAAGAAGCAGACTCCTGAAACCCTAATGCTGCTACTGATGCCAGCCGAACTTCAACCAAGCGATCTCAGTCGTCTGCACAGACTAGAAAGACCAAGGACGACGAAGCCATGAGGGGCGATCTAGGGCCTATAGCGCGCCAGAGGCTCTCTGCGAGCAACGTGCGTGGCCTCTTACAGAAGGGGCGCATCCATCGCGCCGCCGGGGCGGGATGGTGTTGATAGCTGTCCGAGCGATCGTTTTCACAGGGCCGCGTCGTCGCCGCGTAAGCCTCCTGAAATCTGATTGAGCCGAACTGGGCGCACTGCCCGGGTACGTGTGAGTCGGGTATGGTTCGACCTTGACGCATGCGGGCCCCCGAACGCAGCCCGCAGCCCGTCATGGTGTGCTCCAGGGTCATGGAAGGAGGCCGCGATGCCCGACCGCGGAAGCGGTGCACAAAACGACGATCAAGTGGGGATCCGCAGCGCAGGTTCGCGTGCTGAAGGATCCTCCCAGCAATCCGGCAGCCACCATCACCGATCCGAACACTGGCCGGCCCTGCAGTCCAGGTCGGCGCGAATGACACCGAGAATCCAGTCTTTGCTCAGCCAACGAACCAGTGAACGGGCGCCACTCGGATGTCGGACTGGGCCAGTCTCCTGGGCCAGCCAGATCCACTGGGAGCCTTCCAGCACCGCCGCATGGCCTCTGGGGTGCCTAGTGAAAGACGATCCAATGCCCCTTGTTAGCCAGCAAGCTTGATTCCCAGAGTCGATCGCGGGCAACCGCGCGCGCCGCAGCGGTCCCTGCTCCGCACCGACCTGTCGCGTCGGGATTGCAGGCTCTGCCGCACGCGTGCGGATTCTGGCTTGAGCAAATCCCGGGCCAGATCGATTCCTGAGCCTCGTGCCGCTGTCTTGCAGAGGCTGCGGATCAGCCGGCTCGCGTGGTCTCGCGGAGGCTAGCAAGCCCCTCAGCACCTAGCGGAGTGCTAGCCGCTGTCGAAGTCGAACACAGTTCGTGGGCGACTGTGGCCAGGAGCACGAGAGAAACGCATTCTGCGATGCGCAAAGACGAGGCGTTCTTGGTTGTTCGTCTCAGTCTCGATAATCTTCCTCACTGTGAACAGTATGTGGAAGAAGTCGCTCCAGTGCATCGCCCCGTTTGCGATGACCCCCCACTCCTGGCAGAGCCTGATGCGAAAACTGCGCAAGAACGATCCAATGCAGATCCGAGGCTGAAGCGCTTTCGTATCAGTACGTCGTTCAGCTTCAGCCACGACTGCTCCGTAACCTTCTGCTCACCGCGGCGCAGATTCAGCGCTCCCATGCATCTGTTGAGAAAATCCTGCTGGCAGTGGCGGTTCCTGGTGGAAATAGCGATCCAGCAATACGACTGGGTGACCTGGGTGGAGTGTCCCGGTTGCCTGGGAGGCCCTGGAGTTGTTTGAGGCAGGGCCACGGTTTCGCCGGCGGCAGAGGCGTAAGGGTTGGTAAGGCTCATCCAGGCGGGATCACGGCCGGCACGGCCAGAGGCAGGAGGGGAGCCTGGTAATCTCTGGGAGGGAGACCCCGGGAATGCTTGTGGCTGCGGCCTGCACTGGCCTGTGCCGGCCGGGCGCGGGGCGGGCAGGGGCCACAGAACAGCGGTCTGACGGGTGCCGGCCACGGCGGGGGGAGGATGGAAGGAGCTGCTCCTTTTTCTCGCTGCTCTGCTTTGCCGCTTCGGCGCGCGGGCAGCCTCACGGCGCTCGCGCTGACGCAGCTGCGGCGAGCTGGCAGGCCGGAACAACACTGTGAGTAAGTTGGCCAGCGTGGCATCAGGCCCGGGATAAACCAGGGCTCACCCTCAGCGATTGTTCACCCCGGGGAGATGTTGAGTAACCAGGAGAAAGGCTTTCCCCGGACTTGCATGCCACGGGGAACTCGCGGTAGCCCTCGTGTTTCGATGGCTGATCGAACGCGGAAAGGCGGGGAATTGCTGCCAGAGCTGCGTGATGGTGAGAACCATCGTAGGGCCCGCTGCCCTTTGAGCACCGAGATACATCAAAACGCACGCCGTAGGGTGCCAAAATGTTGTCGGAGAGGCCGAATCAGCATGCGGGCCTGGCCAGCTGATTCCACCTGCGACCGTCACGGGTTACCGAAAGGTGGCGAGGGGGTGCTTCTGAGCGTCAACAGGCAGTGGACCCCTTGCCTGAGATCGTGGCTGAGACGGCTGCATAGGCATCAACCGAGGCTGGCCACACCACCCGACCCGGGAGAACACCCGCCATCAGTTGATCGTTGCGCAAACAAATTCTAGATAGGTGCGGTCCGGAGCGAAGCACACCCTGATCAAACACGGCAATCAGTCGCATCGTCTTGGATCCCTCCGCAGCTGATGATCCGCCCCATCTGGGAAACGGCCTCGCTGCGCCCGCGCGCAAAAGGCCGTTTGGCAATATGACACGGCCGGCAGCCGGTGTGGAAGAGAAACGGCCCGGCTCTTGGGAGGGGACCACGCGAGAGCGTTTGCAGGCATGCGAATCCAGTCTGATTTGCGCCAGCATGATTCACCCTCGTGGCATCACCCGGTCCGGTGTCCCAGGGCTCTGGCCCAACTGGCCCTTCAACTCCGCATTCGAGACGTGGTTGCCTAAATAGGGAGCGTTGCGAAAACTGTTGCGAACAGCACCACCGGTCTCGAGACTCCAGGCACACCCGCCCCCGGATTGATCCACGATGGTGGCAATCGTCAGCTGCCGCGCACATAGCGTCCGGCCGGCCAAAGCCCTGGCACTCAGAAATACGGAGGAGCATTGTGCAGGCCAAATTCACCTTGAAGTGAAGTGGGCTAGTTTGTCGAGCCGTTGGTCCTGGCGTCTCGCCGGGCCCAGGCGGAACCCGTGCCCTGTGAACGTTGGATCTAAGATGCCGTCGGAACACCTTCCTCCGGCCTTGTTGGTGACAGTGGGCACGGGCACGCTTGTTGAAAAATGCTCCATTGAGGTTCCGGGCAGACTGGCCCGCCATCAGCGGACATAAGGCCTGGGCGCTGCGAGCGACCTGCAAGAACGGCGGCGCCGGGAGAGGGCCACGGAGGGAAAGAACTGCATTTCCCTGGAGACGGCAAAGCTCGTTGTTGCTACACATTCAAAGCATCAACAACCGAGAAGACCTGGTTCCTGGCTGATCTGATCCCGGCTTGTACTGATTCTAGGCGTGCCGCGCCCAGACAGGTAGATCTCACTAGCGGTGCTTGAAATGGCCAAGGGTCGATTCAAACCTTCACGCAACCGGCTGAACGGTCTGCTAAAGAACCCGTCTGGTCCTGCAACATCTTTTCCATGTTCCCTCCCCTTGAGCGGACTCGTTGCTCGGCAGCAACAGTGACCTCGAGGCCACGCCCGTGACCTACCAGGAGCGCCAAGCTGCGCATGCTCACCTTCTTGGCGCTGTGACGGTGGGGTAACGGCATGGCGGCTGTCAGCGCGGCCATCAACAGCGCGTTTGGGAGAAACAGATGCACGGGCAGGACCCTCAACGTTCAGAACTAAGATCCTGCTTTTTGCCACTCCTTTCAGTGCGGCCGAGCGCTCGACGAGCAGCGGGCGCAGGCTGGCGGTTGAACGGGCAGCGGACTGACAGTGCCTAGCGCGTTGGGGCGGCCTTGTGGCCGGCGGAGACTGGCCAGCCCGCCAGGACCACCGTTGACCACCGCTTGCAGGCCGGACGAGGCCCTGCGAGAACCGCCCAGGGCCCTGTTCCGTCCTCAGGCCCGCGAGGCCAGCGCGGTCGCGGGCTTGGGGACCGGAAGCGGGTCCAACTCACTGCCCGGTTGGAGATGTCAAAGAGACACCGGTCGTGGGCGCCCCAGGCGCGCGAGAGCGTGCGCAAACCGTCACGGCGTCAGGCCAAGGTCCCAAGGCTGCCGCAAGATTCTCCGGCGTTGGTAGCGTGGGGGTGTCGCGGGCCGGGCCGGCAGGGCCAGGTGCCGCGGCAGGGGGGCGCAGCGGTTTCGAGGGGCCGGTCGGCGCCGGGGAACGGAAATTCGGCGCCGGCCGGATCTCGCAAGTAATGAAGGAGTGTGGCCACCGGCGGAAGGGGTGCGCGGGGCAAAGGCGGAAAACGGCGGGCCCCAGCGTTATATAAAAAGCGCACGGCCCGGCAAGCAAAAACCAAGCAGGGCCAACCCGGGATAAGGTGCGGGCGAGCGCCGACCGGGGCGCAAAGCGCGGGAGTGAGGCAAGGGGCCGACCAACAAGTTTCGCGATTGAGGCGGCCACGCGGCGAGGCGGGGGGGGAGCTCTCGCAGCGACCGAGTCCGGTGCGGGCCGAAAGCCTTATCAGCGAGGGGGGGACAGAAGGGACGGAACAACGCGAATGCGAAGCATCATTGGAGGGGGAACTCGGGAGGCGCGGGACGCCGGGCCTGCGCCCCACAACAGATGCCTGCTCTCTCCGCGGCAGCTTCGTGAAAGCATCCGGAAGCTGGGGGGCCACCCGTGCGTGCTAAGCAGGGCCAGGGGCCAGGGGCCTACAACCAGTCCACGATGGGAGGTGCTCGGCAACAACTCTAGTGAGAACCGCGCAAAGCCGAGACAAGGTGAGAGTGCGTGAACCGTGAGGCCATTGCGCCGTCGCGCGCCTCCAAGCAGCAGGAACCCCACGCACGTGCAGCCGAAACAGCAGTGTTTGGAGAGGGGCGGAGGGTGCGGCGGCGGCGAGGAGCCCCCGGGCCCAGGGGCCGATGCGGCCGCACCGCGTACCGCCCACGCCTAAAAACAATCAACGCCGCCCCAACCCCCTCCCCTCGGAATAAGCTGCCCAAGTTCGTTGCCACGCTCCGTGCGCCAATCAAGGTGTGTGTGGAGGACGCTGCTCCGGGTCCGCAGGTTGTTGCTGTGTGGGGACGGCGCCGACCGAAAAGTTGATCTGGCCGTAAGACGCATTCAAACGATCACCGGCAGCCCTCGCGAAGGGCCTCGGCGTGCCAGGACTCGGAAGCGGAGCTGACTGGGGGCTGGACCGTGACGGGCTCTATGCTCCTACAGACCCCCGCCCCTACCCGTTACGAGCGTCTCGGTACTCCGTCCACTGTCACCTGGCCTCAGCGTATCGCGGGGGCGCGATGAATTGGACCATGAACGGGCGCTCCGATATCCTGATCGATCCGAGGCGCTGCGCCCGACTGGTCAGGACGGCCCTTGATCGACCAGTTACGCAGCCCACCGAGCTCGGCGCTTTGATCGGTTCGTGCTGCCCAGGGTGCGGGCCTGTGGACGCTCAAGTACCAATCGCGCGCGACGCGACGGCTAGCGTCAGGCCCTTCTAGTATCAGCCTGAGCTTTGCAGAACTCTGCGCCCTTCTCCTGCCCGTTTTTGAGCCGGCGGAATCAGCCTCGGCACGGGCAAGGGCGAACTGCGAAGCGTGCCCCTGGGCCATTACTCCCTTGCTCGACGCAATGGTACAGCCAATCTTGGCCGCGCGACAAACCTGATGGATCCGGCGAAGAGATGCTGCAGCGCGGCTAGCCCCTCGCCTCGCAATCTGCAGGCGTGGCGAGAGCCGGTTTCTGGGGTCGAATAAATCTCGGCACCGTGTTCGGCCCTTCCCGGGCGATGGGCGAGGAACGGGCGTGGGTTCCCAGGGAGCATCTCGAACTCGCCCCGGAATTATCTGCGCTGAGCGGCACGCAGTCGAGCTCTGGAGCAGAGATGGTGCGTAAGACCCGGTACTCCTCCACCCCAGTACCTCGAACGCGGAGGGGGGGCCAGGGCAGAGCGGGCGCCCCCGCGCCCTGGGCCCTTGAGC
>Ga0163217_1029949_pt1 | contig 11830 bp, 5 predicted proteins | sample SynspAceP_FD_185933 | JGI IMG/M metagenome (GOLD analysis project Ga0163217, IMG submission 185933) | Saline lake microbial communities from Ace Lake in Antarctica - Synechococcus sp. Ace-P (PacBio error correction) | ecosystem: Environmental > Aquatic > Non-marine Saline and Alkaline > Saline ... | reverse complement strand
AAAACCCCCCAAAAAAGCCCCCCCCCTTCAGGGTAACGAGCGCATAAACAGCACCGGCTTTGACAAACAACGACATGGCTAGCGGGTTTGATGTTGCTTTGTCGACGACCAAAGCCAATAAGACGGCTTGTCCGCTGTTATCATGGGCACATAAATACAAGCTGGAATACGATTGGAATTTCCATGAGGGAAGCGTGAACCCACTTCATCAATACGGTAGCTGTAAAAAGGGCATCAGCACCGACCATTGCATCGACTGCCACAACAACCGCACTATTTTCTCGTTGGCGGTGTCGACCAGCACAAACAAGAGGATTCATCCCCTGCCTGCTTACACATCGTTTGAAAAGAGCGACGCGATGAGAATTTCGTTTAAGCGCTCTCTGTTCGCGGGGAAGTTTGTTAATCACCAATACGACCTGTTGGGGCAAGGCGTTCCAGCGGGAAGATCGGCAAAATCACTGGGACGTACTAGATACATATTAAATCCCTTGAAAAATTCTTATTAAAAAGCGATAATGTGTTAAGTTATTATCACTGAGGATCGATAAGTTGCGTAAGACGAGTACTTTCTTATTGGCGACAGGTTTTTCTGGATATTGGCTGTTTTGATCGATTTGTAAAAGTATAGAAGATGAAAGATGAAAAATCTGGCGGTATATATCAGCATTATAAAGGCGCTGAGTATTGGTGAGCCGTGTGTAAAACAACATTGAAACAGAGAGAGTATTGTTATTTAGCAGGCTTATATGGCGATTCTTGGCTGGTAGAAGCTGACGCTAACCATGTTAAAGAGTCGGTTTGAATCGAACGGCGAAAGCATTCGCGCTTTACTGGGTGAGAGCCGAGCGCGACCGCGGGATGATTTATACATTGCTTGTTGGTTTGGCTGCCTATTGAACCTTGACTGTTTTTTGTCAGCGTTTATTTAATCAGTAGTGCATCCCAAGGCGATTCCCGCATAAAAGAAAATGATGCCTCTCTAAAGCCAGCCGATGAGCAAGATCATTGTTGAAGCGTCGTGCCAAAAAATATAATAGGGTGTCGGCCATTATATTCGTCAACAAGCCTCCAATACTTCTTTCGCGATGGTAATATTTGACTGCGGATAGAAATTGGCCTTTCTTCACACATGACGTTTAGAAATTAAATCTCAATTGAGCGTGGACACAGTAGGTGGGAGAGCGGCGTGACCAGCCATTGCGCGTTTTACCGCTGCATCGCTACCATAACTATCGGTTCGAGGTTGGGTCGTATTGATATGCCTCTTTGCTTGAGTTTTGTTCATCTTTGAAAAGAGCTATTTACGATGACTGCGTAAATGGTGAGTGACCACTTTATGCGACGTAAGTCCGACCACAGACACCTTCTCTTCGATAAAAACGGATGGGCTTCGCCTCAATAACAATACAGGCTTCCATATAGCCTATACTGCTGCGAATATCTCCCCGGCCGTATCGTTAATACGCATGACCCAAATCTATGTTGCCAGACGTTAGCATCATCAAGTTGAGCCCACCGCCCATGAACTGATGGATAAACACAGTTCGGTGCTTGGTATTGTAACGAGGCGAGCAAGGCTCGATAAAGTTTTCCAAATCACTTCATCCACGCAATTAAAGCGTCTGTCTAGTTTTTTAAACTCCAATGAATTGGCCATTAGTTCGACAACAGCTTAGTATCGGTCGTATCTATCTTGTTAACTCAGACGCTCTTGCAGTGGGCGTTAATCCATTACGCTTTGGCGAGTGAATAATGAATCTTAAACAAATCCCTTATCTTGTAAGCTTTTGCCTTAAAGGCGGGCTGAGTGACGCCCAACCATTTTTCTGCCGCACGTGACACGCCGCTTCTTCCATAAGTGGTTCAAAGGCAACGAGTAGCTAAGTCAAGCTTTAAGATGTCGTCTAAGACGCATAATCTTCTCAATGAAATAAAGGGTAAAACAGAGCGATCTTGGTCGTTTTATGGCGACAAGACTCTTTGATATTTACAGGCAATTCAGTGTTAATTGAAATCGCCGGTATGGGACGATATTAACACGGAAACAGAGTGTATAAAACACCGGGTACAGCGATGACGTTATGTATCGTAGCAAAACCAAGACGAAAGAATAACAACGGCCATGCCTTCAAAGAAACGCATCCGTAAGCAGTGGAATATACAGTTTGGTGGTAATAGCACCATACAAACGACGACACGACCTTACTGCGGAATTAAAAAAATTGCCTCGTACTTTCGGTTCCTGATCGAATTCATAGTTAATTACCGCCAGTACAAATGCCCGTTTTTCACCGTCATCCCCGACAGACTCAAAAATCCGACAGTGCCCACTGAAAGCTGAATGCGGAGTTCATTACGAGCATCAGTGACCACACCAATTAAGCTAGTGGAACACAAAAACCAAATTGTGAGTGAGTACACGAATCGAGTTGAACAGCAAAATAGTAATGATGAACATTAACAAGTAACCCATAGGCAACGCTTTGAATATGTTGCTGTGCATCGCGACTGCCTTTCGTATTCGCCAACACCCATTTCTAACGTATAACCCTTGGTGGTAATTTGATGCATTCAGATATCCGCTTAGTACGACCAAATATCGCCATGGCGGTTCATTCACCCAAATTTTAGGTCGGCCATGACAGTGATTCGTACGTTTAGATCCCGGCGTTTCGATAATGGATCTTCCCATACGGTTTCAAAGCCAAAACCAATGTTGGAGAAGCGTGACGTAAGAACCGCGACGCTGACTATAATCTGCAAATCACGAATTTGCAATGGAGACTCGTTTCATTTTCTGGCGCGATACGAACAATAGAAGAAGGTCTGTGCCTTCACGATACAAAGCCAAATTTGTAACCAGCTAAAGTTAGTCAGTAGAACGTCATCTAGTTCGGTTTTACTGATGCCTAAGCGGTCAGCCTGAGCACATTAAAATAGGGCAAGCACCTTAAGTGGCTGACGCCCAAATCGTCTTTAATATTTCTAGGCGCATCATTACGATAAATCTCTGGATTTTTGCACCGCTTAAATTGACGCCAAAAGTTTAGGATTCAGGACCGCCTTATGCGCGTTTCAAGTTTTGCCACCACTGGCTGGCCCTAAATGTAGGCCCGTTGCAAGTTTCACTTCTAACTCAGGGTAATCTTCTGCCATTTTAAACAGCTTTTAATAGCCCCGAATTGCTTTCTTTTTCTTTGGTAACGAAACAATAAATTGAGCCGTAGCTAGTTAGAGGTTCGCCTCTGAGCATTGTAGTCAAACATGAAGCGCAAGCGCCTGACCGTCGTCGAGTGTTACGTATTCAATGCGATTCGTCTTTTAGCACCTCTTTTTCAATCACACGGACTTTTTTAAGGTCTTCAATGTGTACCGTCTGGCATCTTGAATTCCATATAGAACATGGTGTGGTAGAGGGAAAGAAAGCTTGTTTCACGAATTGAACGCCCAACCTGATACCAATAAGCAACCAACCAGCAAAATAACGGTGATCCCCCCCCCCCCCCCCCCCCCCCCCCCCCCTTCTAAAGCGCATGCTTATCTTAATAAGCCATTTATACCCGTAAAATGAAACCTATATGATCAGTCGCCTCTTCTGATTCCCTTTTTCACTATTGCCTTTGCCTATGCTCTCTTGAAGAACAAGTCACAAAAGAAAGGCGTAGAGTACATGGCGTGAACCAGCTTAATAACAGCCGAAATCAAGCAATACATAAAAAGTGAGCCAAACAAAATTCGCCACGGCATCTGGCGATAAAATCCAATTAGCGCAAAAAAAGCAGTTACCGCCAATGACGTAGCGCCTAATAAAGGCCATTTAGTTTGCTTGACCACTGCGCTCGCGCTGACTTTTGTCATGCCCCCTTTGCAGCCAATGAGAACCCCTTCGTCACCACGATGCGTTATCAAACAGCATCCCTAAGGAAATAATCAAAACCACCTAATGAACATCCTTATACGTGTAAGTGGTTGACTCTGTAAGATATGAGTACCACTGACGCATGACATACTACTACCCAGAAGGGTGCATGCTCGGGATCAAGAAGCCGATGAGCCAACAGATGCCCTGACGCGAATCGCCATGAAAAATCAACAACACAAAGATAACGATTGCCAACAGCGGGCTAGTTTAGAGAATTCAGACACGAACATCACTTCTTTTGATGGAAATAACTTGCTCCATGCTCAGCCCAACCGTTGCTGGTATTCTAGTTCTGCAATTTCTCTAATGTCTCGCCAATTTTTTACGACGTTAACGCCCTGATTAAGAAAGAAAAAACACCCAGCAAAAATGATTAGCACCGTTGAAGTCACCAAATGCTTTTAGGCTCAACGTTATCTCGTTTAATCGTTGCAACATCTTTTAAGCGAGAGTAGCCGTCGATAGGGTTCCGACAATTAAGTTTTTCAAGTTCTGAAATATCTTTTGAATTCCCCCGTCGGTAATACTGTATGTATTCGCTCCGACTTACGCGTCCCGCGTTTGACACGCTGTTTGATTTTTCAATACGTTCTAATTGCTTGTGCCAATGCCCATTTTGTTGCCAATTTTGCCCGTGAAATCTCGATGGTTACTGTTCATCTGCTCGCCACCACGTGACTTTCGCCACACCTTCTACTAGAACAATTCACGCTTTACCGTAGTCGACATAGGGTTCTAAGTTTTAAGAGAATTAAGCCTTCACGTGGATAGCGAGCATGACGCCGATATACACACCAAAATCATCCAGCACGATCGGTGAGCCGACTCCAGAAAGGAAGCCACCAGAAATATCGGAAATTTTCTACAACTTCATCCCAGATCTGTTGTAGTTCTTTAGCTCGATAGGTGCTCTTTAATGGTCAGTTGAACTTTTGAATAACCCGCCTTATGACGTTACGGAATTTATCAACGTAAGGTAAGTTTTTAGTCACGCTCATAGTAGGACTTCTTCCTCTACTTGCTCTTGCGAAGCGCCAGGTAGTAGGTGATAATAGAGAATCTCTTATGGTTAATTTCAGGTCTTCTAACGACCAAGATTGTAAATGCCAATCGTACCACGATCAATAAGATCAGCGTGAGCATCCAACTGGGTACTTTTCGATTTATAAAGTAGCAGCAATATCATTATAAAGCCTCGCTTCACGTGTCCAAGCGAACTTTGCAGTCGTCTGGCTACTGTTCACACCGGCCGCAAGATCTGATCTCCGTATTTAGCCCCGATTTTTATTTCAATTAGATTCCCTTGCAAAGTGCCCAGTTACTACTGAACCGAGCTTCTACTTTTTTTGGTGTTACTATTGAATTACCCAAACCGCTACTCTTGATTTTCCTGCTGCTGGTATCTTCATGCGAAGTACGGCTTCAACAGAATAACAACTGCTTTGCACCACCAAAGTGAATTAGGTTGTGTCAATTGGCTGTCATACCTGAGTAATTACGCTATGAGTTTTTCTTCTTTTCGTAATTCAAATGGCGTTGACTTCATAGCATTTCGTTTCATTTGCGTGTATTTGTTCTTTAAGCGCATAACAGCTCTTATCTGGTGCAACGCTCTACAATCACTTGAGGCATGTAGTCTGTTTGAGTGTTTTTCTATGCTTGCGACAAGACTTCAGACTGGAATTCAATATTCAAGATTGTCGATATCCTGATTAGCATTAGAGCCTGAGTTGCGCTGACTATTGGAAATTCTCTGTTACAACAGACGAAATGACGCACTTAAACGCGAGCGTAAACCTAGTGGACTTAGAGTGTTTTTGCAGATGCAAGCATTAATTTGCTGATCCAATTGTCGCTTTTGTTGAATCGATTGGATTTTGTCTGTTCGGCGTTTGCTTAACATGTTGAATACGGTTAAATGAACTTTCCAGCAAGGCGTTGGTTGGCTTCAGCAAGCTTTCTACTTGCAGGGTGAATCAGTAGATCAAGAGCGGCGAGTAACTCTGCCTTTGTCACTCGCTGTCCTGGAACCAGCGTGAATGTTCTTTAACTAGACCGCAACACGAAACGCTTAATCAGCTTCTTTGCTGGCTTTAGTTCTCAGGTGGATCGGCGAATAGTTAATGGCATCTTTGAGCTGATATGTAATGAGTTTGACTGGTGCGGATGATTTCTTTCTCTACAGAGACTTCACTTTCATTCTGTATCCGATTGAGCAGCCGTTAGAATAATGTAGCGCGAGGGTGAGCCCGGCTATCATATTTATACGCTTTTACGCGGTTCATTTATTTACTCCGTAAGTATTTAAAAATAATTAATGAAAGTATTTCATATCTCTTGCTGCTGGATTATGAATTTTTAAATATTATATAAACGAATCCCTTTTGTGACTATCTAATCTTTTTATGATCTATTTCAAGCATAGTTGTTTTTTATATACGGCGTTTTTCAGTTACTGTGTTTTCTCTAGTCCGCCTAAGAACGTTTCTAGAATAAGGTTGGCACAGCGCCTTTCGGAATGCCAGAAAAATGAGTGATGTAATGGCATCTCACTCGGGTTTAGAAAGCGCCGCATACGGCCATCACGAATCCAGTGCTCGCGCCACCATTGTCGGGTAAAAGCCAATGTAACGCCCCGTCAAGATGAGAAAAAGCGATCCCCTCTCGTCGCTCGCCGTCGCAACTTGCCTTAAAGGTTGTCTGACTTTTAATTTCTCGTGTCTTTGCGATAGGCATGTTAAAACGGCATCAAACTCTTTTAGTTTGGCTTTGGTTTTTTATTTTTTTTTTTCGCCTAGGCAATATAAAGGATGAGGTGTCATGCAGTAGAGCTTGGTTCTCTGATAAGGTAGGTGGTAATCTAATTCGGCCTTAAAATTTTTCAGGTCTGAACAATGCCAATTGCAGTCCGCCCATCTAAACACCCCCCTTTCCACATCGTTTTGGTCGAATCATACGAATGTTTAATTGTGACTTTGGCCCTTTGTCTTTTTAGGCGGCAAGCGCTCTTGTTATTCGAGTATGAGGCAAAAGGACTAAATATCTGTATGCCATGTTGAATTCGTTTCAAATTCTTGGGGAGGGCATTGATATAGTGCGAAAGTCTTCGATAGAAGACATAATTGTAGCGTAAATTCATAACCTGACTGCCTTTCGTTTGTCAGAGAAAATCCAGATCGGCCTCGCTACAAAGTCTAAATCCGAGACGCGTTCCCAGTCCAGATATCGCGATGCTGAATAGCGGCCTCGGCTAATCTTGAGCTCGACTTCTGCAGCGGAAAAAAACCACCACATTCCACGACCTTCTAAAAATTCGCAAAATTCGAGATTGCGTCGCCCTTACCTGACCTTTTAAACTATTCATTGTTACCCTAAAATAGACACAACGCAGTTATGCCATGTTGTTCATGGGTAGAGATCGTTTAGTTAAGTAAAGGTTAACTAAGCGTAATAGATTCGAGTTTTATATCTATTCCTCTTGCCATATAGTGTCAGCACAGTATTTCATAGCAACGAATGTTGATGAGAAAATTTAGCCTAACGACTTAACTTTAATAAATAGGGAGCGCTCATGGAAATTATCGGACATTGATCGAACGGTAAACGGTCCACAGCAAGCCGCACCGCACTCAAGATGTGTTAAACCCGCAACGTGCGAAGTATCGAAAAAAGTCGCTTATGCCTTCAAAGAAACCGTAGAAGAAGCCATTACGGTAGCGCAAGCGGCTTTACCCTGAGTGGGCGAAAATACGCCGCCATTAAAGCGCCGCCTCGAATCATGTTTAACTATAAGCGTTGTTGCGGAAAAAACACTCGGATAAAATTTGTGAATGATTGGCTGAACATGGCAAAATTGCCCACGATGCTTGCGCAATTACAACGAGGTATGAAAACGCTTGAATACGCGGTGCGCCAGAACTAGAAAAGTGTATGTGAGACAGCAAAAACTTGGTGCCATATATTCTGGAGTGAATTCCAGCCACTGGGTGTGTTTGTCGGATTAACCATTTTAACTCCCTGCCATGTGCCATTATGGATGTTTCCGATGCAAATCGTGTGGGCGAACACCTTCATCTTAAAACCGTCTGAACGCGACCCAAGTTACCGCTTGTTATTGCTGAATTGTTCATGAAGGCGCTACCAGCGGGATGTTTTTAATGTGGTAAATAATGGCGATAAAGTCGCTGTTGATGATACTTTATTAGAAATAGCGGGGTTAAAAGCCGTGAGCTTTGTGGTCCACACAATTGCGGAATACATCTTACAGCAAAAGCCCAGCGCTAACGTAAACGTTGTCAGGCACTTGTGGGGCGAAAAAAATCACGCGATTGATGATCCGGATTGCCGATATGGACAAACGGTAGTAGTCAGTGCTTGGCGCAGGCCTTTGTTCATCAGCAACGTTGTATGGCCGTTGTCGTTGCCTTGCCTTGTATAAGCTGCTTTTTGATTCCCTTATTAGTAAAATGGCTGAAGCTATTGAAGCCGCTAAAAGTAAGGTGAATGCTTCAGAAAAACCAATTGATTTTGGCCCTGTCATTTACCAAAGAAACATTAAAGAAAAAGTGGTTGGCTGTATTATAGCGCGAATCACCAAGGCCAACCATTGTCGTTGATGGCCGTCATCCACCAAGTCGCTTAGGTTATGAAAAAGTTTCTTTGTTTGGTGACGACCCATAATCGATGGATGTAACCAAAGAGATGGAGAGTTATCAGCAAGAAACTTTTTGTCCAGTTCTGCAAGTGGTTCGGGTTGACTACCATGGAAGAAGCGATGACGCTGATTAACGATCATGAATACGGTAACGGAACCTGTATTTTCACACGTGATGGCGAAGCCGCGCGTTACTTCTCTGATCCCCATAATTGAAGGTCATGGTTGATCAATGTGCCTTTACCTGCTGCCTGTGCGTATCACAGTTTTGGCGGTTCCGGTAAGCGTTCTTTGTTGGCGATCTACATGCCTACGCGACCAAGCGTGCGCTTTTACACAAACGAAAAAACCAGTACCACAGCCGCTGGCCTTCGTGCGGGTATTCGTGAAGTTTAAGAGCTTTCTTTTCCTTCTTAGTGTTCGGCACTGATCTATATGAATCCCAGGCAGCTCTTTTCTTTTTCTTATATTCAAAACTGATAGTGCTGTTTTTATTGGTCGCTTATCGCCATGATGACGGCCATTTTTTTTATGATGACCGAAGTATAGATTCAGCTCGCTTTTATTATAACAGAAGTTATGGTTCTTCTTGATCTAATTTAGCTGACATGCCTAGAGTTTTTTAAACGTCTGGATTTGTATGAAACTCCAAGCAATGTTGCCCTAAATACGATTGAATTGGTTTCTTGCTTTAAGCGACTGTTTGTTAGCAGGTGTATGCGTCACCCGCTATTTACTGCGCAGAGAAGACAAACTGAACATTGAAGTGATAAAAATACGGCGTTACATCTTCTTTTTTTTTCTTTTTTCATTTATTTTTTTCGTTTCTATTTTAACTATCTTGCTTGTTTGCCATATTAAAAACAGTAATTTGTTTAGTCAGTAATGATTTCATCAAGCCAAAACCCCAATGTAAGGACTTGGTTTTAGTGATGTCCGGGTTCTGTGGACAACACGCTACGATGGAGGCGCCGCGTTGAATTCGCGTTTAGATTGAATACTCACATAGCACAGACCGGCTTATGGCTTTCCGTGGTTGATCTATTCTTAGGTGGCTGGAAGAACCATTGGAGCCGGAGCTGGTGTGGCCGTGCAGCTTGGTTGATGGCTCAAGAAGAAAGCGGCGAACTCAATGTTGCCGATTCAACCACGCAGCGTAGTTAATTTTTATCTAGAAATGGGTGTGCCAGAGCGCTTTTATTTGTTCTCACTGGATGCGCACCCGCGATAGAGTGTATTTTTTATCACCCGAATGGAAACGTAATGATTATCAGCTTGCCCACACAATTAAAATTGAAAACCTAGTCGTTTAAAAACGAACATGTCCACAGGAGGATTATGGAACAAATAGAACTGTTTTACCACTAGAAACCCTGTCGAGGTGTGGCTGAGACACGTAAAAAAAGCTTTTGCAAGGAGTTGTTGCGCATCGAGATGAGCGGCTTTCATTGTTTTCGTCATCCAATGAAGGCGCCATCAAGTATAGAATTTGTGCAAACACCGTCAGTATCGCTTACTTAAGGCCCGTTCAAGAAAGATAGAACCCGCGTCTGCCAAGGCATATTACCTTACGGAATTGAGGAGAGCTTGCGGCCGACCGTGTTGAGTTAACCATATGATTAGCGATTTTTCGTCTGATCGCTAATCAACTCGTTTAGGCTTCAAAAATTGCGTCTAAGCTGTTCTGACCAAACGTTCAACACCAATGACCTTCAGGCCTTCAATCGTTTTTCGACAATAGCTTTGCACGACGGCTCTGGTGAATCCATGTTTGGCCGTCTTCACTAATACGTTCTTGCCCTGATGGGAACAGGGCGAATTCACCAATAAGCCACTTTCCGCCCATACGACTAAGTCATGGGTTAAAACTCGTCTCGGAGCTAGAAAACAACAGCCGCAATGCCGAGATCAGCCGCAGGTTTCCAACACTTTAACCCCACCCACACGTTCAAAATACACATCTTGATTCAGACTTAATTTAAACCGCCGTGTTTGTTAATTACTGCCTAACAGCATAGCGAGTCGATTATATTCAAACCCGACCGTTGACGCGTCTTGGATTGCGCAAGTGGCGAATCGTCGACCCCAAGGCTGTGTAGCTCTACTAATAAAGTCGGGCATGTGCCTTCATACCACCACAAACTAGGCTGCCAGCCCGCCCAGGCATGATTGCTGCGCTCCTTAGGCAAAATAGACTGATCTTAACTTTCTTTCAATCATTTCAAGCATGGCAAAACGCCAAGTTCATGACGGCGCCAAAGCGTTTCTTCATGCCGCGCAATGTACGAAAGCGAGAATCTTCAGACCTTCTAATAACACAACAGTCGACCATGTTCAAGACTTCTTGCAGCAAGGTACCGTCTTCTGTAACGTGACAACGAGTAAACACCGCCGTTTGCGTTTGTTTTGCAAAAACGCGTAAGACCGCCGGCATTCTCTTACTTGCTACACGCTGCCTAAGGACGGATCAAGCCATCCAAAATGCATGACCTAATTAGATGGTCAGATGACCATAACTTTAGGATTGACCTGTGAGCGATGGTTAAAATGGCGTCCACATGGTTCGCCGACAGCATCTTAATTTTGTTGGCAAGCCAAGCCTTGGCGCGCATAGCGACTTGCTGCAAGGATTCTTCACCTACATAACAAGCGCTTTGTTGTTTGCGACCAAGCACATGGTTTTGCAATAATAGAGTGCTTTTACGCGCCGCATCCACCATTAACACCACACCGCCAGCACTAAACCGCCGCTAATACTCGGTCAAATTCAGTTAGACCAGATTGAATCGGGGCTACATCGCCTAATCATATCGGATAAATTTGGATACCTGACGCGCAGCATAGCCTTGGGTAGCGTGGGATCTGGCTCGCGAGACCTCGCCCAGAGGTTTCCAGAGGTTAATCGAATTCTCAATGAGGGAGTTCCCACGCCATTCAGGCTTGGCATTTCCTTGCCATTTGCGTTAGTCAACTCCGCATTCGTTGCATAACAAAAGCGGTTTTGTTTGGCCATGAGAGTCTCTTTGTATCATCGGAAGGAAGCGCGAGCAGCAGCTCCCCTCATAAGTCTGCGATAACGTCCATGTTATTCAACAAGGTTTTGTGATTACTTTTTGGCCAATTACAGAGTAAGGTCGACACGGTCTTTCAAATTGTTTAACGAACCTTCGCTACGCCGTTTAATTCAACTTTATCTAGATCAAGATCTGCGAAATGATGCATTTCCCAGTTAATTGGGTTGTCCGTTTCCC
>Ga0163217_1000374_pt1 | contig 11830 bp, 12 predicted proteins | sample SynspAceP_FD_185933 | JGI IMG/M metagenome (GOLD analysis project Ga0163217, IMG submission 185933) | Saline lake microbial communities from Ace Lake in Antarctica - Synechococcus sp. Ace-P (PacBio error correction) | ecosystem: Environmental > Aquatic > Non-marine Saline and Alkaline > Saline ... | reverse complement strand
GCAAAAAACCGGCCGAAACTTATTCGTTTGAAGAGCAAGGACGAACCGTTGTTACACGATTATCTGCCTTTCGCCCAATCGTTCGCGCTGCTCTTTGTAGATTCGAAGTGAAATCATTCTTTAGGTTATGCTTGAAGGCCTTATCTGCCTTGAACTTCCGGCTCGAGGCATCAACCAGAATATAAGCCCGCTTTGGCATTCCTGTTTTCAGAAAAAGCTTTAATGACCCGGCAGAGGTCAAGTTTTCCCAGTCCCAGTCGCCATTTCGAAAAGGGAAACGGGTTGAACCTTTTAGTGCGTCTTCTTGTATTCTTTCGATTGCGCGCTGCTTGATACTTTTCGAAGAAACTAAACTTGTGCTTCTCAATGAAGTCATCCCGTTCAGATTCACCCTCGCCAGCTGGTTTGGGTTTTCGTACCCAGGCATTTGGGGTCAAGACAATATATAATCGAGATCGATTCTTCTCCCGCCGCGAGCCGGCTGCAGTCTGGTTCAAACTCTATAATGATTTCCGATTTCATCGGAGCTGGAACTTTGATATTACGTTTTGGACTACCCTGCTCCAAATCCTAAGGTAATTGAATATTTCCATTGCTTATATCACGAAACGCGCTCCGTCTGTGACGCGCATACTTTCTGGCCTGCTCCTTCGCGGAACGAGGGTTCTTTTGTCTTCGGACTTAGCTTCTAGCGCGATCAAGCGGCCTTCCTGCGTCATCAAGTAACAGGAAATCGGACAAGCCATTGGAGATTTTTCCAAGTCTTCGCAAGTGCATCCAAATCTTTTGCCTGCCAACTTAACGTTCGGCTTCCAGAACGATGTTTGCGCGACCGGTCGGCTCATCAAAGAAAACGCATATCCAGGCGCTTCAGCATCTGTTGATCTTGATGCGCGCTGTCGCCTCTTTTGTTCTTTCAAAAGGTTTCACCTCAGACTAAATGGGGGGGCCGATGGTTATCGGCCTGCAAAGAAGCCACCGCCGCACAGCACTCCCGCTCAAAATTGACCAAGGAAAGAGGTAGCTTCAAGTGCTTGCCGGACATGGGATTCGGCAACTCTTATGTCTCAGCCCCACGGCCCACGGGTTGATCACAGTCACTCCGCAGCCATCGAAATCCTATGAACGTGCAGTGGCTATGAGCATCTTGAGGCATGGGCAATAGCGGCGATTTGGCAATCAGCTCGGCGATGGAGCGACCAGCAGCGCGGCGCTGGCGGCGAATTTCGGCGTTAGGCTTTTGCGGGCAACGCGAAGACACGACGCTGTGAACTGAAAATCCTGATCTATCATCGCGTCGATCGCCAGTGGCAGCCGGTCGCGTCGCTGGCCCTCGGGCCAGGATTGCAACGCCGGTGCGCAGTTCCCGACCTCGGTGACGGCTGAATGAAACAGTTCAGATGTGTCATGCTGGCCCAAACCAATCCAGCACGGCCGCGCCAGGATCGGCTTCGCATGAGTTCTGAGATCACCAGTTGGTGTCGGAGGAGGATCATCGGATCCACTCGAAGTCCGGCCGTGGCCGCATCGCGCTGCGCTTGTGGCGGAAGGTCGAGGCCGCCCACCGCCGCGAACCGGGCATGGATGCTCACCAAGGGTTCTTCGGGGCGCTGGGCTGGCGACAACCTGCCGCAGGATATTCGCGCGCCTCCTTCTTCCATAGACGACCGTCTCGCCGCCCGCACGCGCAGGCGCGCTTCACAATCATCGTCGAGGTTTCGAATCGTTATATGCTGCCATGGCACCCTTCCGGTTGGCAAATGCCAAGGCAAGGCAATGATTGCAGTGCAAATCAAGCAGCGTTTGCCCGGATGTACTGCTTGGAACCACTTTATCCTCCACCACCTTCGCCTAGGGGCTTCAGCATTCTCCCCCACCGCGTTTCAACCCCTGCGCGCAACGGCGAGTCGATCAGATGGGCGTAACGCTTGGGTGGTGCCGATCTGAGTGTGACCGAGCAGCCGCCCGATCATTCCAGCGAGGCGCCGCGGAGCCAGCAGGGATGCGAAGGTGTGCGCAGATCGTGGGTGCGGGGAACGGTTCGGGGGATTTCGGCCTGCACGCGCATCCTCTTCCCAAAAGCGCTTGAGGTCAACCCACGGGCTGGCCGGGCACATCACGGGGAAGAGGAAGCGGCAGCCCTCGGCACCGCATCGCCCGCAGCCGGTATCAGGGCAACTGCCTCATGCGATTATCGGCACGCGTATTGAAACCGGCGCTGCTTGGTGTAGGCGGCTTGCTTGGTCCAGATTGGCCAGATCGAGGTTAAACTGTATTCGAATGTCGCCAGTGCGCGCTTCGCCGCCAGCGGCCCCGGGTCAGCATTGCAGAGCGGATGATCCGGCGCGCGCTGATCGGATCGGCGCAGAGGGCGTCGGCCAGCCGCTGGATTTCGTCGAAGCTGAGGAGCGCTGCGGGCGGTCTCAGGGGCGCTTGCGGAAGCTGGTGGCGGGATTGTCGGTTCCGCATTTCCACGTTGACGGAAGGCTGAACATCTTGCGCAGCACCTGCCCCGCGGTTGGCCGCACCGGGCGTCGGCTTGGAAAGGTCTTTGGTGGGGACTTTTGGTGCAGATCGCTTGATTTGAACGCCCCGTGGCCGCCGGGATCGGCTTGACGGTTTTCTTCCAGACCGCGGCCGCCCTCTGCGACCTTGACCGCAGCCTGTCAACATCGGTCGGTCCGTGATGCGGCACTTGCGTGATCGCCAATCGGGCAGAACCAGCGTCCTGAGCATACTGGCCTGATCCTTGGCGCTGGATGCGGACCAGTTTCGGCAGTGTCGTCGATGTATCGATCGACCAGTTCATCCAACGGTGGGCGCGTGACGGATTGGTCCGCGTGGGGGGTCCATTCGGATCTCGCCACGATCAATGTCGACGGCTTCAAGCGCTTTTGGCCTCGTCCCTGCGCAGTGACCGACCAGCTGGGCCACGGCCGATCGTCATTGCGCCTTGCCGCCGGCGGCGCGGTAAAATCAGGATGAAAACCTTGCGGCCCGAGAGGAACACGCCACAGGGCCGAGCCCGCGCATCCTCATCTAACACCACAAACTTTCGGGTGGCCGATTTTTCTGCAGCCTTTACAACGCGTTCCGTCAATGCGTTCCATGTGGCCCTCCCAATTCACACCGACTGAGCAAAGAGAATCGGCAAAGAGGCCAACAATGCTCCACGGCAGAGGTCCGGAATTCAGGGAAACCGGGTGGAAACAAACCGGACATTAATCCGGTCGAATGCGGGCTGGTTTGCGGCAAAGCCGCAAGATTTGCGCCAATTCGTATCAGGCGGCCTTCATGAATGCCAGATCACCTTGATCGCTGCGGATGGTGCTTTCGTCTGGGTGCGGACCCATGTGGAGTTGGCAATGAAACCACTCCTTTGCATTCTCGACGATCAGCGCCGTTTGCGTGGCCGGAGCCTCGATCCAGAATGCGTTTCATCAGCGCGATGTGAAGCCCATCGTCGTATCTTCCAGGCGCTCCGGGCCCGCCGCTTCGGACGGTTGATGTCATGGGCTGCTCGAAGCGGCCTCGATTTTCTGCGCGGCGGTGATCATGTATTCGGCGGCGGTTGAAACTTTGCCCCCTTGGCCGTTCGGTGATCGCAGCAGTCAGATGTCTTGGGACGACGCGCTTGTTTTACATACCCCCTTTCTTTGCCGCATCACCGAACGGGCGGAACAGCGGCCGCACTTCGGTGCGTGAATGACCAAGAGGCCAACAGCAAATTCATCGCCCAAAACGTTTACCTGCCCAAACGCTTGCGACAAGTTCCAGTTCCCCGAAATCGCCCAGTCACGAATCTGCGTCGGACTGCATGTCCAGCGCGCCGGACAACCCTCGACAATCGTAAACAAACACCGCGCCGGGAAACGCCTATGACCTACCTCTTGCGACCACCCTCATAGACCCTGCTCCGCGGCAAAACGGACCCTCCGGGCCCCCGCCTCACAGCAGGGAGATCTCACGGCGATTCTATGTAGTGAACTGCTCACCCTTAACGTGTCAAGAGTTCGCATTTTGTTCAAACTAAAATCCTCTCGCACGTCGCCCGGATTCCGGTTGGATAAACGACCGGGATTAATTGCCCGGTTTGTTGTCCCCCGGTTTCCCCCTGCCATCCGGTCGGTCGGCCGTGCTTGTCTGCCTTCACTGATTTGGCGCCGCCGCTCGAAGGCCCGGCCGTACATGGGAGAAAGACTGAAAACATAACCTTGAAGGACGTTGGAGCCCTCGGCTCAGAAAGGCGACACCGGCTGCGATCGGCTGGCTTGATCGCATCGGACCTTTGCTTCGGAACTGACCCTGTCGGCTTGAACACCTTGCCAGCGCTGGGGAGACCCGCCGCTGGGCCCGCCTCTGCGCCGGTGGGCGCAAGGTGCTCTACCGCATGGACGCCCGTACGAGACTGGCTTGCGCGAGCAGGAGGCCCGCAAAGTTGGGCGTCAGCCGCGCTGGTTGGCCGGTCGGCGCTGATGGGGGCGATCATGCACAGATACCCCCGACGGCGCCATCCCCGTCACCACGCTTGATTGCCAGAGGCCCAGCGAGGAGCTGGATCTCCGGCGCCAGGTCTATTGGGCCAGCGTCCGGGAGGGCAACCATGCGCCAGGCCGACGCGACCGTCGGCATTCGCTCTGATGGCTGCGATCGTCAACGCCTGACCGTCAACGCGGCGCTATGAGGCCATAAGGGGCCCACCAATGGGCGATCAGCAGGCGCGGGCTGATGCCGCCGACCAGCTGTGCTCTGGTTATCTCTGCGATCGGCCACAAACCGGATTTCGGGTGTTTTTCCCGTCGCAGGACCAATGGCGGCCGATGCTGAAAATCTCGGCGCGCCTCGCCAACACCCAACCTCGAAAAGCTGGAAACGCCGGCTGATCCGCAGGCAGCGGCGGGTTGGATGAAGTCACCCGCAGCAGAAATCCACCCGCTATGTTTTGGGCTTTTGAGGATGATTTCGGGGGCAGCCGTGTCCAGATTCTGGACATGAAAACCGCAAAAGCCGTGTCCAGATTTTTGGCCAAAAGCCCGTGTCCAGAATCTGGACACTAACCTTGTAAGAGAACCAGTAAACTTACCGCGCGTGACGCAGGCGCGATCACGATGGTCGATTGCGGCCTTGCCTCGCTGCCTGCGGAGAGGGCCTGAGCCCATCAGCAAGGGCGGCGATTTTCACTCCGCCACGCGGCCATGATCGATGCCTGGCTGACAAGCGGCGCATGACCTGAAAGCCGATATCCTGCCACGCTCGCGAGCGGACGAGCGCAAAGCAGCGCCGACCCGGATCCGGACGTGGGGATATTCACGATTGGCGATCGCGGAAGCGCCATGCCCAGAGGGTGGGCAGGTGACAACGGACGAAAAGTGGGCTGAGGGAAGCAAAACGCCGCAAAGGGCCAGCCCGGCTGACAATTTGGCGTTCACTGCCGACTGGAAATCAATCGGCAAATACGTCCCGCCCAGCGCTGTGTCGAAACACCTGCGCGACGCGGTTTACGTGGCAGCCGGGCTCAATGTGAACGTGGCCCGCCTGCGGCGCCCGCCAGCTTTATTGGAACCCCGAGAAGACGGACCCATGACCCTGACACCCCGCGATATCGAGGACCGCTTTTGACGAGGCGCTATTACCCTGCGCCGCCTACTGAGAAGGACCGCCCCCGTGGCTATGGCTCTCGTTGGCCGCCCATCGTGCAAGAGGCCAAGCATTGCTTTACGGCTACACACCCGAGGCACCGTGCGGGTGATTCCGCGGCTGCCGCAAACGCGGATGGAGGAATGCTTCGACTGGCTTGATGCTGATCGCATCCCCAAGACGCCCAGATTGTTCTGGCTCCGCGGCCGGACGGGCATGCGCTGCGGCAGGGTCTGTATCCGCCGCCGGTTGTGGTCCGATCGACCGCTTGGCGGCGCGCTGGCGTTGGTCGCACTTCTGACGATGCAAAGAAGCGAATTCCCAAACGAAAAACAAAGCGCCAGCTGAAGGTTCCCGCAGCCTCCCGTTGCGACACCGGCGCAATTCCGCGTTAAATAGCGCCGTGAACACGCAGGGATAACCCGCAAGACGCGTTAACTTCAGGGCGAGACATTTTCTCCCGGTTTTGACGCATAAAGCGATAGGGCTGTGGAAACATATGGGCGACAGCATCGCCTGGCTCCGCCGCCATTTCCGGGCGCTCGCCCGCGCCCTCGCGATGCCCCCCGGGCCCCCTGTTCCACCCGGGCTGGATGTGTATGCGGGGGGCAGAGGCGCAACGCTCCCCTAGCGTTCAAACATTTTTTCTGGGTTCGCACCTTTGGGTGCGCAGTTCGGCAGGTACGCAACCCAACGGCGGGCAAATCACAGCCCTGCCCACAAAAAGGACTTTGCCCGTGCTTGGATCAAAATGGCAGCTGCTAACAACTTGACCCCCGACATCCGCAAAAACTCCGGATTACCGCCGGGCCCAAAGCAATCCGCCAGCCAACAACGATCAAACGCCTCCCTCGATACCAGTCAGGCAGGATTGGACCTTCCCATCTTCGCGGCGGAGCAAGATGGTGGTAGACTCCGTCGCCATCTTCTTGCGCCAACGCGCAACAGCGGCGAACTCGCCGCAGGACGTGTCCCTTTCCGGCGGGGTGAAGGCGCGGAACAGGCGGGCAAGCGTGCGCCCCTTGCGGCGATCCCCGGACCTGCCAGCGCTCGCCGTCGACGGAACACGGTGACAGATCAACCCGGGCTGCGTCGGCGATGGCGCCCAGTGCCGGGTGCCCTGTCGGCAGGGCGGCCCGCAAAGGACAGGTCCACAAGCTTTGGGTCGGGCGGGCACGTACGCTAGCCGGGCGCGGGCCAGAACCGAAGTGGTTCAGGGCTTCAAGCTGCGCGGACAGGATGCGGGAGCATCGGGACTGGACAAGGATGAGGGGCCGTCGTCAGCACGGTCAAGCTGTGTTCTGGCGGCGTCATCGCGACGTAGAACAGGCGGCGCGGGGCATCTTGCATCTCGGCCACGCGAGGGCCGATCCCAGCCGCCGTTCAGGAGGCAACATGATCGAATCCAGCCTTTAGCACGGTGGGCTGTCAGCAAAAGAAGCCCCTGCTGTTCGCCCCGCGCCTTCGCGCGCCCATTCGCGAAACACTGCCAAGGTTTCCGGCACGGGGGCGGCCTTTTCCACCAACTCCGCGCTGCCAGCGTGCCGATGCCTTTCGCCGATCAGTCGGGTCCAGCGCGACGGGCTGGTGGGCGTTCAGGAGTGCCAACGAGTCAGGAATAGTTCAAGGAAGCCGCGTCCGGTCGGCAAAGCAGGCACGGATGAACCCCTGCATTCTCGCGCAGGCGCCACAGGCTAGGCAGGCTTCGTTGGCCAAATCGACGGGCAGGCCCGCGGCCTCGGCATAGGCGCGGACGGGTTCCAGGCGCCGCCAGTCGCGGGCGATCACGCGCAGCGCCGCCAGTTCCAGTTTCGAGTCAAGCCGGGAACAGGGCGGATTCAAGTCATCAAACTGCCGCCACGCCTGAGCCATCACCCAGCCCGCTGTTAAAGAGGTACAGGTCCCTGCCGCCAACCAGGGGTTCGATGGCCGCCAAATCGCCCCCTAGGGATGCTTTGCCCCGGCCCTGTTCCACGGTAATGTCGTGGCCCTTCCTTCATCCCGCGACGGCCTGGGCGCGATAACGGCATTGGCGGCGTTGATGATTTATGGGCGCTTAGGAACGGTAATTCTCGTCAGCCAGACCGGTTGGCGCTGTAATCCACTCAAAGCGGCGAATTGAAGTCGATCGAGGCACCGGCAAATGCATTAAATATTCTGATCGTATTCGCCCACGGCAAAGAGGCTGATCCGCAGGTCGGGTCGTCCAGCGACCGTCCAGCTACGCCCCGATCAGGCATATTCTTCGGGGCCGATATCCTTGATACTCCGTCTACAGAAGCCAGCGAAAACCTTGGTCCAGCGTTTCGCGCAGTGCCTCGGCTTTCATGCTTTGTTTCAAACCGTCCCGCGCAGCGAGCCAACTGCCTGCATGACGATGCCATCGAAGTCACGGGGGCCGTTGCCGTCTCCTACAAAGCTCGTTCCCAAACAACGCATTGCCAGCGCATGCAGGTCGAAGACGGTCACCCCCGCCGCATCATTGCGGATCAGGCGGCGCAGGCGTTCGCGAATTTCGGCGCGGCATGCCGATTTGTAGTGTGTGAGACAAGGATGCCCGCGGTGTCTTCGGTCGTACACGGATCAAGTAAGCGATGGCGATGTACCCCCAGCACCGCGTCTGGCCGATTCCCCGGCCCCCCGCCAGTTACCAGAACGTTGGGTCTGTTCCCGATCATTCGCGGACGATTTGCCTGTTGGACAGTGTTTTTTCGAGGGCATGACGATGGTTTTCCACGAGCTGGCCGTGGTCTGCCGTCGGGCATCTCCGCCCTCGCCCTGAAGCCAACGGCGCAGGAAGGCCTCACGTCAACGTACGAAGTAATCCTCAGAAGGCGCTGCGCGGAGGTCCAAAGCGCAGGCCCCTTTTCGCATAAGCGGCATTCACATGGGTCTGCATTCGTGGTTTTCGGTCGTAATGCTTCGCAGCGGCGCGAAGTGTTGTTCGGTAAACCGCCCCGCCCTTGGGATTCAGATGCACCGTTATCGCCGGGCGGAAAGACGTCAGGCCGCGGCCCAAGGCGTGACCACCTGTGTTCGTGCAACCACAAAAGGCACTGGTCCATCAGGCGGGTCATGTCCTTGATCTCGCTGCGGAGGAAAGCGCGTCGCCGTTCAATGCCGCAGCCATTTGTCACCCAGCGACGTTTCCACCTGAATATCCTGCCGCGCGTGCCTTTTGCGAGCTTTCCCGCAAATATCCCAGCAACGCCCTGCGCCCCCTGCTTGCGCAGGTCCGCTGTGCGTTTCCACCCACATTTCCCACGGGCGCCTCAACCGGACAAACAGCGTGTTCCGGTTGCCTTGCGCAGGGTTAGGTTGCCCCGTCCAACCGTCTGATCGCGCCCGTCCCTTGCGCCATACCCGCGCAGGATCATCTCGACAAGATCGGGCCGCACCTGGACGTGGCCGCGTTCGCGGGCAAAGCCTGACAGGTCTTCGGTCAGGTGCAGGGGGTGCGCCTTCGGTCCCGCCCGCATCGGCACCGCCTCGCGCATTTTTAGGGAAATCAGGTCGCCCTCCATCCTTGCCGCCAGTTCAAGCGGCGGGCCGAGTATCTTCGACCCCACATGCACAAAGACCGTCACAGCGGTGTCGTTGGCTAGCGATTCCCAGCGTTTCCAGATCGGCCAGCGCTTATGCAGTATTGACCGCCCGGAACAGGGCCGCAGTGCGCCAGTCAAATCATCGGTGGACACACCTCGTCCGGGGCCGCATTAATCACATGGCCGTACAAGGTCCAAAAGCTGCGTGCGCCGCGTACCCGTGATTTGCGCGCGCTCCAGGATCGCCGCTGCCTCATTCAAACAGTGCGGATTGACGCAGCGGACGACGGAAAGACCTGCACTCGGTTCCTCGCGGCGACAAAAAGCGTCGCTTCCTCCATCCAAGCGACAGCGGTCTTCACCGGGTGTCGTCGGTTGCGGATCGCGCTCGAACTCCTGATCCTCTTTCTTCGCGCCGATCTCGCCAGGGGTTGGCCACCAACTCGCCGGGTTTTCATCCTCGTATCAAGCGTCGCAAAGCCTTTTGGAATCGCGCCAATCTCATTGCGGGCAAGGCGCGATCGGGCGGAGAGCGAGAAACTGCCGTTCGACGTCCTCGGCGGCGAACAAGCAACACCACAATTGGCAGGGCCCGGTCCCGACCCGCCCGGCCCGCTCTTGCAGGTAGTTCTCAAAGGGAACCCGGAATGTCCCCATGCACGACCAGTCGTATTGTCAGGCTGTCGATGCCCATGCCAAAACGCTTTGGTGGCAGCAGATCACCCGCAACTCGCTGTGCGAACGCCTCCTGCACTTCGCGTTTTGGCGCTCGGATGAAAGACCTGCATGGAAGAAGTCAGCGGTCAGCCCTTTGCCTTTCAGTGTAACTCCGCACCTTTTCCGTGGCACCGCGAGATGCGCCAATAGGACAACGGCACCGGAGACGCCTTTTGGGCGGCAGGTTAGCCTCGATCGCGGCAAGGATATCGGTCAACTTTGTTGCTTTCTGCGTCCGGCAAGACGGCGAAGGACAAGTTGTGCGAAACTGCCCCGCCGTCCAGCAAGCATCAGATCGACCCCAAGGCGTACTTGGAAATGGTCGCGGACTGTCGCGCACCACCTCGGGCTTGGCCGTAGCAGTCAGGCAGGAAGGTACGGAGGGACCTTTGATCGCCGTGAGAAACTCCTGATGAAGCGGGACGTATCGATAATCAGGCCGGAAATCGTGCCCCCATTTTCGACACGCAATGCGCCTTCGCTTCCAGCACCCAAAGCCGACCTCGCGCTGTTGCAGAACCGACCGGATCGACGAGACCGCAATTGTTCGGGCGATATCAAAAAGGATTGCCGATCGCGCCATGCGCACTTTCTCCAGCGGCCATCATGGGCGTTTTCGGGCAAGGACAGCCATTTCCCGTTCACCGTCACCGCCGAGGCGATCCCCGCCCGTCCAACCTTTGACCTTTATTCGCATCAGCGCGGACAAGGGGAGAGATCACACTGTCAGTGCGCCCGTCTTGTCGAACCCGCGACAGTGCCGGGATCTGTAGCAAGACGGACTTTCCGGTTCCCTGTTTGCAGGGATCCTAGCACGCTTTTTCACCGGCCATCGACTCGGCCACGATTTTACGCTCTTGTTTAAAGGGCGGGCCCCATCTCGCTCCACTGGTTCAGGGCGCGAAAAGGCGGGAAAGCCGAACAGCGCTCCAGTGCCTTATTTCGGATCGTTCTTTTCGATGCACCAAAACGCAGGCCGGATCGCCCGCAATTTGTGTCACGCAGGGTTGGCGCACGGATAAGCGAGGACTCGCGGAAACTGCATTCCGGCACCCAAGGCGGCATGACAGAGGTTCGCCTGCAACGGAAATTCATGACAGCGCGTAGGGCCATCGGCCGCCCAGCCGGGGGTCCGGACAAACGGCCGAGGTCCTGATTCCAGTCGATGGTTGCATTGGCGCGACCCGCCACAGGTGGCGTATCGCTAGCATGGGCTTTCGCCCGGATCGGTTGGCAAGGGCCCGCGCCAGGGTGTTTGGAACAGGCGCGTCAAAACCGGCCCCCGCCTCCCCCCGCGTTGTCCAAAATGATGGATAGGCCAGAGAGCAAGAGGCAACCTTCTTGCCGAAGGCTTGCCGAAAGCAGCGATCTGATCCGGCCAGGCACCTGAAAGCACCAGCCGTGCGTCCAGTTCGGGATCCATTTACATGCCCTGGCCTGCAGCCCGCCCCGTCCTTGATAATGCTTCACCAAAATGGTGGTTTAAGGAGTTCCGAGAGGAAAACGCCGAGGCGGATTTTCAAAGGCCACCAAAGCGTTGTTCGACTTGGAAGCAGGGGCCGCCCGGAAAGGGCTGCAAACGCGGGGCCCGGTTTAGCCACGGAGGATTGCCGGCAGGTCATTGGCCACAGGATATTTTGTTTTGGGCGATGGAGGATTTGGGGGCTTTCGCGCCCCTTTGGGCAGGGAAAAAAACGCCTTTTTCAGGGCGGTTCAGCCCGCCCAATCCCAGGCGGGGAGGCCCGCCTTTTTGGTTTGAACCAGGCCGGCCCCCCCAATCCCAGGAACGGCAAACCGCCCGCAAAGGCGAAAAAAAAACCTTTTGCGGTTTTCGATTGGACCTTTCCAAAATCAATCGGGAAACACAACCGCGACAAGAAACAGGTTTGGGGTCCGGAATTTCAGTTATGGAGCATCCAGATTCCAATCTC